>Ga0160422_10002084_pt1 | contig 12548 bp, 10 predicted proteins | sample Fk160mmetaG_FD_108192 | JGI IMG/M metagenome (GOLD analysis project Ga0160422, IMG submission 108192) | Marine microbial communities from the Central Pacific Ocean - Fk160115 60m metaG | ecosystem: Environmental > Aquatic > Marine > Oceanic > Photic zone | place: The Central Pacific Ocean...
AAAGCGTCTACAAGAAGTCTTGGAACAGCGTGAGGCCTGGCGTGTGGAATTGACGGGCTATTCTCCTGAGGATGGCCATGCCGAACCAGGATGGGCAGTGGAACTGAAGTTTGATGAAGCCTGTACCTTGGGTCTCTGCTTTCGCCAGCACGCTCTCTACTGGGTTGTGGAAGATCAATTGTTTGTCAGTCTTTGTGATTCAGAACGGCAGCCTGTTCTTGTAGGTAGTTTTCGAGATAAGCTGGATAGAAATTTCTAGATGAGCACTGCGTTTAAGAATTGAACGAGGCAAAAAACGTTCATTTACACAAGTAGTCCTCTGCGATCTATCTTCTGAATCAATGATGGATACCAAAGAAAAACTACGCCGCTTAAGAGCCAAGGCTGAAGAACGAGAACGAGTTCGTGAAGAACAACTCCAGAATAAAGATTCTCTGGAGGCCATACGGGAAGTCTATGGTCTGAGCGAGCTAGAACTCCAAAAACTCGAGCAGGAAGTTGACGCAGAGTATGCTGCCGAGCAAAAGGCTGAACAACGTCAATTTCAGCATCGTTACGGCAATTGGTCGTCCATCAAGCAGCTGTTGTTTACCGCTAAAGGTAGACTTTCGCGTGGTGACTTCTGGTTGGCGGAATTGGGAGTGTTCGTTGTTCATTCACTGATTGCTGCTTCAGTGGTAACGTATCCAGTGCTAGGTATTTTAACACTAATTTGTTGGCTAGCGCACATCAACTTGGCGATCAAACGTAGTCATGATCGGGGTTACCCCGGGTGGTTCCTGATACTGGGTTGCGTGCCACTGCTCCAATTTTGGCCGATAGTAGAACTTTTCTTTCTAGCCGGGGAAAACGGCGAGAATCGTTTTGGTCCAGAACCCATAGGATTTGATTCTACACACAATCCTAACTGACTTCTTCCTTGCGCAATTGCTGGATTCCCTTCAAGGTAAAAGCTTCTTCTTATTGATTTGAATTCTTACTTAAAATTCTGAATGCAAGACCAAATTCACACTCTCAAACAGCAGGCATTAGACGATCTTCGGCAAGTAAGCAATACAGAATCTCTACCGGGTTGGTTCCGTGATTATTTGGGTAAGAAGGGAGCAGTAACAGCGCTACTCAAACAACTTGGAACTGTTGAGGCTGAAGAACGACCCCAAGTGGGTAAAGCCATCAATGATCTTAAAGCCGAATTGCAAGATTCCTTCGATGCTTTACAGGAGCGTTTGCGCCAGCAGAAGATGGAACAGGAGATCGCTTCCGACTCAATTGATGTCACACTCCCTGGACGACCTTTTCCTACCGGACATCTCCACCTGACTACACAGACACTGCGCAAAATCTATCAAATCTTTGCTGAGATGGGTTTTCAAGTTTACGAAGCTCCAGATGTGGAAACAGACGCCTATAATTTTCAGGCGCTCAATATTCCCGAGTATCACCCTGCAAGGGACATGTGGGATACCTTCTGGGTTAACAAGGAAGTGGTATTACGAACCCATACCTCACCGGGCCAGATCCGAGCGATGAAGGAATTTGGACCAGAACCTATTCGCGTGATTCTACCTGGTAAATGCTATCGATATGAGCAGATCACTCCTCGATCGGAACACCAGTTCTATCAGGTCGAAGGTCTGGTGTTGGGCCACAAGATCCGGATGACAGATCTGATTGGGGTAATGAATGAGTTTGCGCGCAAGATGTATGGTAGCGAGCGCAAGACACGGATTCGTGGAAGCTACTTCCCATTCACAGAACCGAGCATTGAGATTGATATGGACTGCATCCTTTGCGCAGGAGAAGGCTGCCGGGTTTGCAAGTACACATCTTGGCTTGAGGTTGCTGGCGCTGGCATGGTTCATCCAGTTGTCTTGAAAAATGGTGGCTACGATCCAGATGTTTGGAGTGGCTTTGCTTTCGGTATGGGAGTGGAGCGACCAGCGATGCTCAAGCATGGCATCCGTGATATCAGATACTTCTACGGCAACAACCTACAATTCCTGCAGCAGTTCTGAGTTTGATTATCCCCTGCCTGTTATCCTGCTAGCCATGATTTTTCCATGACCGCTCTTCTTGGGCTGCGTAATCTGAGCAAACGCTTCGGTTATCGTACGATCCTTCAGGAACTGAATCTGGATATTCAAGCGGGAGAATGCGTTCTCCTGCTAGGCAACAACGGGGCGGGCAAGTCTACGCTGTTACGGCTCTGTGCGACCCTGCTCAAGCCGCAGCAGGGACAGATCCTGTATGAGGGAATGCCAATTGACGAAGATAAGCATCGCTACCTCAGAGATATGGGTAGCATTGCCCACGAAAGCCGCCTCTACGGAGATCTTACCCCGAGAGAGAACCTCCACTTTTTTGGGGTTCTCTATGAATTGAAAGATTTGCCACAGCGAATTCCCCAAGCACTGCAGGATGTTCAACTCAGCCACGCCATCGACCTCCCCGTCAAGACCTTTAGCAGTGGAATGACCAAACGGACGGCAATTGCTCGGCTGCTGTTGCAGCAACCAAAGCTCTTATTGCTGGATGAACCCTACACAGGATTGGATCAGAATTCAGTTCGATGGTTTCAGGAATATCTCCTTGATTTTAGAAATCAAGGAGGAACCTTGTTGCTTGTGACTCATCAACTGGAACTTGGATTGGAGTTAGCCTCTCGGGTACTCCTACTCAGTCACCGCAGGATTGTAAAAGATCAATCATCCTCCACGATAAATCTCTCTGAATGCCAGCAATGGCTCAGTCAGTCATGATCCAAACTATCACCCAAATTGATTCTGTAGAACAGCTAGAAAAGCTTCCATTCGATTCTGTTTCAGAGGTGATTCTCACACATAAGCGATTGAGTCGACTTGGAAAATTGGAAACAGAACCGTTGCTAGAACTTGCTGAACAGGCTCATAAAAGAGGCCTTAGGGTCTGTCTACAGTGGGATCTGCTGGCAACAGAAAATGACTTTCGAAGAATGTTACAGGAGGTTCTGGAGCAGATTCCCCTAAGTTCATTTGACGCAATCCGTGTTCAAGATATTGGTGCCTTGGAGTGGTTGAGGCAACATCCTACCAAGCCTAAGATCCACTGGATTGCTGAGACAGGTTACCATAATCTGCTTAGTCTAAAGCGCTTAGTTGAATATGTGGGGTCAACGCTGGAGCGAATTGTTCTGTCGACAGAGTTACCCCTCTCAATTCTAAGCGAGTACTGCAGAGAACTGTCTGTCTCATGTGAGTTGTTGGCTGTGGGGCGCATTCTATTGTTTTATAGTCCCAGAAAACTGCTTTCACCGGTGATCGGCTCTCCAGATGAGATGACCCTGGCCACAGTAACCTCGACAGATCAGCACCGTCATGAATTTCCAGTTCTAGAGCACCAGCATGGAACCCTGATGTTCCACCATCGGGATCTTTTCTTACTGGATCGGATTGAAGATCTTCGAACGAGTGGGTTGCGCTGTTTGCGTTTTGACATACAACACATAGAACCGCAGATCTGGTTACCTCAACTAAAACAAGTGGTTAGGGAAGGCCAGGACTCAGATGGCAAACAAATCAGATCTAGTTGGCCAATGCAGACAACGCAGGGATTTTTCAGAGCGAATCGAACCGAACGCCCGATTGAAAAACTGAAAAACCCTAACTTGCGTTATTTGGATGGAGAAGTGGTTGGATATGTTCTGGAAGTGGCGAGTCGAGAATATATGGCGGTTGCCAGTCGGCGTAGTTTTGCTCGGGGTGATAAGATGATTTTGATTACACCGGAAGGGAAACGAATCCCTTTTGCAGTGGAAGACTTGCGGAATTGGGAGAAGCAGGAGGTAGAGGTAGCAGAGGCAGGAGGCTTATGGCTGCTTCCTCACGAGCGTTCAGCCACAGCCCAGTCTTTGCTTTATTTCGCAGAGTTTTTTTCAGATGGAGATTGAGGAGGTATTCGGGTATCCCGCAGCAGATCCGAAACTCCCTTTTCCGACATTCCCATGAAGGCCCCAACGGTGGCTCCCATGATGCCTGCCATCGCTGCGCCGATTCCTACACTAGTACTCACTCCCAGTTTCATTGACTCATCCATCATGTCCAATGCCGATTCAGCAAGTTGCTGGCTAGCTTCTGCGGCTTCAATCGCATTTTGAGCAAGTTGCTTGTTGAGTTGAAGGGCCATCGTTGCTGCACTCACTTGAGAGGCTTTTACACGATGCTTGGGCAGACTAGAGTTGGCGAGCTTTTCAATCTCACTTAGGTTTTCGCTGAAAAGACGTTCGGATAGATCACTCAATGAATCTTCGTCCAATTCACGGATCATCTGATAAAGCAGTTCAATCTCACTACGTCCAAACAGCAAAAACACAGGATTGACGTTAAGAGCTAAGGCAATTCCTGCAATCGTGGAAAGTCTTGGATCAACTTCCCCTCTCTCGATTTGAGCGATGGCAGTGGTCGAATGTCCTGAATCTTCTGCCAGTTGCTCTTGGGTGTAGGTACGTCCGAGCACTTTCGCTTTTGCTTTGCGCGCCGAGATGATGTTTTTCGCAAGAGTAGCGCGTAGCTCTTCTTTGATTTTGGAACCATCAAGGGCTTCCGACACATGAGTATTCATTGCTTATCCTGCCAGAAGTTACCCTGATTTGATACGATTTCCGATCCTAGTTGCTGATACTGTCGGATTCGTTCGTACATATTCCCAATAGCGTTCGATTGTAACTGCTCTAATGCCTGAGTCGATTGGGATGAGAGCAAAATTGCTCCCCACATTCCAATAGGTAGCCGAGTCAGCGCCTTTTGCCAGGCTTCGATTGTGGCGTTCTCGTCAAAATTGCGCTGCAGCACTTGCCAAACTGGAAACATCGATTCTCCATCTAAAAAAATACAACAAGTCCTGAAAAACGGTAGGAATACGGTGCTTTTGAGGCAAGTATTGGATAAACGGTACAATAGTGAACTTGCTATTAAATTACAAGAATAATTGCTTTTTAAGCAGCTAGGAATGATTTGACGATTTGTAATTGAAAACGGAGGAAAGTGATGAATTTAGGAGGGGGTAGGCATCTCTGGCAAACGAGATGCCCTTCAAGCTTGAGGAAACTCAGGAGCAGCCACTGGTGTGACCACAGGAGACGCATTTTAGACAAGCTCCATTCCGGACCATGGTAAATTGACCACAATTTCCGCAGTTCTCGCCTTCGTATCCCTTAGTCCGAGCTTCACGAATCAATTCATTGCGACTGCGTCCTTCCATGTTCCAGTCACCCAGCAGAGAGAGCATCCCATGATGTGAAAGATCACTGTCACTGGTTTCTGTTGCCAAACCGTTGCCGTTGTAGCTGCCTTGCGCAGCCCCTGCATCTCCAACAGCAGTTTCTTCGTCAGTCGTGCGAGCAAGGTAGGCCTGACTTTCTTCGAGGGTCAGTGTTCGCTCAGAGACAACTTTCTCGTCATGATACTCTGGTGGACTGATTTGCTTACCATAAGAGTGCAGGGAACTGGAACGTAGGTCTTCTGGTGCTACGTGTGCCAGATCAGTTCGGTCTAGGTAAGTGATGGCCAGTTCACGGAAGATGTAATCAATGATTGAAGTACTGACCTTGATCGCATCGTTACCTTGAACCATGCCGTTTGGCTCAAAGCGAGTGAAGACGAAGGCTTCGACATATTCTTCTAAGGGTACACCGTGCTGCAATCCCAAGGAAACTGCGATTGCAAAGCAGTTCATCATACTCCGGAATGCAGCTCCTTCCTTATGCATATCCAGGAAGACCTCACCCAGTTGTCCATCTTCATACTCTCCAGTTCTCAGGTAGAGCTTGTGGCCACCGATAGTTGCTTTCTGTGTATAGCCCTTGCGTCTGCCGGGCAGTTTTCTACGTTTAGCAATGTAGCGGTGAATAACTTTCTCAGCGATGCGCACTTCGCGGGGTTGTGCAGGAAGCAGCTCTTCATCCAACTCTTCATCAAAATCACCAATATCATTAACAGCACTGGTATTCAGCGGTTGGCTGAGCTTTGAGCCATCTCGATAAAGAGCATTGCACTTGAGTCCAAGCTGCCAGGAGAGATGGTAAACGTCTTTGATGTCCTCAACAGAGGCTTGCCCAGGCAGATTGATAGTTTTCGAAATAGAACCTGAGATAAAAGGCTGTGCGATAGCCATCATGCGCACATGGGATTCAGCAGACAGGTAGCGTTTCCCTTTCTTGCCGCACTTGTTAGCACAATCAAATACATCGTAGTCGGAACGCTTCAGATGCGGGGCATCCTCAATAGTCATGGTGCCACAGACATAGTCGTTGGCGGCATCGATTTCTGATTCATGGAAACCTAGATGCTGAAGAATACTGAATTCTGGGTGATTCAGTTGGTCCTCACTGATTCCCAAGGTCTTTATGCAGAAATCATCGCTGAGTACCCAACGGTTAAAGACAAATCGGATGTCAAAGGCTGCGGGCAATTGTCCTTCGATGATTTGTAGCAATTCTTCGGTGAAACCCTTCTGACGAAGCACCTCTGGGTTGATGCAGGGACTGCCACTGAGAGAACCACGTCCCTTGGTGTAATTGACGATGTCCTGAACCTGCTGCTCGCTGTAGCCCAATTTGACGAGGGCAGGTGGGATCGACTGGTTGATGATCTTGAAATATCCCCCACCAGCGAGCTTCTTGAACTTGACCAACGCAAAGTCAGGCTCAATTCCAGTAGTGTCACAGTCCATCAGCAATCCAATGGTCCCCGTAGGAGCAATGACTGTCACCTGAGCATTACGGAATCCATGCTGTTCGCCGAGTTCTACAGCTCGATCCGCATCAGCCTGTGCTGCTTGCAGCAACTCAGGGGGACAATGCTGACTGTCAATAGCCACTGGTTTGATGGTCAGCCCTTCGTATTCGCGATCTGAGGCACGGTAAGCAGCCCTACGATGATTTCTCAGAACACGCAGCATTCCATCTTTATTTCTTTCGTAGCCTGGGAATGGACCCAACTCGGACGCCATTTCTGCAGAAGCTGCGTAAGCACTCATGTGCATGATACAGGTGATTGCCCCACAGATTGCTCGGGCCTTTTCTGAGTCATAAGGAATTCCATTGACCATCAGGAATGTTCCTAGGTTTGCGTAGCCAAGGCCAAGAGTTCGGAACTCGTAAGATAACTCTGCAATCTGTCGACTTGGGAATTGAGCCATCAGGACGCTGATTTCGAGAACGATAGTCCAGAGCCGAACTGCGTGCCGGAACCGCTCAATGTCTAGTTCTCCATTCTCATTTTGGAAACGAAGGAGATTCAGGGATGCCAGATTACAGGCGGTATCATCCAGAAACATGTATTCACTGCAGGGATTCGATGCTCGGATGGGACCGTCAACTTCGCAGGTATGCCATTCGTTAATGGTTGAGTCGAATTGTAATCCTGGGTCAGCAGAAGCCCATGCTGCATAGGCAATCTGTTCCCACAGTTCACTGGCTCTTAAAGTCTGGCAAGCTTTGGGTTCACGTTCTTCCTCACGCGATTTCACCAGTTCTGTTCTCCAGTACAACGACCAGTCCTGATCCTGCTCAACAGCAGTCATAAAATCGTTAGTGATGCGAACAGAGTTGTTTGCATTCTGCCCAGCCACAGTGCTGTAAGCCTCTGAGTTCCAATCGGTATCGTACTCATCAAAATCGACGCCAGTATACCCTTGTTTAGCAAGGTGAATAATTCGCTCTACATAGTTCAAGGGCATACTGGAAGCACGAATTTGTAGGAGAACCTTACGCAAGTGCTTGTTTTTCCGCTGGTCAAAGCGTTCAGAAGTCTCAGGCCAGGAGTGGCAGGCCTGGAAAAGTTCATTGATCAGTGATTTGATCTGCTTGGAACCAGCAACCAGAGCGGCAACCTTCTGTTCTTCTATCACTTTCCAGTTAACGAACTGTTCAATGTCTGGATGGTCAACATCTAGGCAGACCATTTTGGCTGCACGACGTGTGGTGCCTCCAGATTTGATCGAGCCAGCGGCTGTATCCCCAATCTTTAGGAATGACATCAGACCGGAGGAGACACCTCCTCCAGACAATGGCTCTTTGCCACCACGAAGATCCGAGAAGTTGGATCCAGTTCCAGAACCATATTTGAACAAGCGAGCTTCTCTGACCCAGAGATCCATAATCCCTCCATCTTGGACCAGATCGTCCTTGACGGATTGGATGAAGCAGGCATGTGGTTGGGGATGGCTGTAGGCGTCGTCAGATTTTTTGATCTCCTGGGACTTTGCATCGACATAGTAATGTCCTTGGGCAGGCCCTGTGATTCCATAGGCCCAGTTCAAGCCGGTGTTGAACCACTGCGGAGAGTTAGGTGCCACCATTTGATTGGCGAGCATGTAGCGAAGCTCGTCATAGAAAGCCTGGCTTGAAGACTCATCATTAAAGTAGCCATACTTGTGTCCCCAGTACGTCCAGCATCCGGATAAGCGGTCAAAGACCTGACGAGCATCATTTTCTGAAACCATTTTCTCATCTGCTGACAGCTTAGCCTGCTTGGCTTGATCGGGTACTGAAGCCTGCAACCAACTTGGGATGCCCTCTTCTGAGCGTTTTCGGCGATGTTTGGGGATGCCAGCTTTGCGGAAGTACTTTTGAGCCATAATATCAGAAGCTACCTGGGACCAGGTTTTCGGGACCTGTACGTTTTTCCATTCGGCGACAACCGATCCGTCGGGGTTGCGGATGACCGAGCTGCGGGATTCGAACTCTAGAGAAGCATAGGGGTCTTTTGCAGCTTGAGTGAACAATCGATCAATCTTCATAGCCTTACCTGGGAACAGCGTTATGGACTCAATGTTGTTTTGTAGACAGAAAAGGGGCAATGCAGGAGCGTGCAAATGATGGACGCGGGGGAGCATATAATGAGAGGCGTCTCCGGTGCCCCTAAACGGTCACCGTTCTCATCCATGAGATGAAAGCGGATAATTACGGTAGCCAATCTTCCAAGAGAAAGCAACGCCCCAACCGACCTAACAGAGCTAAGTTAGCGATATCGCTAATTAATTTTTTTTAGTTAGAGTAAGCTACTGATCTATCTATTGAAAAATAAATCTCTAGAAAATCGTTAGTATAAACAGGGATATGCGAAAACTGGGCTGGAATCAAAGATGACCAAAAGTTTCCAAAAACTAAGACCTGCTGCCTTTGAATCGTCGATACAACACGGGGTTGAGAGTAGCGTCATTGTACATTTTCATCTGTCGATAGATCTTCATTTGTTTTCGTCCATGTAGCAAATCCTCCCACAGTTGGTTGAGAGCGTTGCCAAGATCAGAACGCTGCTCCTTGAGCACAAGCAGCTTTGCCTGGCAACGTTGTCGATGATCTTCAGCAGCATCTGCCCGATTTACCTGTTCTTCCATGTGGAAAATTTTTAGTGCACTGATAGACAGCCGATCAATAATACTACTGGGGGTTTCACTGTTGATGCGTGCGTCTACAGCTGGTTTGGCAACTTCCTGCAGGTGTCCTTGAAGGTGCTCATCCAACTGTTCAATCAAGTCGTTCCGTTGCTGGTTGAGCTTGTCTATGTTTCGTTTCACCTGAGCGATGATACGGTCTGTTGCGTCAGGATCCCTAGCGAGGTCTTCTTCATGCCAAAGCGAGAAATTGGCCCAATGCTGACGGTCAAGCAAGCTCTGGAAGTCCATGTCCTCTGTGACTGCGTAGGGGGCTTGGTGCCAACGATCTACAAGGTCCAGCTGTCGTGCAAGAAACTCAGGAACGGGATGGATCATGTTGAACACGTGACATGGATTTGAGTCGAGTTTCTGGTGATTCAATATGCACGATCCGGGCTCCAACCTTTTCTTCGACAACAACCGTTTGCGCTCTAGCGATCTGACGATCATTAACCCAAACTTCCAGAGGTTCTTTCGGTTTGGAGTCTAGTTCAATGACGGAGCCTTGTCCCAAGCGCAGTACTTCACTGATATTCATCATGCACTCTCCCAAGATCAACCTTGTCTCCAGTGGGAGATCTAGTAATTGCTCGGTCTGAGGATGTATAGCAGCCGAAAGTTTCCCAACCTTTTGAGTGGAATCGAATTGAGTTGCCATGAAGCTTTCCTCAGTTGGCCATGATCGAGTAACCACAATCTACGTAGATCAGTTGCCCCGTGATTCCACTGGCAGCATCACTTAGTAAAAACGCAGCAGTGTTTGCCACTTCGGCTTGGGTGGCGGTTCGTTTCATGGCAGAGTGTTCCCCAGCAACTCGGATCATCTCAGAGATGTCCTTGATACCTGCTGATGATAGAGTGCGTATCGCACCAGGAGAAAGAGAGTTGATTCGTATGTTTTCGGGGCCCAACTCCCTTGCCAGATAACGCGTACAGGATTCAAGAGCTGCTTTGGCAGGTCCCATAACGTTGTAATTTGGAACGGCCAGGGTGGAACCAATAAAACTCATGCTGACGATGCTACCTCCACCACGCTTACGCATCATTGGAATGACTCCCTTCGCAAGAGGAAGCAAAGAGTACGCGCTGATTTCCAGTGCCTTGTTGAATCCGTCCCGCAAGGTTTCAGAGAAGGGCTTGCTGAGGTCTTGGGTGTCTGCATAGGCGAGACTGTGTACCAAAAAGTCTAATTCCCCCCACTGCTCATCCACCCGCTTGATTAGCGCCTCAATCGACTCATCAGAGGCTACGTCACATTCAGCGATCAGCGTAGCGCTGGTTTGCTCTCCTAATTTACGAACATTAGCTTCAAAACGGCCTTTGGGGTCACGCAGGAAGGTTAATCCCAGTTCAGCACCCTGTTGGTGTAGTCGTTCTACTACGGCCCAAGCGATACTGCGCTGGTTGCCCACACCGAGTACTAGGCCTCTTTTTCCAGAAAAATCAATCATCTGTTTTCATCCATTCCAGGGGAATTTCTAGATGTGCTAGATGAGCCAGGAGCCCAGCAGCAAATGTGCTCAAACGCTAAAGCTCTCGTGGGAAAAATCAAGGAGATTTAGGTGAGCGGAAACGCCCAAAAGTTTCTCCTAGACGAACTGTTTGGCCTAATGCAAGCGAATTTAACTCGACTTGGTCTTTTTGGAAAAGAAGAACCACGGTTGATCCAAGCTCAAAGCGACCGATCTCTTCGCCCGCTTTAATGGGGTAAGCTGTGGGTAGGGATTCCTTGAGGGGTCTAGCGCCAGGTCGGTTGGAGTAAGCTGTGTGGTAGACGGTTCGTATCCTCCCGACGACAGTAGCACCAACCTTGACCAGGGCGCACTCGCCATGTTCTGTATCAATATATGAAATCCAACGTTCATTCCGGGCAAAGAGCCTGGGTACAAAAGCCAATCCCAGTGGGCTGACGGTCCATAATTCACCCGGTATGTAGGCAAATCGTGTGATAGAGCCTTCCACCATACTGTGAATACGGTGGTAGTTGTAAGGAGCCAGGTAAATTGTTAGGTAGATTCCTCCCTCGTATTCGTGGGCAACAAAGGAATCTTGGAGCAGGTCAGTTAGTAGATACTCTTTGCCCTTGGCTTGTAAAAGCGTTTCCTGAGTGATTGTTCCAAGGAACCCAATCGTTCCATCAACCGGACAGATCAGAGCGTTTTTGTCTGTTGAGATCGGTCTTGTTTCAGGCTTGAGCGGTCTTGTGAAGAACTCGTTGAAAGTCTGGAAGTCTTTCAGTTTTTGAGGACATTCGCTGAGATCAACATTGAAGCAACGAACGAAGGAGCGTATCAGGATTTGGTGCAGCAGGTAGGAAGGCCAGCGTTGGTCGGCGATCCAGCCACAAAGTCGGCTAAAGTTTTTTTTGGGAAGCAACGCCAAGCTTAAGAAGCGTAGGCGCTGCCACCAATTCGATTCCATATCGTTCAGTTCAGGGAAATCTCGACTTTCGGAAGTTGAGGCTTGCCTAACATCTCCATAATGCGGCTTCCCTCAATTGTTTCTTCCTCCAGAAGTGTATGGGCAATTTGATGCAATGTATCGAGGTTGTCTCTCAGTAGCTGGCAGGCTTGCTCGTAATGAGATTTCACCATGTCTCTCATTTCTGTGTCGATCTGCTCCGCTGTGTCTTCGCTGTATTCCCTCTCTTTACCCAGAGCTTGGCCCATCACGCTTTGCTGTTCGTCGCTACCTAGTACAATGGGGCCAAATTTGTTGTTCATTCCCCATCGACAGATCATGTTGCGCACGGTTTCTGTAGCCTGCTGGATGTCGTTACTGGCTCCTGTCGTCAACTGGTCAAAGATCACCTCTTCAGCCGCTCGTCCCCCCATTGCGATCGTGATACGGTTGCTCAGATACTCGACATCGTAGGAACGGTTGTCATTTTCTGGAAGATAGGCTGTAACTCCTAGGGCCCGTCCGCGTGGAATGATCGTCACCTTGTGGATCGGATCTGCGTTCGGCAAGAGGGCGGATACCAGGGCATGTCCTGCTTCGTGATAGGCTGTGGTTTTACGCTCATCTTCTGACATAACCATACTTTTTCGCTCTGGACCCATCATTACCTTATCTCGAGCCCACTCTAATTCTGCCAGAGTGACTTCCTTCCTGTTGGAACGTGCAGCAAAAAG
>Ga0160422_10002086_pt1 | contig 12546 bp, 10 predicted proteins | sample Fk160mmetaG_FD_108192 | JGI IMG/M metagenome (GOLD analysis project Ga0160422, IMG submission 108192) | Marine microbial communities from the Central Pacific Ocean - Fk160115 60m metaG | ecosystem: Environmental > Aquatic > Marine > Oceanic > Photic zone | place: The Central Pacific Ocean...
GGCCCCTCCAGCTTGGTGTTCGAGAAAAGCGAGCAAGTCGGTTGCTCTTTCGACGACGTTCCTTGGCAGGCCAGCCAAGGCGGCGACCTGTACGCCGTAGGAATCATCGCACGGACCGTCGGCAACCGTGTGTAGAAATCGCAATTGGCCATCCGTTCGGGCGACCTGAACATGAACATTGCACAGGCCATGAATTTCCTGTTCCAACCCAATCAATTGGTGGTAATGCGTCGCAAACAGGGTTCGAGCACCGATTCGCATGCAGATGTCCTCCGTCACCGACCATGCGATGGATAAACCGTCAAAAGTGGACGTACCTCGCCCGATTTCATCGAGCAAAACAAGCGATTTTTTGGTCGCACGCTTGAGAATGTGAGCCACCTCGATCATTTCCATCATGAACGTCGAGCGCCCACGTTTGAGGTCGTCACTCGCCCCCACCCTTGTAAAAATCCGATCGACGAGACCCAATTTTGCCTGACTGGCAGGAACAAAACATCCCGCTTGAGCGAGGACGGAAACCAAAGCCACCGTGCGCAGATAGGTCGACTTTCCACCCATGTTTGGTCCGGTTATCAGCAAGAAATTGCGTTTCGGGTTCATGTGCACGTCGTTGGGGACAAAGCCGGGCTGGTTTTCAAGAACAGGATGCCGGGCGCCTTCGAGTTTGATGCCGAGTTGTTCTGTCATCTCGGGTTTCGTCCAGTTTCGCTCGCGGCTGACCGCTGCATAGCACTGCAAGACATCGACAGAAGCCACTCGCCTTGCGATATCGGCGAGCGTTGAAGAAAAAGTGGCGCAGTACGTTCGCAATTCTTGGAAACGCCTGTATTCCAGCTCCTTAAGTTTCGAATCCGCTGTGAGCAAGAGGTCGTCGCGCCGGACAAGTTCTTCGGTGGTGTACCGAGAACCGTTCGTCAGTTGCTGTTTTCGTCGCCAATCCTCCGGCACCTTGTCCAGGTGTGTTTGGGTGACTTCGATGTACCAACCCACCTGACGGTTGTTCTTCACCTTCAGCGATGGAATTTCCAACGTTTCCCGCAGATTTCTTTCAAGCTCGGTGAACCATGCTTTCCCTTCGCCGGTGACGTTGCGAAGTTCATCCACTTCTTCATCAACGCCTGATTGAAGCAAACCTCCATCGCGAAGGCCGAGCGGCGGTTCGGGTTTGAGCGTGTTCTGGATGGTTTTCATCATCTCCTGCAGTCCGTCGAGACCTTCCGACAAGTGGGCCAACAAAGGGTCTTGACTGTCTCGACACCAATTCATCAGGGCTGGCATCCGCTCCAAAGCATGCGATGTGGCAACGAGGTCGCGTGCGTTGCTGCGGTTGTAGGCCAGTTGCGTGGCAAGCCGCTCCATATCCCGTATGCCCTTGAGGGATTCTCGCATCCCGTCCAACCTTCTGGCTGAGCGGGCAAGGGACGAGACAGCCTGATGCCGTGTTTGTATGGCTTCTTTGTCCGAGAGCGGGTTCAAGAGCCATGTTTTGAGCAGCCGACGGCCCATGGCGGTCCGGCAACGGTTGAGTGTTGACAACAAGCTTCCGTCGAACTCACCAGCCAGCGTTGTGGTCAGTTCGAGGTTCCGCAACGTTGTCTGGTCGATCAAAAGATGGCTCTGCTCTTCAAGGATTTCAACGTCTTGGAGGGGAATTTCCGTTCGCAGGTGCACGGTCGCTAGGTAGTCAGCGGCGAGTCCGGCTGCCGACAAGGCCAGCGGAGCATGGTCCAAGTCCAAGTGGCCCAAATCGGCCACATTGAGCATGCTTTGAAGGCGCTCCTGTCGTTTTTTATGAGCAAGCTTGTGTTGGCTGACCATCACGCCTTCGAGGCGCGGGAAAAAGGCGACAAGGTCGTCGTTCCCTGCATCTTTTGGTGAAAGGACAAGTTCGCTCGGCTGCCACCTCAACAGGTCGTCTTGGAATCGAGCGTATCGGTCATGGCCTTGGTGAGTTGACGCCCACGCCTTTCCCGTGGAGGCGTCAATAACCGCTAAGCCCAAGGCATCCTTTTCCAACACCACGGCTCCGAGTAGCGACTGTTCGTTGCCCTCAAGCAACCCTTCCTCAAAGAGGCTGCCCGGCGTGTAGACGCGCGTGACCACGCGCTCAAGGAGTTTGGCTCCAGGTCTCAATTCCTCCTCTTGTTCGGCAACAGTAACCTTGTAGCCTGCTCGGAGCATGGTGCGGAGGTGGTCTTGAAGGCCGTGCCATGGAAAACCGGCCATTGGAATGGGCTCCTCTGCGTTCTTGTCTCGGGAGGTGAGCGAGAGCCCGAGAACATCTGCAGCAACTTCGGCATCGTCGTGGAACAGTTCGTAAAAATCGCCCATACGGAAAAAGAGAATCGTATCTGGATGCTGTTCTTTGATGTCAAAGAACTGGTCCATCATTCCTCTTTTCGTCACGGGTGCACGCTCCAAGGCTTACGCTGGGGTTTGGCAAAGCCGACGAGGGCACATGAAGGTTCTCAATGAAATGGATTGAGCGTGCCTTTTTCTTGGCAGAATGTCGGATTAATTCGAGCCTCTCAGTTGCTCGGCGGCGTGCCACAACATCATGGCGATCAGTATGCTGCCGACCAGGAGGAAAAGAAGGTTCAAGAAACCTCGACCGCTCTCTATAGAACCGTCCATGGTTATGTCGATTGACCACTGAACCGGTTGGCCATTGGCGTCCGTACCGTGCACGTGCACGTGCGAATCAACAGCACCAGCATCGACCACATCGACGGGTATCGGGCGACTCAGCTGATGGACGGTGGTCTGGCCGTTGTTGTAGGTGGCAAGGTTCTCGGCGCCAATCGGTCCGATGAACCACGCTGTGCCTTCTTCGTCTGCGACGACGAGGGCAGATGGCAGGTCAAGTCGTTCAATCTCCTGATTTGGAGACACGACGAGGCTTTCAACCGTTCCACCAACGATGAGGTTGTCCCCGGACCGAGCGAAACTGTGGAAGACACCGGCATCAAAGGAGTGGACGGCCATAAGTTCGGGCGTGTCTTGACCGCCGGGCCAAGCGATCCAACCCAGCACCGGATTGGACTGGGGGGTTGCTGGGCTGGAGCCGTCTTCGCCAACAGCGCTAGCTTCCAAGCCAATCGCCACCCATAGTCCTTCCGAAAACCAAGCAAGGTGTGTCCAGTGCGTGCCGGACGATGTGGACATGGGGTGGGTTGGTACGCCGTTGTGGACGCCACGGAACGATGTGTTGGCGTTTTCACTCGTTAACATCAATCCCGCAAAACCTGTGGTCCCGTCGGGGGTTGCGGCATCGAGAACAGTGAAATTTCCGTTCGTGTTTGGGAAGTCGATGTATGTCATTCCTCCACGGATATCGATGGATAACAATTGGTTTTGCAGGATTGAAAAGTAGACTTCGCCGTTTTCAGTTGTTTTAAGAAAATTCAACTTTTTCGCGTCCTCTTGCGATAGAACCAATGCAGTGTCGTCGTTTTTGCCGCTTTTTTGAAGCATCTGGTCACCGTCGGTCGATGAGTAAACGAGCGCCGTATAATATCCGGTTTTTGAACCGTATTCGATCTCGGTCACGAAGGTGTCCTTAAGCATGCCATCGGGTTCCGTAACTCTGTCACCCACAAAGTGCTCCGTTGCGTTGATGGCAAGGGCACCGATGACGACGAAGACGATGAAAAAAGAAAGCGTGAGCCATTGGTGCTCGGATTCCTCTTCGAGGAGGCGTCGCCAGCCGCCGGCCATGATGGTTGCATGGGGTCCCCTCTATCATACCTCTGCTGGCGAGAGAAATGAGGGCGCCTTCAAAACACAAAACGACGCGTCTCCATCGGGTTTCCTCGCATGCGGAGACATCATAAAGGAAGCATCGGTCGCAGACACGCTTGGAGGCATATCTATGGCACGTAAACCCGCAGTCATGTACCGCCGATTAAAAGGCCCAGCCTACACCCGCCGCAAGTACATCGGTGGTGTTCCTAACAACCGTATCATGCAGTTCCATGTCGGAAACCGCCGGGCTGCTGAGACAGGGCAATTTCAAGTCGTTCTTGAGTTGCTAGCGGACAACGATGTACAAATCCGACACACGGCGCTTGAAGCCGCTCGTGTGGTCTCAAATTCCACCATCCGTAAGCAAGCTGGAGCGCAAGGCTACGCCCTTCGTGTCCACACCTTCCCGCACCACGTGCTTCGTGAAAACAAGCAAGCAACTGGAGCGGGCGCTGACCGTGTTTCTCAAGGCATGCGTTGCGCATTTGGCAAGAACGTCGGCACCGCTGCTCGTGTGAAGCGAGGCCAGCGCGTCATCTCTATTCATGTCAATGCGGAACACTACTTGACCGCTCGCGATGCCCTGCGCAAGGCTAGCATGAAATTCCCAACCCCGTGCACCACCCGCCTCGTTCGCGGGCACGAGCACCTCAAGGGACTCATTTGAGCCGAGAAGAATTATTTGCCCTGCTCCGCTGTTTTGCGGAAAGGGCAACGGAATGCAAGAGGGAAAACCATGAGAGTCGCCGTCGTCGTACAGGAGCGTTGCAAACCCAAAAGCAACGCGTATCTGTACCTCCAAAAATGGTCCCAAATGTGCGATAAAGAGTGCATTATCGTTGAAGGAAAAACGGTGAAAATATCCGAATTCGCCTGCCCACCCTGCGTCGTCCGGGCAAGATTGTGCCCCGATGATGCCGTGATCATCATCAATCTACCCTCTGAGCTCGATACCGACATGATACACCGTTTTTCCCTCAACGGTTTCCGCTTGTTTCGCCTACCGACACCCAGCCAGGAAAGGGTGGTTGGTATCCTTGGACCAAACGGGATGGGTAAATCAACGGCGATGAGCGTCCTTTCCGGTCGCCTGGTGCCAAATCTTGGCGATTGGGAAAACAAAGAACCGGCCTGGGGTGAGGTCATTGAAACCCTTCCGCGAGGAGAACTGAGGGACTTCTTGAGCGCCGTTGAGGAACGCTCGGTGAAGGTAGCGCTTAAGCCCCAAAACGTCGACAGAATCCCGAAACGCGTCTCCGGAACCGTTTCTTCCCTTCTGGAAAAGGTCGACGAACGGCATCAGTTGGACCGATTGATCGTGGAACTCGGCATCGATCATCTCATGAGCAGAACGCTGGACGAACTCTCGGGCGGTGAGCTCCAAAGGGTTGCGATATGCGCCACACTGCTCCGAGATGCCGACGTGTATTTCTTTGACGAACCTTCCTCGTACCTTGATATCCACGAACGAATGAGGATCGTGAAAATCATCCAGCAACTGGCAGAGGAAAAGCGCGTCATCGTTATCGAGCACGACCTTGCTGTGCTTGACGTGCTGGCGGATTTGATTCACATCGTCTACGGCGTGAAAGGAGCGTACGGCATTTTTACACCGGCCCGGAACACGCGCAAAGCCATCAATGCTTACCTGGACGGTTTTCTTCCGGAGCAGAACGTACGCATCCGTGAAAAACCCATCAGTTTTCTCCGACACAGGGACAGAAAGGCAGGTTCAGAGAGCCCCGTAATTCAGTGGGGGGGCTTGAGGAAGGCTCTAGGTGAGTTTACGCTTACATCTGGCGAAGGAGCCGTGCATCGGTCCGAAGTGGTCGGTGTTGTTGGCTCAAACGGGACCGGGAAATCAACGATGATCAAAATCCTGGCGGGGGAGCAAGAATACGACGAGGGTTGGGTCACGGCTGACGCCACCATTTCCTACAAACCGCAGCACATCGATGTTGACATTGACGGTACGGTTCAACTTTGGCTGGACAGCGAACTCGGCCCGCGCTGGAGGAGCGGCGAATTCAACGTCAACGTGATCAAAGCCTTGGGCGTTGACCAGCTCCTCACGAAGCGGGTCAAGAAACTGTCTGGGGGTGAGCGCCAAGCCGTTTCCATTGCAGTATGTCTGGGCAGGGATGCCGACCTCTACCTTCTTGACGAACCCTCGGCACATCTGGACGCCAACGCTCGAATGGAGGCGGCAAAGGCGATACGCAGAACGATGGAAGCAAACGAAAAATCGGCTTTTGTCATCGACCATGACGTGTATTTCATCGACATTGTATCGGATTCCTTGCTCGTCTTTGAGGGGGAGGGCGGCGTCCACGGAACGGCCAACGGTCCTTTCAACCTCCGGGACGGCATGAACCGCTTCCTTTCTGGCGTGGACGTGACCTTCCGAAGGGACCACGATTCAAAGCGCCCACGAATCAACAAAAACGAGAGCAGAAAGGACAGGGAACAACGAAGCAGTGGTGACTACTATTCCTACGATTCATAAACCGATAATGTGGCCCTACCACAGTGAGGTGGTGAGTGCATGCCAGTAGGGCATCCGCCCAGAGGTGGGCCACTCGGCAGAACCCGGGGTCGGTTATCGGCGAGCGCGCTCACAGCCTACCTTCGATGCCCGAAGCAGTGGTTCCTGAGTTATCAGCTGGGCATGCGCGGCCCTGTTCGTCCCTCTCAAATCCTTGGTATTGTCTTGGAAGACGCTGTTTGTGATTTGATGATGATGCACCCCCCGAAGGTTGAATCGTTTGAGATTTTGGAACAATGGGCTCGTCAGCAAATTCCTGCGTTGGCGGACACCGCTATGGAGCGAGGCTCGGGCATGTGGACCGAGGTGCTGTGGAAATCCTCTGAGGATGCTTGGGACGATGTGAGCCTTTCCTCACTCCAAGAACGGATCAATGGAGGGCTTTCGCTGTTCCTCGAAGAGGTGAGGTCGTGCCACGAAGCCGGTGGGGGCCCGTATCTGGAACAGAGGAGGGCGGGCGAACAACCGTTTACGGTTCCTGAACCTTGTTTGGGCTTGGCGCCAACGTTCCCCCTCCCGGACAAGGTTCGGGACGGGCAATTTCGGTCGTGGGAAGCGCCATCTTCTCCCCAATGGTCGGCAAACGGCAACGACGTAACATGGCACGAGGCGTGGGAATGTGCGAGGCCTTGGTTCAAAGACCCCCGAGTCCATCAGCCTCAACGTCTCTATCATCCCGAGGGTTGGGCTTCGGGCGAACTCGATTTGGTTCTTCGCTGGGATGGGAAGACACGCATCGTTGACATCAAATCCGGCAACACGGCTTCGGCCTTTTCTTCGTCGCTTGAGCATCAACTCCGATTTTACGCTTGGTTGTGGCACGAAACCCACGGCGGCGAACTTGTTCACGGTATGGAGGGTTGGTATCTTGAGTCCTCGGAAAGGGTGTCATTTGCAGTTCCAATCCAAGAAGAGATAGGGCAACTCACCGCAGCCTACCAAGGTTATCACAGCGCTATGCAAGACCACAGCGGTGGCGTTATCGCCTTCCCAGCCTCCAACGAAGAGGCTTGCAAACTCGACGCGGCCGGTTGCAGTTGGTGTTTAGTGGGTCGTTCAGACGGCGTTTGGACGCTACCGGAACCGTTTGAATGGGTGGGTGCGTTGCCCAAAATAGAGACGAAACAGCCGTATGCACCGCTTCGTCAAGTGCAGGGCAAGGTCTCGGTCAGAGGTCGCCTAACCGGTGCATGGGGACCAATGCCAAACCATTTTTCAGAACATGTTCTCGGTGCCGTTTTGGTGGTGGGTGACCAGCACATCACGGTTGAGGAAAGCGAACCCGGGGCGTGCCCCAACCTCCACGAACTTTTGGAGCAAGAGGTGGTCTTGATCGATGCCTTGCCGGGTGTGTGGCGTGATCAAGCCAGGTTGTACGTGGACGCTCGCACACAAATGGTCTCGCTGTCTGAAGTGGCGGACGAAGACATGCCCGAGTTGACAAGGCTGGGGTTGCTTCGAACCAGGGCGAACGTGAGGGGACACGTTCTGTCCATCAACCGGCGGTCTGGGAAACGGGTTGACGGAAAACCTTGGACGATGATGTCGTTGATGTTGTGGGACGGCGACCACGTGGCTGAAGTGGTGGCGTTTGGAGCGAGCATCAATCAACGCCTCCTCTCGTTGCGGCCCGGAGACGGTTTGGCCATGACGGGTGCGGAACTTGGGTGGCGTTCAGGCATTCTTCAACTGCGTATTGACAACAGAAAAACCCGGGTTGAACTTTTTTGACCGAACCTTGCCCTTTTCCAAAAACGATGCCTATGCGTCGTTGCCTCGTATCACCAAGTCGTGAAGACCGATGGAGAGCGACTCTCTGCAATTTTGTTCGATCACCGATAAGCGTTCAGGACCGATTTCGTAGGCAGATGCGAGGTTGGCGAGTAAACTCTTCTCTCGCTCGGTCAGCACCAAATCTTGAATCGTTTCGGCATACGCCTTGAGGTACTTGAGCTCTCCAGGGGAATATTCCTCTGGAATCAATTTGTTTGATACAGCGGTGATTAACCCGAGTATCGGCCGTCTGCCGAGAATGATCATACCACCGATGGCGACGCCACCCACCATACCGTAGCCAACGACGTTTTCCATGGCTTCGCTCACAAACACGAACGAGAAAGCGCCTACACCTGTGAACAAGGTGTTGGTGAAAGTCGTTCTCAAGTTTGCGTCAATGCCGAACACCGTGTCTTTTAGCGATGCATGGACAAACATGAGAGCCTCAAAGCCAATCGCTGCCGGGGTGATCACGAGCGTGAAACACCAGATGAAGTAGAGCACTCGCTCGGTGGAGGTCGGGTCGGCTCCGTACTGGACACGTATGTTGTCTGCAAATTCGAAAAACGCTCCACCGTTCAGGGCGGGCATGATGCCAAGCACCACGATGAAAAACGTGAGCTGACCGACGACTTTTCCTAAAAATCCGATGTACAGTGAACGAGAAGGCAACGTTCCGTAGGCCGTTTCGCCTTCCCTTTCCCGCTGACTCTGTTTCATGGATGAGCGTAGAAACAGGAGCCCGACGAGTGAGAAAATCGGACCGAGCAGAATAATCGCCCACGATCCGGCGGGTTCGTCCACCACGGCCTTGTCGAACGGACGAGCGCACGTGCCTATTTCATCACGGAAAGTGTACACCCTATCGGTGATTGAACCCCACCAATTCTGTATGAATGGCTCGGTGCCAGCCTCGGTACAGATGATCCAAGACGCGTTTTGGAAAGCAAATCCATCTTGGGTTCTCAAAAACATCCAAATTGTGAGGCCAAGGGAAGGCGCAAGGTACCATACATGTCGCTTCAACCTGTCGTTGTGGAGGAACTTGAGAAGGTTCACCCTGTAATAAACGGGGAACGACAAGTAGAGCAAGATGCTCGTGATTTGTGCAAACATGAAAGGTTCCATCTTTAGGGAGAAAAAGATGTCCCACATCTGCTCCCACTGCGAGGCATAGGGAAAAATTTCCAACGCAAGCCACGAGGCCTTGATGCCCTCGCAGAACAAGAGAACGGACATGAATTTGTTTTCCGATGAACCGGTATCTGCTTTGAAAACGAGATAGGAAAGCCCGATCATCCAAATCAGCACCACCATGGAGAAGACCGCCACGACGTGGTAGAAGCCATACAGACTCTGGGCTGAGAAAGCACTGACGTAGTAGTCGACAATCTCGCTCATGGTGTTTCTAGATAAAATCAACCATTTAACCGGTGTCCCGTCGCCACGGGATTTTCTGCCCGCCCTGAAAAATGGAGGAGAACTTGTTCAACAGCCGTGTTGGGTGTGATTTTGGCACAGCGATTTTTGTAGTTGAATCGATATAGACGGTCGATTATCTAATCAGCAGGTCGCTATGTCTCGACTGTGTCAGTTGGGCTCAATCATAGGTGTCCGCTCAGTCTTTGGGACAACTTATCGCTTTCTCACTCTGTTCGGGTCAAGATTTAGCCACCCGAGGAAATCGTCGTGACCAACAGTTCCACCGGCTGATGAAGCGGGGTGGCGTGGGGCAACACCGTGCCGTCATAACTCACGATCACCATGGATGGATAGATGTCTGCGGCCTGCAGGGCGGCTCGTACGGTGGCGCCCTTGTCAACGTCAACCGTGGTGTCGACGTCTTTCCCGTGAAAGCGCACCTGCATAACACAGCGACCAAACATCATGCTTATGACCGTGGCGCATGAGGCGAGGAACAGAGCCGAGGTCGCATAGCCCGGTATTGCGGTGGATTCGAAATCCACTGTCCCTTGGACGCGGGGGTTCAAATCCCTCTCTCGGCGCTCGTTCTAGATGTAGAAGGCATCATGCGAAGCCGTCATTTCCTTGACGAGGTCGTCCTTTGTTCCCGGTGCGATGCTTTGCAGTTTCTCTCGGAGCCATTCATCACCGTTGGTCGGTACCGTCAGCCCGAAACCAAACCACCGCTCAACGTGTTCAATCAGCCGTTGGGAACTCATGATGTCGCCGCTGTTGCCGACAGTTGTGGAAATGATGCAGGCGGAGTTGATGCCGTACAGCGGTCCGGAGGAGGCGAGAAGGGCGGCCAGGCCTATCGCACCCGATTTGGGTTTGTCTCGCCTGACATCGACGCCGAGGGCCTCCATGTCTATGCGAAACGACGCCGAGCTGGCGACGGCAAACGTTTCTTTGTTTTCCGGGCTGTCAAACATGCCGGCGAGCACCAGGATGCTGGCGAGGTGCTCGTTTTCAAAAAAGGACAAGAGTTCGTTGGCGAGCAAAGATTGCTGACTGGGTTCGTTCGGCTGCGCCTGGCCGGTGAGCGTGATGAGTGGCGTGTCGCCCTTTGTCTGAACCGACCGCAGGGACAGGTGTGGTGGAGCGAGCAGACCGTCTTCGTCCAACACCGCATGAGGCGGAAGGCCGACTGGATGAAGTCGGGCCAATTCGATCGAATCATGAAGTTCGCAAATTGAGTCTATGGCGACTTTGCCAACATTACCGACGCCCGGGAACGCTACAAGGGCCGTTGCGCCCGTTGGCAGGCTCGTGTTTCCATTTCGCCATTCAACTCGCATGGTCATGAAGGGTTAAACCCGTCAACACGCGCTATAATGTTTCACCTCGCGTGAGGGGGACGGACGATGTTTTCGGCCGGTTTGAAAAGCGCCACTTATTCCTCTTCTTGTGAGAGATTGGCCTGCATTTCCTCAAGGCTTGGTAGGGTTGAGAGGTTGCTTGGCCAGTCCGCGCTTTCAACATCGTTCATTTTTCTTCGAAGTGAAGCTCGGTGGTCCTCCGGCGACCATTTGAGAGGTGCAGCGGCTTGTGCACGCTCGCCACACTCTGGACAGACGGTCTTTAGGGAGAATGCGCCGCACGTCAGGCATTGTTGCATGCGTTGCCTCGCCACGAAATCACTCCCTCTCTGCCGTGGCTTCTCCACCTGCGGCGACCATGCAGTCAACAACCGCTTGGGTCGCTTGCTCCCACATGGACTCTGCAATCTTGAAATCAGGCGCCTTCAGTTCAATACGGTAGGACGGCGCACCATCGTAGAAACACTTCACGTCGATTTCTTCGGCTTCGTTGGAAAAGGATTCGGCGGCCTCAAGGGCGTTGCGTATCACGGAAACGCCGTCCGTGACGTTGATGCTGAGTGTCAATGAACCTCGAACTTCAACAAACGGTGGAATGATGTTTTCCACGGCGATCTCGACGAAAGGCGCCAGCCAATCACCCTCAAAACCGGCATTCTCGAGAGATCCTTCCTGCATGGCTGCGTCTTCAAAAGCGGTGTAAAGGCTTCCAAAGGCGTCAAGGAGTTCTGAAGAGAGTTCTGCCACCCGGTCTTCGCTCCAACCGACTTTTTCTCCAAGCACCTTCAGCAATTGGTTGGCCCGCTGTTCGTTTTTCCACTCCTGCAGTCGATCCCTGCGGCGTTCTTCTGAGACGGATTTCAGCGAGAGTTCAAGCGAAGTCCCGTCCCTTCGGGTCCGCATGACCTTGCAGATGACGCGTTGACCTTCACGAACGAATCCACGGATGTTTTTGACCCATCCGGATGCGATTTCACCAATGAAAATGAAACCCTCGGTGCCTTCGTATTCGTCAAGGTCGACGTAAGCCCCGTTTTGTTTCACGCTGGTGATGGTGGCGACCACCAACTCTCCCTCTTCGGGTGTTGCACCATCTTGTGTGACCATGGAGGCTCAGCCTCCTCAGTTCAGGGCTTCAACAACGGTGCATCCGACAAGATCGGCTTTTCCACCGGAAGGTTTGGTGAGCGTTGCACTGCAGACGGTGCAAGCGATGGCGGTGGTTGAACGAGAGAAGATGATGGATTCACTGCCGCAATCCCGGCAACTGACTCTAAAGAAATAATTGGGCATGATGGGCACCTCAGCGGTCGACAAGTTCGAATTTCTTGGCCCGCTTGCACGGGGCGTAGTGGGCTTTTCCGGTCTCTGTGCACCGGTAGAGAATGTTGACTCGCTTGGTGGGCTTTTCACGACCGTCTGGTTTTGGACGAGGGAAACCTCTGTACCCGGCCATGACTCGGCGGAAACGTCGCTGCCCCCACCGAAGTTCGGAGGCTCGCTTCTTCTTAACGCGCTCCACGGTGTGAAGCGTGTGCTTGCCAGCAGACGGGCTGTAGCGCATAACTTGACGGGGTCGCTTCACCATGTCAACACCTGAGCATTCAACCCACCGAGGTCGGGTATTTATGCCCTCCGCTAGGCGTTTTGGCCTTAACCGGTCCACTGCGTTGGCTTCATAGGTATTCTCTATAA
>Ga0160422_10002087_pt1 | contig 12542 bp, 9 predicted proteins | sample Fk160mmetaG_FD_108192 | JGI IMG/M metagenome (GOLD analysis project Ga0160422, IMG submission 108192) | Marine microbial communities from the Central Pacific Ocean - Fk160115 60m metaG | ecosystem: Environmental > Aquatic > Marine > Oceanic > Photic zone | place: The Central Pacific Ocean...
GACAGGTGACCTCAGTGTGGGTGCACCAGAAGGAGAGGTCTACACCTATAAAAAACAAGGTGGTGTTGCTCATGAAATAGAGATTCACTTTCCAAAGGATCATGACCGCAGCAAGCCGGTGCCCGGGATCATCATGTTCCACGGCGGTGGTTGGAGCAAAGGAGACCGGATCTCATTCCGCTATCTGTGCCATTACTTTGCGAGTCGCGGGCTCGTGGCCGCCACGGCAAACTACAGGTTGGGAAAAGGGAAACGTCTCTGTATCACTGACGCCAAGAGTGCAATTCGGTGGTATAAACAGAACGCAACCAAATTGGGCGTTGATCCAAAACGCATTGTAGCCGGCGGAGGCTCGGCAGGCGGGCATATCGCTTTGTTGGCAACCACGAACCCCGGTCTGAATGATCCCAATGATTCCAAAGAGTACGATACGTCTGTTGTTGCTTACCTGCTTTTCAATCCGGCGCTCAAACCCAAAAAGGATATGGAGGTCACCTTCGAAGAGCACATCAAAGCGGCCATGCCCCCGATGATTGCGTTCTGGGGCACGAAGGACAACTGGCTGACTGGCTGGAAAAGTGCATGCGAAAAGATGCAATCGCTGGAAAACGAGTCCATTGAGTGGTGGACCGCCCAGGGGCAGAGCCACGCATTCTTCAATAAGCAGCCATGGAAAGATCTGACGATTATTGCTGCTGACCGGTTTTTGAAGAAACATGGACTCATCGAGGGTGAAGTCACTTTGCCTGCGCCGAAAAATGGAGAGAAACTGATCAAAACTCTCTAACCAAATGCAAACTATTTTGCATGATGCAAAAGGGAAATGCATGCAAAATTGTAATCAATTATGAATCAAGCACACCTCCCATCAAAGATATCGCTCCTTGCCGTTGCGCTTTTTGTCTCTCTATCGACTGCGTTCTCGAAACAACGCCCCAATATCATATTCATCCTTGTGGACGATATGGGCTTTTCCGACATCGGTTGCTACGGCGGCGAGGTGAATACACCTCATCTCGACCGGCTGGCGGAGAATGGCCTTCGCTTCACGAGCATGTACAACACCTCCAAGTGCTTTCCATCCCGAGCCTGCTTGCTCACCGGGGTCTATGCGCAACAATGTGGCATGGGTCGCAGCCCAAAAGGAATCAAGAATGCGATTACCATGGCGGATCTTCTTAGAACAAAGGGCTATCGTACCTTGGCGGTGGGCAAGCACCACTCCAATCAAAGCCTTCATGATCGTGGTTTCGATCGTTTCTACGGTTTTCATTACGGCCCGGGCAAGAGCTGCGCCAACCATTTCAACCCTGGGGAGAAGCGGGCGGGCGAAGGCGTTCCCGCTCGCAAGAAAGGCGAATCCCGAGCCTACTGTTTCGACGATCGAAAGATGCTCCCGTATTACACACCCAAGGAAAAAGACTGGTACACCACCGACTACTTCACCAAGTGGGCCATCGATTTTCTCGAGGAATACAAGAACGAGGACAAACCCTATTTTCTATACGTCTCCTACACGGCGCCGCATGATCCTCTCCATGCATGGCCTGAGGATATCGCCAAATATAAAGGCGTTTACGACCAGGGTTACGAAGCGATCCGCAATGCCCGATTCAAGCGGCAGAAGGAATTGGGGCTCTTCGGTCCCGAAGCCCTCCTCCCCCAAGCCTCTCACAAACCTTGGAATTCGCTGAGTGCACATCAGAAGAAAGATCAGGCACGCAGAATGCAGGTCTATGCCGCCATGATCGATCGCGTGGATCAGAACGTCGGCAAACTGCGAGCCAAGATCAAAGAGCTAGGTGAAGAGGATAATACCCTGATCATGTTCGCTTCGGATAACGGTTCTTCGGCGGAAAACGTGAATACCGGAACGGGAGAAGTCGGTTCACTTACCCGCTGGTCTTCCCTGCAAAAAGACTGGGCCAACGTTTCGAATACTCCGTTTCGCTATTGGAAGAACCTCAGCCACGAAGGCGGCATATGCACTCCCTTCATTGCCTACTGGCCTGAAGTGATTACGAACAAAGGGAAAATCAATCGTCAGCCGGTTCACTTTGTCGATATCATGGCCACCGTTTCCAATATTACGGATGCTTCGTATCCGTCCCGTTTCAATGGGGAACGAATCATCCCCTTACAGGGGGAGAGCCTGTTGCCTGCACTCCAAGGGAAGATGCTGCCCAGGCGGGATAAACCCATCTTTTTTGAGTTTAGTAGTGGCGGAGCCGTGAGAGACGGCAAATGGAAACTCGTCACCAAGTCCATACCCAAGAAACCAAAGAATCCATTGAAGGACAAAGTTACCTGGGAGTTGTATGACATGAGCGCCGACGTGACTGAAACGCAAGACCTCGCGAAACAGAATCCCGAAGCCGTCCAACGCCTCAGCCAGCTTTGGAAAAATTGGTACGCGGAGTCCTATTGATTCTATTTTGTTCCTATCTTCAAAATCGCCGATAAACATGAACCGAACAAATCACTCCAATCGCATTGCTGAACAGCTTGTTTTGTGCCTGTCCTTCCAACCATGAGTATGACATTTTGAGTAAAAGAAGATTCAGATTGGCAATGATCGCGGTCTTTGTCGGTGGAATAGGTATATCTGCCAAGGAGGCTTCCTCTGCTCACTCCCTATTGGAATTCGGCAACAATGGAAAACGCAATATGCTATACGACGCGCGGCAGAGGCCGCAGTCTGTCTTACTGCACGGTCGTCTTTACGTTGTCTATAACGGTGACGCGAGTGCGACAAAGAATGGCAAGGGCAATGCCTATCCGATGTTCATCAGCTATGATCTTCAATCGCGCAAATTCTCTGAACCGGTGCGTATCGGGCCTAAGAGTACCGATCACCATTACAGCCCAATCATATGGGCCGATGAAGGTGACTACCTTCATGTGCTGCATGGATGCCATTTAACGCCGGGTACCCATCTTATCTCTAGCAAAGCTATTACTGCGGGGGTGATCGACGTCACATGGAAGGAGGCCCCTGGGATTGCGCAAAGCATATCCTATCCGACAGTCTACCGCATCTTCGATGACAAGGAGGTTATGGCTTATCGGGTGGCTGGCCACACAGGCTCATGGACTTACCGGATCAGCGAGGATAATAGCCAGACATGGACCGGACCTAAGAAAGACGTCACAGACCTTAACGCCAAGGGACGAGTCGACTGGTCCTCTTACCGGACCGTCCTGCCGAGCAGGGACCGCAAGCACTTGCATATGGTCTACACGGATTACGATGACTACATAACAAAGAAAACTCCTGATCGGCTTTTCAATCCACGCTACAATCAGATCGTTGGCAACGAATGGAAGTACAATCTTCATTACGTGAAGATCAATCTGCAGAACCATGAAGTCGTGAACGCCGACGGGAAAGTCCTCAATACGCCCATCGATATCGATTATTCAATGAAGCACTGCCTCATATGGAACACAGATTGGCGAGGTTCCGGTATTCCGCCATTGATAGCACTGGACTCGGAAGGAGAACCCACCTTCCTTCATATTCTATCGGGCGCTAACCTGAAGACACATAGCTACCACTACGTACGCCGTGAAAACGGCAAGTGGTTCCAAACCAGAATTTGCCATTCAAATCATAATTGGAACGGCGGACATCTCGTCCATGGCGCCGACGGTGTTGTCCGTGCGTACCTAATCACCGGTAAGGGATACCTCGAGGGCGGGTACATGGACGGCCGGGGCGGTGGTAACATCGAAGAGTGGGTTTCGGAGGATAAGGGCAATACCTGGCGAATGAACCGTGACCTTACGCCCAATGGAAAACGGTATCCCATGTGGCGCTTTAACCATATTCAACCGGTTGTACGACCAAACGGTGAGATCGTCGACGGCATGCTTATGTTCTACGGTTGGAAGGATGGTGATTCTCCGACTGCAAAGGCTTTTCTACTACATGATTGATCGCAACAAAACCTAAGGCACTTATGAAAAATTGGGAAATCAGATGAAAATAGAGAAGTTTAAAAAAATAATCAGGCCCTGTGCTGGGACTCTAGTGGTTCTTTTGTCAGCATACTCTATGAGTAGCTCTCTTTCCGGAACGGAAAAGCCCAACGTCATTGTGATTATGGCAGATGATCTGGGATACTCGGATTTGGGCTGTTATGGTGGAGAAATCGAAACGCCCAATATTGATCGGTTGGCGGAGGAGGGACTTCGCTTTACAGGTTTTAAAAATACTGCCCGTTGCGCCCCATCAAGGGCATCCTTATTAACTGGCCGCTATCAGCATTCGGTCGGGGTAGGGCGTATGACCGCAAATGACTTCAAGCGTCCTGGCTACAGGGGGCAACTATCGACGGAAGCTCCTACATTGGCCGAGGTCTTAAAATCCCAGGGGTATGGAACCGGGATGGTGGGGAAGTGGCACCTGACGGTTCATGATAAGTCATCCCCACAGAAGCGGCTGTATCCCTGTGATCGAGGTTTTGACCATTTCTACGGTACTTGGTGGGGAGCCAAAGATTACTTCAAACCCCAGTTTATGATGAGAAATCATGAACTTATCGATGATAACACTAAATACCCGAATGACTTTTACCTGACCCATGCCTTGTCTGATTCAGCTATTGAGTTTGTTGAATTACAGAATGATCAAAAGAAACCATTCTTTTTGTACCTCGCTCATTATGCTCCGCACGCTCCGATTCAGGCACCTGAAGAAAGGGTTCGAAAATGTCTGGAGCGTTACAAATCTGGGTTTGTGGAACTCCAGCAGGATCGATTCGAACGTCAGAAGAAATTAGGTGTGGCGCCCCAGAATGCGGTTCTGCCAAATCAGGAGGATTCATGGAAGAAACTGAGCAACCAGCAGAAGAATACTTGGATGAGGACCATGGCGACCTATGCGGCCATGATCGAAATTATGGATGATGGCATTGGCCAGCTAATCGACGTCTTGAAAAAAAATGGTCAATATGAGAATACATTGATCTTTTTTCTCAGTGACAATGGATCTACACCTGAACGGAAGAATGTTGGCGCCCATTTATGCGCCTCCCTCAGCAATACCCCATTTAGTGGAGTCAAAGCACAAGCGCTTGAGGGGGGAATATCTTCGCCTTTCATCCTCAGTTGGCCCAAAAAACTCCCGAAGTATGGTGGGGAAATTCGCCATGGGCACTGTCATATCATTGACGTTTTACCCACCTGTCTTGAAGCGACGGGGGTAAGGTTTCCAGATTCATTTAACAATATTACTCCCCAGAAGCCGGATGGAGCCTCCTTGATGTCTGCGATGACAGAGAAGGAATTAGAGAAGCGCTCTTTTTTTTGGGAGCATGGTCGCAGTTGCGCGGTTTACAAGGATGGTTGGAAACTGGTGGCTCACCGGGGTCCATGGAAACTTTTTGATCTGCATAACGACCCTGTGGAAAAATCCGACTTATCGAAGCAGTACCCTGAGAATGCGGCCAATCTCAAAGCACTCTGGGAAAAATGGGGAGAAAAATACGACGTCATCCCTTTCCCTGGAGCGAAAAAAACGGGAAAGAAGAACTAATGGGTTTTGAAATGATTATATTCAGCAAACAAAAGAGAAACCAAGTTAATACAAGGACTGTCACCGATGGTCTCTCTTTATTCAGCGGAGTGTTGCTTCTCTTTGTGTGCATCTCTTCTGCTCAAGCAGATCCGCTTATTAAAATTGCCGACGACGTGGTGAGTCAGACCTCATTTGGCGAACCTGCCGCCGAAGATAAGCCAAATCCGACCCGCTACAACTTATGGATGTATCAGAACTTCATGATCATGGAAGGAATGGATGCGCTCGGTGAAGTAACCGGGAACGAATCCTACAGGAATTATACGAAGCGAAGTATCGATTTTTTTGCAGCCTATCAATCCAAGTTTGGCGATTCGATGAAAGCGGGTCCGGCAGGAACGGGCAAATGGTACTCCAAACCTCGTCAAATTTGGCAATGTGGAATGATTGCCACCTTTGCAGAGCATCACAAGTTGAGACCTAAATCAGAGTTCATTCGGGGCATGAAAATTTTTGACGGACTTCTCGACAGCGCTCCTCGCTTTGATGATGGTGTGCTTGTTCGTAATAAATCAAAAAAAAGGGGGTTAGGCTTACAGATCGATGATCTCTACATGATCGCCCCATACTGGTGCCGTAAAGCCGAGCTGTTGGAAGATCCCAAGTGGTTGGATCGAGCGATCGAGGAATCTCTACACTATTTCGATTATCTTTGGGACAAAGAAGACAAGCTGATGAACCCTCTTTGGTTGCAAAAAAGAAAGGGTCCTTTCGGTCTGTATTGGGGGAGGGGGAATGGTTGGTATATCATGGCGATCACTGACTTGCTCACTTTTATTCCTCAAGACCATCCCAAGCGTGCGGAAGTACTCACCGACTACCGTAGTTTCATTAAAGGCATTGTCTTCAGGCAGGGTGAAGAAGGTCTCTGGCATCAGATTCTCGACAAGCCTGACTCTTATCGGGAAACCTCCTGCTCGGGGATGTTCACCTACTGTATCCTAAAAGGCATCAATGAAGAATGGCTGGATGACAGTTACTTCCATGCCGCAAAGAAAGGATGGAAAGGATTACTAAGCGTGGTAAATGAAAACAATGAGCTAACCGGGGTTTGTCCCCCTTCCGACATCAGCGAAGATCCGAACTATTACTTAAAAGGCAGAGCTCCAAGAGTACATGACCAGCACGGCATTGGCCCTTTTCTGCTTGCGGGCACTGCTTATTTACAGGCGAATAAGAAATTTAGGAAATAATTCGGGTTCACGCATCATTATCATAACACACCTTTTTAAAGCATAAGAAATCTAATTCATTAGACATAAAATCTAGATATGAAACCTCCCTCAGTTCTCCCTCTTTTGTTGAATGTCCTGTTCCTCTGGCCAATCTGCCTGATTGCAGAAGTTAAACATTACAAAGCGGACATCTGTGTGTATGGCGGAACGGCCAGTGGCGTTATGGCGGCGCTCGCAGCGCACCAAGAGGGTTCCACGGTAATCCTTGTCGAACCCACCCGCTGGTTAGGTGGAATGACTGGCGGAGGGATTAACCACCTGGACTGGGGTAAGGGAGAAACGGTGGGTGGCTCGACCTACAAAATCCTCATGGATGGATTGAAAGACCAAAAAAGAGCTCATGGAGGGCATGCCAAACATGGCATCGGCAACAAACAGTATAGGGAGCGATTCAAAAAGTTGGTAAAGGATCGAGGAATCACCGTTATCTACGACCACCGAGTAGGCAAAGTCCAAGTCGGGGACGAGATCATTAATAAGCCAACACGAGAACAACCCATTGCCCTAGGCGAAAAGATTGTCTCAAAAAACAAAAATAATTCCATCCGATCGATCATTCTCGATTACGCCCCCGTCGATGAAACCGGTTGCCCCATTCCGGAGCCCAAGAAGCGGAACGTGATTACGGTCTCCGCAAAAGTGTTCATCGATTGCTCTTACGAGGGCGACATACTCGGGATGAGCGGCGTCCGCTACACTTGGGGTCGCGAATCGAGGGAGCACTATGATGAATCGCTTGCCGGTGTGCGTCCGAGCCTTTGGATTCACGACGTCGACCCCTACGTCGAACCCGGTAACCCGAAAAGCGGATTGATCCCATTCATCCAAGATCGAAAGATTGGACCCTTGGGAAGCGCGGACTCGTTATCGATGGGGTATTGCTTCCGCTACGAGTTCGATATGAGCGGCCAAGGCATTCCCATCCCCGAATCAACGAATTATGACCCGGCCGAATTTGAAGTTTACCGCCGAGCCATTCGCGATGGGGTCGACATCTTTTCGAATCGTCATATGAGAACAACACTCAACAAGTTCACGGTGCATAAGAAGGGACCTTTTGTCGGAGGAGCCCAATCCAATCGCAACCTGATGGGGTCCACCGTCTACGGGTGTAATGAGGAGTACCCAAACGGTGATTGGGCGACGCGGTCGCGGATTTGGAAGTTCCATCAGGAGTTTCTGATCAATTCTATTCACTTTGCCAAAACCGATCCCTCGGCCCCAAGAAGCATGAAGCAACGGGCAATGAATACGTCTTTCAGGAAGGGTGTGTTCGACAAGACCGGAGGTTGGCCCAATCAGCTCTACGTTCGCCAGGCCCGTCGAATGGTGTCCTCCTATGTCGTCACCCAGAGAGATCTGGAAGGCAAAACTGACCCCCCTAATGCGGTGAGTCTGGCAGCTTATGGAGTGGATGATTGGCCGTATGCCGTGGTTGTGCAGGACGACAAGATCGCGTTGCAGGGCGGTGCTTTTTCCATCGTTTATCTCGACGAAGGGAAATATAACGGCAGTTACAAAATTCCTTACGAAGCCATTGTTCCCAGCAAGGGAGAGTGCGACAATTTGCTCGTTCCCGTTTGCGTTTCTGCCAGCCATATTGCCTTTACGTCTCTTCGCATGGAGCCTGTCTGGATGATACTCGGCGAATCCGCCGGTGTGGCCGCGGCCATGGCAGTGGATAATGAAATTGCGGTACAGGACGTTCCCTACAAAAAACTCCGACGGAAGCTGGACGACCTGGGCCAAATTCTCGACCGTGTGAAACAAGATGAGACCCAACTCCAGTCGGTGCGATGGAAGTCGCAGGATGATTGGAATTCACAGAAGAGCGGCTACGAGTGGCTGTTCCCCCATATTGACAAAGACTCGGATGGTGAGATTTCAATCGATGAGTATTCGGCTTTCCAAAGATTCAAATCCAAGAACGATGATTGGGAGCAATTACTAAAAAAAACTAATTTCAAACGGTAATCCCAGATCCGAAAGCCCTATTTTATAATAATGGTTCAAAGAGGAGTTGAGTTGTTTAATCTTCGAAACGACATGGCCGAAAGTAAGAACCTTGCCGAAAGTAAGCCTGTTATGGTTGAGAAACTAAAAAAAGACATCCGTGACTGGCAGGAATCCGTTCTCAACAGCCTGATCGAAGCCGATTACAAATCGAGTGCTCCCTAGTGGAGGAAAAAAATTTCTCGCCAGTTCAATGATTGCATCAATCATCAAAACTTGGTCAGTTAATTTTTTAGCCCACTTAATCTCCTATGAAAATACAGCTCTCCTCTCTTTTCTTTCTTTCCATTTGCCCGCTTCTCTCGGGTATTCCTGACGTTGCCGGACCAATCTCTGGTGACGTCTCTGAAAATCAAGTTACCTTGTGGATGTATGCTCCACTTAAATCCAAATGCACCTACAGTTATCATGCTGAAGGGGTATCCGAGACCGATAAAAAGACGGGCGATCTGAAAGCCATATCGAATCAGGCGGCAAAAGGTCTTGGTCAGATATTCAAATCAACCTTGGAAGGCTTATCGCCTAATACCGAGTACCGCTATCAGGTTTCCATAGATGGTAAATCCGATCCTGACTGGAAAGGGTCTTTCAAGACCGCAGCGGTTGAAGGGAAGTCTACGTCATTTAGGATGGCTATCACTTCCTGTATGAAAATTGGAAGACCTCAAGGTTCTTGGAACCTCCTGCTTGCCGAGCAACCCGACTTTCATCTCACCGTAGGGGATACACATTATGCCGATACCACGGATCCGACCGTGCAATTAAAGCATCACGTGACTTATCGCAGGGTAAAGGAGTTTGCCAATGTGCTTCGCCAGGTGCCCACTTATGCGATATGGGACGATCATGATTACGGACCCAACAATTCTGATGGTACCGCAAAGGGGAAAGAGTTTTCTCTGGCCGGATGGAAGCAGGCATGGCCAAACCCAGTATCCGGAACTACCGATACGCCCGGCGCCTTTTTTAAGTTCTCCCGTGGGGACGTTGATTTCTTTGTGGTGGATGGCCGCTACTATCGGGACCCAAACGAATTACCGGATGATGACAACAAGCGTAAGCTCGGTGATGCCCAATTTGAGTGGCTGCTCAGTGGGCTGAAAAAATCAAAGGCTCAATTCAAGGTCATTGCATCCGGCAGTGTGCTCCATCACAGCAAGGTGGATGGATGGCGCATATTTACCTTTTCCCGCCACCGTCTCTTCGATGCCATTAAAAAACACAAGATCTCAGGCGTCATGTACGTGGGTGGCGATATGCACAAATCCTTGGTCTGGCAGCACCACGAGTCCGATCGGGTAGGGTACCCAATGATCGAGATTATGTCTTCTGGGATTACCAACGGTAAAGACTTGAGCTTTGCCACTATTGATTTCGACACCACCGTTGATGATCCCACTGCCCGTGTTCGTATCATCTATGGCAAAGGCGAGAAAGTACATACTGATAAGACTTGGAAACTTTCGCAACTAAGTCATAGGGAGTAACTTTCCCAATCTTCAAATCCCTTTCCATAAAAGGAGGAAACTCTTCATTAATCCGACTTCAGGCCTCACATTGAAACCTAGTAATGAAACGAAGCGTTACCATAACACATAAAAAGAAAAAAACATGACCCATGAACAACGAATTGGGCATTTGGAGACCAAATGCAAAAGACTAACGCTGGCTTTGTCCGGAATGATGGTGATGGCTGTGGCCATGCTTTTTATCGCCGCAAAGCCAAAGGACGATGAAGATACGATTCAGGCCAGGAAGCTGGAGATTGTCGATGAAAACGGCAAGGTGCGGATTCGTCTCGGATCTGCCGATGCGGGGTACGGGTTGGTGGTATACGATGATCAAGGTCAGTTCCGGGCAACCTTGACGGACGCCCCGCTGGGTGCGGTAAGTCAACTTAATAAGGATGGGGGGAGCATCAAGTTGATGGCGATGAAGAATGGTTGCGGGATTACCATGCGTGATGGGGACGGCAAGCCACGGGCCATAATCTTGCAACAAAAGGAAGGCTCCAAGATCATGCTCAAGGATGCAGAAGGTAAAGATGTGTTCTCAGCCCCCGAACAAAATTAAAGACAGACATTCATCCCTTAAAATCGATGCATGTGACAAGATTACTCATCACCCTTTTATCCTTCGCTTCATGCCACTTTGCCTTACCAGCGCAAACTGGGGAGGGGACTCCCAAGCTTCGGGTTGTGGCCTATAACGTTGCCTGTGGTCAATGGGCCACTCCCGAGCGGATTGCCAAAGAACTAAAGGATCTTAAGCCCGATATCGTGTTACTTAGCGAAGTCCCCAAGGCGAACCGTGGAAAAAAGGTCAAGGATTGGTCTCGCCGTTTGGCCGATGCGCTCGACTTGGATCACGTGGAGGTGGGAACCGTCTCATCCGCGAATCACAAGGCTCCTCAATGGGAGGACGTCACTGGTAATTACGGCGGGAAGTTTAAGTCCGTTCTAAGTCGAACCCCACTTTCGAAGGGCAAGGACTATCTTCCGGAAGGAAGTGGATGGGGACGAGCCAGCGCCTTTCGTGTGGAGACTGAAATCAATGGGCGGAAATTCGCGCTCTACAGCCTTCACCTGCCGGGATTCGCCCACCACAAGCGTCAACCAACCCAAGCCACTTCTTGGGAGGGGTCGAAACAAAGAGGTCTGGCCGAGCGAATAAATAAAGAAGATGCTTCGTTCGACGTTATTGTCGGGGGCGACTTCAATGAATGGACCGATGGGTTGGTCATGCGGTCCCTGTTGAAAACGACCAAGATGGCCAATGCCACCCGGGAAAAATCAATCGATCATATCCTCTACAGCACTACGAGACCGATCAAACTGGTCGAGACTGGCAGGGATTGGGGTCCAAAAAATCAAAACAAGGAAAACAAAAAGGCCGAAGGGTGCCTGTCCGATCATCCTTGGGTCTGGTGTGAATTCGAGATGCCAAAGATCAACTGAATTATGAATGCCGCAATTTACCAAATACTAATCGGGACACTGTTCGTTGTGGTTTTTTGCATCGGCTATCCGATGCAGGGAGAAACCAAAGAGCCTACCTTGAGAGTGATGTCCTACAACATACACCGGGGTGGGGTGGTGATGCGCAAGCAACCGTTGTCCCAAACCGCGAAAGCGATCCGGTTGGCCAAGGCCGATATTGTCGGTATTCAGGAAACGAGGTCACCGCGGGGTGACAAATTGGAGGAACTCGCAACATTGCTCGGATGGAATCATGACATGGGCAAAGGTTCTCAAATTTTAACTCGTTATGAAATAGTCGATTCGCTCTACAGAGGGGTAAAAGTAAAACTGGATTCCGGCAGTCACGCTTATGTTTTCAACGTCCACCTAGCCTCTCACCCATACCAGCCTTATCAGTTGCTGGAGATTCGTCCGAGATGGCATAAGCACACAAATGACCTCACCTTCATCAAGACCGAGGCCGAGGCAATTGAATGGGCGAACAAGGCGCGCGGGGCAGAGATCGCAAAAGTGCTCCGCCAAATCAAATCACTGCCCGACAAAAAGGCACCCGTTTTCGTGGTGGGAGATTTCAACGAACCTTCACACTTGGACTGGACGGAAGCCGCCGCCAAGGCAGGGCGTCATCCGATCAAAGTGGAGTATCCGAATTCGTTGGCGATGAAAAAGGCCGGCTTTTCCGATGCCTATCGCACGCTCTATCCCGACGAAATGAAAAATCCGGGTTACACC
>Ga0160422_10002088_pt1 | contig 12541 bp, 7 predicted proteins | sample Fk160mmetaG_FD_108192 | JGI IMG/M metagenome (GOLD analysis project Ga0160422, IMG submission 108192) | Marine microbial communities from the Central Pacific Ocean - Fk160115 60m metaG | ecosystem: Environmental > Aquatic > Marine > Oceanic > Photic zone | place: The Central Pacific Ocean...
TATTGGAATGTGGAAGTCCTTTCACGAGTTGAAAGAGCTCGGGTGGATTGACTGTAAATTGCCCAAGATGATATCAGTACAGTCGACAGGATGCGCGCCAATAGTCAAGGCATGGGAAGAGGGTAGTGAATTCGCAGAATTCTGGGAAAATGCGGAGACAATCTCCTCTGGCATTAGAGTACCATCGGCCCTCGGTGATTTCCTAATCTTGGACGCTGTAAGATCATCAGGAGGATTAGCGATGGCTGTATCTGACGAGGAGACTTTGGAAATACAGGAGCAAGTTGGAAAGATGGAGGGATTGCTCCTATGCCCAGAGGGTGCTGCAGTAGTAGCCGCATACCGAGAATGTATCAAGACTGGCTCAGTCTCAACGAATGATTCTGTAGTCCTTTTCAATACGGCGACGGGTCTGAAATATCCAATGCCAGAGGTTGTTTCTACAATTGATAAGAATAATGTTGATTACTCCATATTCTCTAAATGAGGCCCAGTGCATCCTCTATCCGATTTAATTCCGGACCGGTTGAGCCTGAGCCAACTAACGCGTGTGTATCGCTAGCACAACATCCGGCGCCAACGAACGGGGAACCAAAAGTCACAGTTCCAACCATTACAGGAGCCTGCATTGCTCGCTCTATCGCCTCTGCTTCTGCACTCTTAACGTCAGGATGAATCAGGACCCCGTTGTTGTTTGCCACCATCATACTTCCAACAGTTCCATGACCTGCAACCTTAGAGCGAATTGCTGTCACGGATAACACATCTGAAATCATCTCCGCTCCAGCAACCGGGATTGTCGGACTTACTATGGCCCCTTTGTCATTACATTCGATTAGATTCCCGGCGGCATTGACTCCGCTCTCCAGAATTACCACATCTCCGAAACTGGATAATTCGTCCAAGTCATCCTGTGTTGCAATATCTGCAACTGCCACTCCCTTCTTATTTCCGCGAATCAGGCTCCCCAGAAGGGCGGATCCGCCGATTGTAATCCTATGAGATTCCATATCAAATGATGACTCAATCTCATTTGCGATCTCGTCTTCCAATGTGCTGGGCATGAATAGAACGTCCCCGACGACACTCAGGTAAACTCCAACCTGGGAGTGCCCGAGTATATCGCCGGTTGAAATTGGCATCTTGACACCTGAATTTACTACGTCTACGGTTAAAATTTTGTTGCGGGGAGGTGAAGGAGAGTGGCACAGCGACGGTCTTTCCCGTGGGCTTTCGCACCACAGTACCGGAACCGACGCAGGAGGGCTTGACTTCCGGGTTCGATATGGGACCGGGTAGGGCCCCTCCGCTATGGCCGTGCACAACTCTTCCTTCGAATGTGAATTGATATGCTCTTTTGGACAGAGACTCACATGTAGTGTGTATCTCGAAATTTAGATGCTCGGGGGGTTAGTGCAGCTGGGCTGAATACCTCGGCGAACCTCGGTACTTACACCCGCTGTCTATCAAACTCGTCTTCTACGAGTCCCCTGAGATGCGTCGTCTTTCGGATGACTTCGAGCTTAGATGCTTTCAGCTCTTATCCACATAGGGCGTGGCTACCCAGCATTGCCCTGCCGGACAACTGGTAAACTAGTGGCCCCGAGCCCTCGTTCCTCTCGTACTAAAGGGCCCTTCCGATCACGCATCAATACGCCTCAACCACAAAGCAACAAACCTGTCTCACGACGGTCTAAACCCATCTCACGATCCCCTTTAATGGGCGAACAACCCCACCCTTCCCAGCTGCTGCACCAGGAGGTTGGGAAGAGACGACATCGAAGTAGCAAGCCACCAGGTCGATATGTGCTCTTGCTGGTGACAACTCAATTATCCCCGAGGTAACTTTTCTGTTATCAATGACCCCCAGAAATGAGGTACATTGGTTCGATAGGCCCTGCTTTCGCATCGTCGATCGTTATTTTGCCGATCCACGTCAAGCCAGCTTTTACCCTTACATTTCACGGTGGAGACTGAACCACCTAAGCTGACCTTTGGGCACGCTTGTTATTTTTTCGAGCGCGTGGCGCCCCACCCAAACTGCCCACCAAGCGGTGTTCTCATGAAGAGTTAGTACAGTTACACACTAAGGACGGTGTCTCTATGGATGACTACTCTCGGAACTGGCGTCCCGAGGATTAGCGTCTCCCGTCTACTCAGCACGTAATGTGCGACTGCACAACGCCAGGCTGCAGTAAAGCTCTACGGGGTCTTCGCTTGCAGGTTGAGGTTACTGGACTGTGCGCCAGTAATGTCAATTTCGCCGGACGTACCGCGGAGACAGTAGGACTCTCGTTGTGCCATTCATGCAAGTCGCCAATTAAGCGACAAGGTATTACGCTACCTTAAGAGGGTCATAGTTACCCCCGCTGTTTACCGGTCCTTCGTCAGGTTGTAACCCGATTTCAGATACCAGCACTGAGCAGGATTCAGCGACTATACACAACCTTTCGATCTAGCAGTCGCCTATGTTTTTATTAAACAGTCGGAGTCCTCTGGTCACTGCGACCAGCTTATCTCTAAGCTGGCACTCCTTCTCCCGAAGTTACAGAGCGATTTTGCCGAGTTCCTTCGCGGTACTTTGCCCGTCACACCTTAGGCTACTCACCTTGGGTACCTGTGTCAGTTCTAGGTACGGTCACCTCTACGGCTTTTCATGGGACCCAGGCATCATTCGTCTTTTGCTCACGCCTTCCCAATCTTCTCACCATGACGGTTCTCAGATCGGTTATCGAACGCTTCGACATCCCATGACAGGAATGCACGAACTAGCCCGAGCCGTCACCATATATTGTAGAGGGGCATACGAATATTAACGCATTTCCCATTCGGACATTTCGGTTAAGAATGCCCTTAGGACCGGCTAACCCTCGGCTGAAAAACATTGCCGAGGAACCCTTACCCCTTCGGTGGTGCGGATTCTCACCACACTATGCTGCTACTCTTCCCTGGATTCTCATATGTACACGGTCCACGAGACCTTACGACCTCGCTTCTACCCGAGCACATCGCCGCGCTACCCCATCTCCTTTCGGAGGGTCAGCGTATCGGTATTCAGTTTGAGCCCCGTCCATTTTACGGGCCCGCAAGCTTGACCAGTGATCTGTTACGAACTCTTTCAAGGATGGCTGCTTCTAAGCCCACCTTCTGGTTGTCTTCGGCCACGGACGCCGTTTGTGATTAACACTTAACTGAAATTTTGGGACCTTAACGCTGAGCTGGTTTATTCACCTTTCGTCACGGTAGCTTACCCACCGTGGCTCACTCCCTGCTTCTACGGCGAACACAACTTCGGAGTTTGACAGCGTGCCGAGGGATTGCTCCCCCTAAACATACAATCAGTGCTCTACATCGCATTCTACCTTCACAGAGATCTACCTACGAGTAGTCTCGCGCGGAACCTGCTATTGCCCATCTCGATTGGACTTTCACCCCTATACCAAACTCATCCGAGCGATTTGCACATCAGCAACGGTTTGATCCTCCACCCAGTTTTCACCGGGCTTCAATCTGGTCAGGCATAGATCGACGGGCTTCAGGTCTCCCACCATTGACTCCGGGCGAGCACACCCAGTCCCTCGCCTTGCGGCTGCGGACTATTCGGTTTCCCTACGGCTACGCAGATCTACTGCTTAACCTCGCCAATGATCAGAACTCCCAGGGGCATTTTTCGAAACGCACGAATAGACGCTGCTCATATCTTCGCTTTCACGCCTATTCAGCTTGTTCCCAATTGGTTTCAGGTTCTTTTCACATCCCGCTAAGGATACTTTTCAGCTTTCGCTCACGCTACTTGTCAACTATCGGTCTCGAGTAGTATTTAGGATTGGAAGTCTCTGCCTCCCACATTCACGCGCGATATCCAACGCACGCTACTCAGGATCCACTTCATGGCCATATCCGGTTCGTATACGGGACTTTCACCCTCTATGGTGCGCCGTTCCAGGACGACTTCTACTTCACGGACTTAGGCAACAAGTGTCCATACTCCACATCTCTCCAAGGTTTCCCAAGGAGATTCGGTTTGTCCTATTCCGTTTTCATTCGCCACTACTCACGGAATTTCTATTGATTTCTTTTCCTCCCCCTACTGAGATGCTTCAGTTCGGGGGGTTCCCCTTCCTACGTAAAATACGAGGAATGACTGTTGTCAGGAGGTCCAATTCGGCAATTCGCGGATCAAAGAGATTCATGCCTCTCCCCGCGACTTATCGCAGCTTGTCACGACCTTCGTCGGCTCTCGAGCCGAGCCATCCCCCAATTGGGTTGTAGCATCATTATTTCTTATTGTACTCACTAATGTGAGGCCTCTGGTGTCCAGGCATATCAATTCTGGTTTCTCGGGCCACTACGTCTCCCCGCAGGGCGCAGCAGCCTCAACCACTTACCCTGATAGGCAATCTATCAGAGCGCACAATGCAGGCTTGCGACCAACCTATGGTATTTGAAGAAGACGGGAGACTAGCCACATCGGATATAGCAGAACAACAGTACAAACTAACGGAATTTTAGAGTTGTGGGGCATGATTTATTCCATATGGTATGCGTATTTCTTCAAGTGCGGGAGGAGCGAACTCAATGCCATATGGCAAGTCAAACTCTTCGTATCTGATGTCATCTTCTTGATTTTCAGTGGTTTTTTGATTATGGCCGCAAGCGTGGCATATTCCGATTTGAGGAAGTTCTATCCCACAAACATCGCATGTAATGGTTATTTGATCTCCCATCTACTCACTCCAACTCATAATCAATCTTGGACTCTCTTGGCGGTGGCCCGTATATCATTGGAGTTAGGGATAAAGATGCCAACATCATCGCTCCAATGATAGTCGCCGGAATGAGCCCATTATCCCATTGAATTGCGTACCTGACGACGCTGTAAACTGTCGCCAGTGCTACACTCAGGAGCATTATTGGATAACCTGTTTTGAAGAATCTATTGAAAGATATGTCATGACCAGACTCCTCCGCAAGCCCGGCAGCAACAACGTTTGCAGAAGCCCCGATTATGGTGCCGTTTCCACCCAAGCAGGCCCCTAATGCCAATGCCCATGCAAGAGGCCCCAGTTACAAGCCTAATTCTGGATCTTCTGCTAGCTTGATAACAACAGGAACCATAGTAGCCGTATACGGTATGTTATCAATAAAAGCAGAAGCGATAGCGGACACCCATAGTAACAGAAGTACAGAAATCAAAAGTCTATTTTCCTCTGAGGCTCCCTTTATGGTATCTGAGATTCCGTCTGCTATAGTGTCGATCATCCCCATGTTCTCAAGACCGTGGATCATGATAAATAATCCAGCAAAGAAAATTATTGTTGTCCATTCGACTCCATCTAATTGTTCCTCTACATGGTGCGGCGAGGTTACCAGAAGCATAAGAACCGCACCTCCCAAGGCTATTGTAGCGACTGTAAGTAATGGGTGATGGAATGCGGAGTGCGCGAAGAATGCTATGATGACTAATGCCAAGATCGAACCTGATTTCTTTAGCAATTTTTCGTCTTTTATTCCGTACCTGAGCCTCAGTAGGTCCACGTTCCTATGTTTCTCACCAGATAATCCATCGGACTCCAACTTGGATAGCAACCAGAAGGAAGGAGCCATCGCGATTACCACAGCTGGTCCAACATGGACGATAAAATCAAGGAACGTGATGCCCTGATCTGCTAAGCCGGTCCCAGAAAGGGCCTGTGTAGATAGTTGGGCGCCGATTATGATGTTTGGAGGATCCCCGATTTGTGTTGCAGCTCCTCCAATGTTCGAAAACATTACTTCCGCGATAATGAGTGGCACGGGTTCTAAGTCCAGGACCTTGGCAATCTGTATGGTAACCGGAACGATGAGAAGAATCGTCGTAACGTTGTCTAGGAAGGCCGAAAACACAGCCGTTATAGTACACAGTATGACAGAAAGACGCCATATGGAACCTCCACTAAGAGCGTAAGCTTGCACGGCAGCCCACTCGAAAACCCCTGTTTTCCCCAGTATGTCGACTATTACCATCATACCGATCAACAATCCGATTGTTTCCTCATCGATCCAAGTAACAATAGTTCCGAGGTCGGGCCCATCACCAACGACGTGTAGGGCTACAACAGCCGCTATCCCCCCCAGAGCGGCAGCAAGGGCTCTGTGGACCACCTCGAAAATAATCAGTGTGTAGACCGCGATTAGAATAGCGAAAGATGCAGGCACTGCCCAGCTGGGCATCTCTGGCGGCTCCCATATTCCAGAGCTAGTGGATGCAGCCATCACAGTTGGTAAGAAAATGATTAGCAAAATTATGGCATAGGTCGCCGAAGTAATGCGACTTCTCGCTATACTGAAGATGTTCATTGGAAGCCCCTCTGATATCGAGGATATGAACGCTACTGGCCACCGGCCTTACAAAAGACTGCAACATTGCCTCTCTGAAATATCACAGAAGAGTTGGATTCATCCGCTATTCTGGTGAAAATCTGGTTTCTATCTTCCTTATTCGGTGCCATTCCTTTGTTTATCTTGAGCTTGACAACGGTCCTTTTTTCCAGTTGGTTCTCTAATTCAGAAATCAAACTGCTATTAACTCCATCTTTTCCCATTCTAATGGAGACTCGCAACGACTCGCTTTTGGCCAATTTAAGCAGATTTGACAAGGGTCGTTTCTTCATTGTTTATCACCATTGACACTCAGAATCTCGCGATTCACTCGCCCACACCTAAGGCATGTTTTGAAAATAACTTTTGATGTCACTCTAATCCTAGATGTTTGTCCTGGCAATAGAGATTTCTTACAAGACCGGCAAATCATCTTTTTTACGCTACTTCTTGGTCTTTTTCCGTGTTTCTTCCCGATAGCCAGTATGTGCTTAGCGGCCGTATCGGAGGTTTGCGAATCGTTAGGTAGAGATCGTTCGAATATTTTCTCTAGGAAATCCACGGATTCCTTGGCTTGTTCACTTTTATTGGGCCTAATTCTTCGACTCCGTCTGGCCATTTTTTCGACCTCAAAGGAAAGTCAATATCTTGGAAATGGATCGTGCCACTTCTTCGATTGATCCAGTCCCTTCTACGGCGTGTAGTATTCCTTTTTCCATGTACCAATCGCCAAGTGGCTTTGTTTGTTCGTGGTAGGATGATAGCCGCATCCTCACTGTTTCCTCGTTGTCGTCCTTCCTCTGGACAAGACGGTGTGCGACTTCAGTAGGAGGGGGTTTGAAAGTGATATGGTAGATTTCACCGTTTTCAGGGTCCATCCTCCTGCCTACAATCCTGTTTACTATGTCTTCATCTGGAACCTCTATGGAGATGACGGTCGATACCTCAGTAATCGATTCAAGGGCCTCTGCTTGAGGAATTGTCCGCGGAAACCCATCGAATAAGACCCCATTCCTGGCGTCAGATTCATGCATTCTGTCTTTAATCAGTCCGATAATCACATTATCTGGAACTAGTTGTCCTGCCTCCATATATTTCTTGGCCTCTAAACCTAGTTCCGTCTCCTTGGATAGGGCCAATCTGAGCATATCCCCGGTTGAAACCTGAGGCTTGCCCGTAAGTTGTACGATCTTATCTGCCTGAGTCCCCTTGCCCGCTCCGGGAGGTCCAAACAATACTATTGATCCTGTCATGAATTTACGGCGCGAGAAGTTACAGAAAAATGAACCGGCTCAGGGACCGTTCTGTTCCCACCAAAGATGCCCATATGCTACCCATTGCTCCATTGACCACCCATCTGGAAGTCCGGTGATTGGTAGCGGCATCGCTCCTTCGGGAACTTGGTGAGTGGGGAGAGTGGGGACAGTTGCCTGAAGCGTTTCATTGATCTCTGACTCCGAGACCCCCCCGGTAACTACGTCCCCTGTTGTGTAGGTATCGAGAGCAGCCGCTCTTCTTTCTTCCTTTGTCCCTGCCTGAAGGGCTGATCCTCGAGGAATCAGTTCTTCATCGGAATCAACTGGGGAGAATTCCTGTCTGGCCCTAATCCCAAGTGAGATTAGCGCGCCCAATGCAACCACGAACAGTACTGCTAGAGTCCAGGCTGGTAGGCCTAAAGTTTCGAACAACCCAGATATGCCCCCTTGGTTGGAGGATTTGGATTTGCTGACATCAAAAACAAAGGACGAGTTAGTCAAAGTTGCCATGCTGTCCTGAGATGTTGAGCTGGCATAGAATCGCAATTGGGTGAGTCCGTCCTCTGCCGATTTTCCAGGGGTTATTGAGACTGTAATTTCGTAATTTTCCCCTGGTTCTAATTCCTCTGCTGGCCATTGGTATTTTACGGTCCAACCATCGAGTTCTTCATGATTGATTAATATCGGGGATTCGGTGTTACCCTTGTTTTGCACTTCCAATACCAGAGTTGTTTCCTCCCCCTCGGCAATTCCCTGAATGCTAGGGGTCTCAGATTGAATTTCAAGCCAAACTGAGGGTAGGACTGTTACATCCAAATCTAATGTGACTGTTTCAGTGGAGAGGCTGGGCGATGTGGACTGTACTATTACTGGAACCTTATTCGATAGATTTCCTGAGGGGGTGCCGCTAGGTAACTGCAGTGCGATATTGACTACAGAGTCCCGATTCATGTCCATGGAGAAAGTGCTTCCTGTCAGGAAGCCTCCGGACCAACCCTCAGGAAGAGTGCCTAGTGTGAGCTCAATCAATAGTGGTACGTTTCCAGAATTGTGCAAGAAAATCCTGGCATTTCCATCTCTACCCAACGATATCGAGAATCCTTCTTCCGCCTGTACATCCAGGGTTGTGATTTCTTTCACTTCTAGGACCGTCGCGTTCGTGACAATATTGTCGTCTAAACTGGTTCTGATAGTCACTGTGTTTTTGTCTCCTTTTACCGAGGCTAGGGGGACAATAGTCCTGATGATCACTACAGATTCTGAACCTGGACTGATCTCTGTTTGTATTGTTGTGGCCTCTCCCAATGGAGGGTCTTCGCTAGAGAGGTAAACCTGTATTGGCCAAGTATTGCTAGATGATAGTGCCCTCACATCGAAATTTAGAGGAATATTTCCCTTGTTGGAAATTGTCAGTATAGTAGAAATTGTATCCCCATTTTGTACTGCGCGAGATTCAGTTATGGCTACCGCCCCAAACTCGTTTCCTTCAATATCTGAAATCTGAGTCAAGAATGCCCTACTTTCTAAAACTTCGACTGTGGCTGTCTCCGTAGTTTGCAGATTTGGATCATTTACCGAGGTTGTGACGCAGGTTACTAGATTTGTAGCTCCTGCGAGTATACCAGACGATGTTGGTGGGACCTGCACACGGATCGGAACAGGAACGAATTGGAGCCTGCTGAGCGGACCAATTGTTACTTCTGAAACTTGGCTGCTTCCTACGTGAACAATCCATCTATCTTGTGTCTCACAAGAGATTGCGTATTCGGTGGGGCCGTTTCCTATGTTCCTGACTGAGAGTGTGAAAAGCGCGAATTCGTTTGGTTGGGCCCCTAGATCTTCTGTTCCAGCAGCAACCGTGTAGAGTCCCTCGACCCTTTCAATATCGATAGAAAGTCGAACAGAGTGGGAAACTGTTGGTGCCATCTTGTCGTATAGAATTAGGTCAGTCACAAAATGTCCGGGAAGAGCGAATCGACTCTCTACGTCAGCATCTTCGTCTGTTAGATTCAGTGAGATTAGGACTCTGTCCCCCGACTCTCCAGATGGAGAAAGAACCCATGGTCCTGAATCGCTGAGGGTCTTGGACCATTCGTCCTGAGGTGTCGACATGACTCCAGAATCGCTTATTTCCTGGACTGCAGAAACCGAAAGTTCCACTGTGATTTCCGAAGTCCCTTCGTTGACTAACTCCAACTGGAAGTTTGCCCAGCTCTCGGTGCTGGGGTTGATTTCCCTATTCCTAGCAGTCTGAGACTCGACGAAATCAATAGGATAAGACCCATCTTCCATTAGGGGTATGATTCTTACGCCAATCTCCGTAACGTTGAATTCTAGATCGAAGATGTTGTTATTCGTCCCTACGGTTTCGTCATTCAATTCATCGACTTGGGAAAGGTAATCTAGAGTTAGTCTGACCAGGTGAGTCCCGGTCGACTGGAATGAGTGGTAAATGGGGAATGTCTTTATTTGCCCACCAGGTAATGAGGACATTGAGTATGTTCCTATTTCGTTACCATCGGTCACATCTTCAAGAGATATCGAGTACTGCCCCGTTGGTGCTGTAGCCTGATTTTTCCAGGAAAGTCGTATGAGAATTGTGTCTCCCATCAGGGGACTTGTGTCTGAGGTTAAGATGGAATTCGGAAGTACTGATAAATCGGCCTCTTGCAACTCGATTGCGTTGGAAGAAACAACCAGCGAGAAGTCTTGGGTGAAGCCTCCGGAATGTCCTATCTTTACTGTCCAAATTCCTGATTCAGTAGATGCGATTTTGACCCTCTCTAAGTTGTTCAGATTGTCAACATTGCCAGTTGACAAACTAAAACCATTGGCGAAGTCGTTACCTTTGAATTGCTCTCCCGAAGGTGAGGTTACGACTAAGTCTAGGTCGTTTACTAGCCTACTTGCATTCTGGTCTGCTGATGCAGACCCCTCCCTGTCATTCCAAGACAGAGTGGCATCAAATTCGTTATTCCCGGAGACTTCGAAGGTATATATGAAACTATGACCGGGTAGGAGATTTCTATCCTGATCCAAAAATAGCGTTTGGTTTATTCCGTTGCTTTGGGGGAAGATGCTGTTTGAGATGTTTAGCTGGCCCCAACCCTCTCGCGGGTTTGGGACATCTAATTCTCCAATATCTTCGGCACCGTTAACAAGTATCGCTCTGATCAAATCAGAGTTTGGAGACGTGAGACCGACTTCCTCTCTCAGGAATTGCCGGGCCATTGCTGAAGCGCCTGCGACCACCGGGGTAGCCATAGAAGACCCGCTTAGGGTCATGTATAGTGGAGTTGTTCCATCCGTATGCATTGATTCTGAGCAACTCCCTCCCCTGGTATTGCCGGCCTCTTGGGCTCTAGCAGAGCAGATCTTAACACCGGGTGCAACCAATTCTGGCTTTATTCGGCCATCGGAAGTAGGCCCTGATGGTGATTCGTTAGAGACCTGTCCGGGGGATTCGGAACCGAATGCACCTGTTGTGGAAGCACCGACGGTGAGGGAATTCTTTGCCGTGCTCGGTGATGAGACACCCGAGTCTGACATATTTCCCGATGAGAAAATAACTAACATTTCTGGATAATCGTTTGCGAATAAATCAATTGATCTAGAATCGGAAGTGTACTCGCCGACCACGTTCTGGCTACCCCAACTGTTAGTGTGGATATTCGCGTCATTGAGGAAAGAGTGCTCGAACATATCGTATAGAGAGCCCCAGCGTGCTAGCCTTCCAGAAACATCCACTTGTATCTGGTAGAAGTGAAATGTAGACTCGGGTACCATGCCCGTAGAATTTGAGTCTCCCGATCCGTCCCCCAGAAGAGTTGCGGTAACGTGAGTGCCGTGGCCATTATGGGAGTCAGCACCAGAGCTGTCCGGGCCAAATAAGTTGTAAATCGGATTTCGAAGACGATTTCCGAAGTCTCCGTGATCTACGTCAAGGCCCGTGTCGGTAATGCCTATGACCTCCCCCGCTCCCCGTAAACCTAGTTCAGAAAGTGATCTTGCATAGTCTATTCCTGAGATCATGCTAGCATTTGAATTGTGTATTGTCAGAATCGGACCCATCTCCACTCTTAGAACGCGGAAATCAGTCGCAAGAGAGGCGATTAGAGAGGTTTTAGCGGATTTCACCTTACAAAGATATTTGTCACAATGGGACTGTGAGTGTAATTCTCCCGTTTTCTCAAATAGTTCCCTTTCGAGATCTGATAGGTCGTGGGGTGAGTTAGAGGGAGAGGGAGTGATATCGAGGTCGATTAGGAGCCCATCCTGACCCATTAACGGGTACAGTGTCTCAGAAATCTTCCACATAGCCGGAAAGTGACCGACCCACCTAACTTGATTCAACTCTTGGATGGTAGCGATTCTCTCGGCTGTTCTCCATGGTGCAATGCTAATCACTACGGAATCATCTGGAAAATGATCAATGATTTGTATTCCTAGGAGGGTTAAAGAGTCCTCCAGTTCCTGTAAATTGGAGCTGTGTGATTGTACGATGAATAGCCTTCCATCATTGTATTCGGATAGGCCAAGCTTTTCCCATGGTCCTGCTGGTGGCGATTCTGTCAGAGGATCGAATTTTCCGACTGGCGAGTGTATTAGTCCAGAAGTTTCTCTAATTGGATGATTACCCATCGATGGATTATGGAGAACTATCCAATTATTTTCTATTGTAGGAGAGGGCATAGATTGTGCCCTTTCCTCGTCAATAGTTTCAATTGAAATGGTAGAAGAAATGGGTGAGAACAAAATCAACAAAACTGCAAAGTAAATTGCTTTTGAAGAAGTCATTCGCTTTTCGGAGGCTAGGGCCTCTTTTGACTATTGACTATTTCCGATCCGGCCATACATTTCATGTAGAATAGTAAGTACTGATGGCTGAATCGGTTTTTTCGACGGATTTCGTCCAGTCTTCTTCA
>Ga0160422_10002089_pt1 | contig 12538 bp, 12 predicted proteins | sample Fk160mmetaG_FD_108192 | JGI IMG/M metagenome (GOLD analysis project Ga0160422, IMG submission 108192) | Marine microbial communities from the Central Pacific Ocean - Fk160115 60m metaG | ecosystem: Environmental > Aquatic > Marine > Oceanic > Photic zone | place: The Central Pacific Ocean...
GGCTTCGGCTTCGGCTTCGGCTTCGGCTTCGGCTTCGGCTTCGGCTTCGGCTTCGGCTTCGGCTTCGGCTTTGGCTTCGGCTTCGGCTTCGGCTTCGGCTTCGGCTTCGGCTTCGGCTTCGGCTTCGGCTTGAGTTATATCCCCTCCGGATGGTGTATCAGCCCCTCGACCGATTTCTTGTGCAATACCAACCCCAGTTGCATCAGCAACTTCATGCCTAATATATTCATTGATATCGTCAAACGCCGACTTCGTATCTGCTTCCCCTTGTAAAGGCGTTCGAAAAACCTCATCGGTAAACCCATGCCCTAAACCAAAAACACGATTCGCAAGTCTTTCCAACCGATTCGCGATCAAATCTTCAACTGCTGTATCGTCCATCTGAAGCGAGACATCGCCACGGGCCATGCTCTCGTCAGGTCGTAACTGCACTCCCTCGGGCGTACCATTAATTGATGACAAATAGACCGCCAAATCCTCGGGATGCATCCTTAAAATCGGTGGATTTTTGGGTTGATAACCCTCTAGTTGATCAAGACACCCCTGTACCAATCGCGCAACGGCAGTTGGACCAACTGTTAATTCACCTCGGACTAATTCAGTACCAACATGGACGGCAAGACGTGATAGCGGCTCAAAAAACTCGCTTATATTATCACTGGCATGTGCTAATTTCTGAGTGAGTCCATCATAGGTTTTACGACTAGACTCGAGTTGCATCTGAAATTCTTTTTCCATCGCTTCACGAACTTCAGTCCGCGCCTCTTCAACTCTGGCCTGGGCTTCACTAAGTTGGTTCTCAAGTTCCTTGATCTTCGGTTCGAATTTCTCAGTCAATTCGACTTGTTTTGCGGCAACTGCCTCAGCAACCCGCGCTGTGACTTCTTCTTCAGTGAAACCTATCGCCGTCGGCAACGTTTCAGATTCACCCTCAGATTCGGGCTCAGTAATTGTATCAACACCAATTTCCGCTTCAGAGACATCGGAACCAATCTCGGGGTCAGAAACTTGTGATGCTTCAATTGCGATATCTGACTCCGGTTCCGTATCAACAGTGCCCGGAGATTCTCTTGTCGCGGCCGAGGCAGACGCGATCTGCATTGGCTCAAATTTTGCCTCAGAATCAAGAACGCGCCAGGGCGGATCCTCGAACGGAAAATCGTCCTTCTGATTCAATAGCTGGTTGTCTTCAAAAGGCTGATCAAGATCAGCCCCATTTGCAACATACGCAGCTTTCCTAGACGAAGTCATCGCCACGACCTGCTAGAACAAGCTCACCAGCATCAGAGAGTTTCCTAGCCGTACGCATGATATTCTTCTGCGCTTCTTCCACGTCGCTAATGCGAAGAGGCCCCTTTGCTTCCATGTCGTCTATAAACATAACCCGGGCACGCGATGACATATTGTCAAAGAATTTCTCTTTAACAAATTCGCTCGCACCCTTGAGTGCTGTCATTAATAGATCTTGATCAACATTTCGCATCATCGTCTGAATCGCGCGGTTATCAACGTCAACCAAGTTCTCAAATGTAAACATATTATCTTGAATCTGTTGCGTGATGTCTTCGTCAAGATTCATCAGGCCCTCCATGATCTGGCTTTCCATATCCACTTTTACGAAGTTCATGATCTTTGCGGCTTGCTTGACGCCGCCAACACTCGAGGAACGGGCCGAAGAATTGTTACTGAATTGCTTCTTCATGATGCTTTCAAGCTCGAGCATTGCGGCTGGCTGGACTGTCTCAAGTGCTGCTACACGTTGCATAATCTCGGGTCGAACAGTTTCCGGTAGAAATTGTAGGACATCCGCCGCAACTTCAAACTCAAGTACCGACAGGATAATTGCAATAACCTGTGGGTGCTCATTGCGCACCATATCGGCGATCGCCCGGGCATCCATCCATTTCAGAATCTCGAGGCCCTTTGAAGCTTGTCCCGGAAGGATTCGGCCCATCACGGATGCAGCCTTATCTTCACCGAGCGCTCGCTTCAGAACATCTTCCACATAGTCACTTGTCCCAAGACCGAGACTGGTCTGTTTCTTCAAAGTTGAAACAAACTCGTCGAGCACATAGTTCACTGCTTCTTGCGACATATCAGCAGCACTTACCATGGCTGCTCCAATTCGTTGAACCTCCTTGGGATCCATATACTTAATAATGTTAGCTGCCTCTTGTTCTCCAAGAAGAAGAAGTAAGACTGCTGCTCGGTCAGTTGACGTTAACCCTTCGATTTCCTCTCGAAGGACATCCGTCATTTCCTGTTGATCCATATCTGCCATGACGAACCTCTTAACTCGCCTTAATCATTGACTTCAATACAGTCGCCACACGGCCTGAGTCCTCTTGGACTAGCATCCGGATAAGGGCCACTTTATCGTCATACGTATTCGCAGTATCCAACAAATCAGCCGAGATTGAAGATTTTTTAGGCTTAAGTTTCGCCCGAATCTCCTCGAGAGACTCCCCTTCCCCGATTTCAATCTCGCCCTCTTCGATAATTGGTACCCCGGCTGGGTCCACTGGTACACCGTCAGCGTTAACGCCGACAGCACCGGCTGGGAGAGGTTGTCCATCTGGACCAAGCACCGGCTCAGCAGCCTGTTCTGCCGCTAGTCTCATCGCTTCAGCCTGTTCGGCAGCCTTACGTTCATGTGGCAATGGGATGCCAAGAAGTTTGTAAGCAACTGGACGGACAATGATAAACGCGATCAATGCAAACACAATCAGTGCGACGATCCCTTTTATAGCGTTTAGAAGCAAAATATTTTCATACCACGGCATAAGGTTCTCCAATTCAGCAGCCGGATCAAAAGGTGTTGCAACAACGGTTACCTGGTCACCCCGTTCTACGTCAAAGTTCACAACACCACGAACCAAATTATTAACTCGTGTCAGTTCTGGCTCTGTCATTTCTACCAGTGACGGACCTTCAAAATCAGCAGGATCAACACCCTCAGGCGGTTGCGGATACTCGCCGGGCGCAAACCGGTTCACGGCGACTGCAACTGAAACACGCATAACCTCACCATTAGCATCTTTAACCGTACGAATAATGCGATCTAGCTCATAGTTTCGGGTCGTACGCGAACTGACTGTTTCACCAATATTTGCGGTCGATTTCGAGGTTGCACGGCCATCTTGATCGAACTCTGGGTCCATTGGTGGCTGGTTTGTTGTTGATCCAGGTACGCCCTCTGCATCGGCAGTCGCCATGCGGTCAAGTGATAAAACTTCTGAACGAGTTTTTTCGCCTTTCTCGTTTGGATCATAAGTCTCAAACGTGCTCTCCACTTCGGTGAAGTCAAGCTCAACATCGACTTGTGCACGCACGTTATCTTCGCCGTATATTGGGCCAAGTAACTGATAGATACGATTCCTGTAGGTGTCCTCTAGCTGCTGTTTGTGACGTAATTGTGCACTGGTTAATCCGAGCGGACTTTCCTGTGTCGTATCACTCAACAGGTTACCCAATGAATCCACTACCGAGACATCTGTCGGACTAAGATAAGGAACACTTGACGCAACCAAATTAATAACCGCATTGACCTGATTCGCATCCATATGGCGGCCCGGATAACGTGTAATTACAACCGACGCCTTCGGCGGTGTCCGATCACGAACAAATACAGACTGCTGTGGGAGAGCCAGATGCACACGGGCATGTTTAACCGTCGAAATACGAAGAATCGACTTCGCCAATTCCTGCTCTACAGCTGCCGCGTAATTTGCTTGCTCCATAAATTGAGAGGTTGTAATCGAAGAAGATTGGCTCAGCGCTTCAAACCCATTTGCCGAACCCTCAGCTGGAATACCTTGCGAGGCGAGATAAATCTTTGCCTCATGGTACGAACCGGCATCCACTTCCAATTGACCACTCTCACGATTTAATTGTGGAGAGAATCCTCCCTCCTTTAATGCTTCCATCGCCGACTGTCTATCAGAATCTGTCATTCCAGGGAAAATAGGTCGATAAACTGGTTCCTGCATCGCCATGAACGATGCAATGAAGAAAACAAGCAGAATTCCGATCATTATAAGCGGTGTCGCCTTCTTAACCGCTGGCTGAGCCAACATTTCTCGCATACTTGGAAATGCGCGTCCCATAGTATTTTCGAGGAGCCCAGGAGCTCCAGTTACGACAGGTGTCGTGTTCGATTGACCCTCAGGTGCGGCGGTGTTTTCAGGCGCATCATCTGTCGTCTGATCAGCCGCCTGTATTGCTTGCATATCTGCTGTTGTAGTTGCCATAGTGGTCACCTAATCCTTAAACGGGCATGTTCATAATTTCTTCGTAGGCCTTCAAAACCTTATTTCGGATCTGAAGTGTGGCCTCAAATGCTAGTGATGACTTCTGCATCCCAATCACAACGTCTGTGAGTGGTATGTTCTCACCACGCTCATACGCGGTACGTAGTTCCGCTGCCTGCATCTGCGCACTATTTACGTCACTCACCATCTGTGTAACCGTTTGCCCAAACGATGGTTTTTGCACCTCCGTTGGTGTAATTGCAGCTTCTGGTTCATGCGTTTTGCTCACTCGCGTTTGGTAGGCCTTGATTTGGTCCATCACCAATTGCGTATGAATCGAGCCGGTCTTATCTATCATCCTTCAATCCTCATGCGCAGTGCGAAAGCCCAGAACTAGACTCTCTTAACTTAGCCATCTTGTAACGTAACGTTCTCGGGCTTATCCCGAGCTTCCGGGCAGCTTCCTCGCGTGTCCGTGTTGATCGGATCGCATCCATAATCACGTCATACTCGCTCGCCCTTATGGCTGACTGGAGATCACGCGGGCGATTGAGCGTTGGGGGCTCTAGCGCAGAAACAGGTGAATGCGGCTGTTCAAACCTTGCGTCTTTGACCACATGAGATAGATTGATGTCAGAAGAAACCATCGGGTCATCAAAGAAGATGTGCTCTGCATCAATCCTTCCATAGTCAGCGAAAACGATTGCTCGCTGAATAACGTTATCTAGTTCGCGAACGTTGCCCGGCCAGTGGTAACTATATAATCGTCGGAGTGCACTCTCAGAAACCTCTGGATGAGAACAACCGTGCTTTGAAGCGAGAGAATTTACCAAAGGCGCAATGTCACCAGGGCGGTCCGCAAGTGCTGGAACCTTTAACTTGAATGCACTAATTCGGTAATAAAGATCCTCGCGGAATGTTTTTTCTGAAATACCTACTTTCAGATCCTTGTTAGTTGCTGCGACCAGACGGAAGTCTAGTGCCATGGCAAGACGGCCGCCGAGACGAACAACTTCCTTCTCCTGAAGAACGCGGAGTAGTTTCGCCTGCAATTGGATTGGCATCTCACCAATTTCATCGAGGAAGACCGTGCCACCTTGAGCTTGTTCAAACACCCCGGCCGATTCACGCGTTGCACCCGTAAATGCACCCTTTTCGTGTCCGAAAAGCATGTCCTCAACTAGGTGTTCTGGCATCGCTGCACAATTCAATGCAATAAATGGTCGTCCTGAGCGACCAGATAATTCATGAAGTGTCCTTGCAAGAACCTCTTTCCCTGATCCAGTCGCCCCCTCCAAGAGAACAGCGGCTTTTGTCACTGCAAGTCGCTCGATCAAGGCAAGCAGATGCTGGGACTTAGGATCAACAAAGACATAATCGAATGTCTGAGTTTGAGGTGCAGTGGTGTCAACTGATGACTTTGGCTCCTCTGATGACGTGCTTATTTGAGCATCAAGAATTGGCTTCCAAGTTGCCTCAGTGAAGTCCGCATCGTCCACAACATGCACTCCAGGAACTCGAGAAAGAGTTGTGATTGTTTGCAAATCTGAAGGATTTGCTCGGATTACAAACTGAACATCGTCGCCAAATGCGCGCATCGCCTCGATCATTGATTGCAGCGACGAACCACCTTCTAGCTTGGCCACGACGATCTTCATATCTCTTTTTCGTGTGAAGCTTTCGATTTGGCTGGACACGAGTACTTCGTAACCATATGCCATGACCAATTTTTCAATTGGGGCAGATTCCGGCCATGCGGGATCAGCAATTCCAATCCGTTGTTTTGATGCTGTTGATGAATACATGAGTTCTGATCACCTATTTACATTCCATCGAGATGAAAGCAAGCGGCATGCCAGGAGCGGCAACAAGGCGCCAGACGGCTACTTCAGGGGCGGCAATTCAGGACCGGAACAGGTGGCAATCGATATTGTCGGATTCTCGACGCGCGTCAGGCCAAATTATATTTATTGATTTTTTCAATAAGAGTCGTGCGCTGGAGATTCAAAAGACGTGCAGATTGGGACACGTTACCATTGGATTCTTCGAGCGCTTTCCTTATGAGGTTTCGTTCGATTTCAGCTAAATGATCCTTCAAATGAACCCCGTCCTCCGGAAACGAACTGAGAATATTTGCCGACATAGGCAAGGCGGATCCTTGGGCTCTGAAAATCGCATCCTCCACCGGATTCTCTGCCTCCGGGATGTATAACGACAGATCAAGCTCGTTCTGTATGGGGAAACCATCAGCGAAATTACAAGTCGCGGTAGCCCCGAATTTTGCAATATCGGCGGGCAATAGATTGGCAGGGACCTTGGCTAACGAAATTTTTTGGTTTGGGAAAAAACACCCAAGTCTATGAACCAGATTCACTAATTCGCGAATATTGCCCGGCCAGTCATACTCGCATAAAGCATCAATCAACGAGCCATCAAAGATAGGAGCCTCTGATACAGAGCTAAAGTTCTTGTTCAAATAGTACTGAATGAGTTCAGGAATATCTTCACGCCTGTCGCGGAGCGCAGGCAAAATTATAGGAATGACATTCAGTCGATAAAACAAGTCTTCACGAAAATCGCCGCGATCGATGTACTTATCCAAATCGCGATGCGTTGCGGCTACCACTCTCACATCAACCGCTACAGACTTAGAGGAACCGACAGGATCAACCGTCTGTTCCTGAAGTACACGAAGTAATTTAACTTGCATCTCGATTGGCATATCACCGATTTCATCGAGGAATAGAGTCCCATGATCTGCCAAAACAAAACGACCAATCCGATCAGAGATTGCGCCGGTAAAGGCACCTTTTTTATGACCGAATAGTTCAGATTCCAATAATTCACTGGGAATCGCGCCGCAGTTTACGGGAACAAACTGCTGCATTGATCGAGTTGAATCAGAATGTAAAGCACGCGCTACAAGTTCCTTACCCGTGCCGCTTTCCCCGAGAATTAAAACGCTAGCATCTGATGTCGCCGCCTGACGTATGAGCCCACGCAGTTCGCTGACCGCCCGGCTTTTACCGATAATCAAATCAAGCGCCATACGCGAGCGACCCCAGAAAATAAGCAATATTTGACAATGAGTATAAAGAACTCAAAGCCTAGCTCAAAATTTTCGGCAGGTTTTAAAGTGATTACCTAAACGTACAGTGATTCAAGCGCCGCTAGATAGACCTTATAATGAAAAGCTGTTCCAGATTTTTTTGGAATTTGATGAATTGTTTTGAATTGATTTAGGGTGTGGATATCTGTGGTGTGGGCAAGAAAAGACCTTTCTTCTTTTTGCAACAGTGGGCCCCACTCTTCTGGATTCTCCATGTCCATGATTCCAGAATAAATCTCTTTGAAAAGTGGGCCAGGCTCAATATAGCTTGGATCTGAGATTCCGCCAGGTAAGTCTGCTATATCGGCGCTCGAATCGATAGATGCAATCACAGCTATTAGCCTACGCTTGCGACTTGCTGTTGCTGCAGAAGTTCTGGAACCTGAGCCCATGCTTCCCGAACGTCGCTAATCAAACGCTTAACTTCTTGGATAGCTTCTAGATCGTTTTTTAAGTTTGCATGCATCAAGCGGCGCGTGCAGTAGTCATAGAGATCGGCCAAATTCGCGGCTATTTCTCCGCCCTTTTCACTATCCAAAGACCCTTGTAAACCCAATAAAATGCGTGTAGCGCGACTCAATGATTGACCTTTTGCCTCGATCTCATTTCGTTCAACTTGGCCCTCTGCAGCAGATAGTGAGTCAATCAATCCGTCAAACAGCATCTGAATCAGTTGAACCGAATCAGCATAAGCGGTTCCTGCTTGAATACTGACTTCACCATAACTGGCCAGACCTTTTTTTCGAAACGCCATGAACTCATCCCCTTTATCTATCTGCTCTTGAGATACATATACAATCGGGAGGAATCAAAAAGTCTTTAGGAATTTTTAGCTTATTTCGGACAATCAGTATAATTCGATGCCCGGCACAATTCGGTCAGCTGCTGAGCACGCAATTGTTCAGCGTCTTCAAGAACGAGGGTTGTCATGTAGTTCAAATCCGCTGCGAGATCAATACCCTGATCGGCTGCCAATTTTGACCATACAAACGCTGCTCTTGGGTTCGGTTCGCCAAGATCACCGGACTGCAACAAATATCCCATCATATACTGCGCTTCCGCATAACCACTCGTGGCCGCAGATTCAAATAGCTCTAGTGCTGTTTGTGGGTTTGGACTAGTTGCCTTACCAAAGTAAACCATAAGCCCCATCATATAGAGCGCTTCGGGCAGCTCTTTGTTAGCCGCAGCCCGAAAACGCTTAAAGGCCTCGCGCTCGTTCACTTCAGCCCCAAATCCAGAGTAATAAAGAAGCCCTAGATTATGATTTGCTTCGGGTAATCCTTGATCTGCCGCTAGGCGATACCAGCGCATTGCCTCTGGATAACTCTGCGCGACACCGAGGCCCCGCTCATACATCAGTCCGACATTATTTTGTGCCTTGGGGTTCCCCTCGCGGGCAAGAGGCAGCCACGATCGGAGTGCAGAAGACGGATGGCCCCGTTCCAACGCCCTGACACCCGGCTCGACGTTAGCTACCGCTGCCACTGAACCTAAAGATCCCAGAACAAATAGAACCCGGGTTAGGTACTTAACTACCATCGACAATGACTTCAATCCGTCGATTTTTCGCACGGCCCTCACGAGTATCGTTTGTCGCGATTGGTTTACTGTCGGCATATCCAACAACCGTCACCCGGCCTTGCTGCAAGTCTGTATTACCCAACAGGTAATCTGCAACTGCCGCAGAGCGGGCCGCAGATAAATCCCAGTTCGACTGGAAACGCTCACTGAAGGCTATTGGGACGTTATCAGTATGACCCTCAACAGTGACTTGCCCATTGGTCGTGGATACCGCGTCGCCAACTTTATTCAGCAATGGTAAGAAACCTGGCTGAAGGTCAGCATAGCCAGAACGGAAAGACCCCTGTTCTGCGAGACGAACAATGATTTTATCGCCTTCCCGCTCGACCTCAGCTAGCCCTTGTTGAATCTCGTTAGCCAACTCCATCCTGAGCTTTTCAAGTGAATCATCAATAGATTCAGTATCGCTTGGTCCTCCTTGGCTACTCCCCTTTGTGCCGGCAGTAGCATTGTTACCTTGGCTTTCGCCACTCATCGCCTGGTCGGCAAGGTTCGCGTCTTTTACTACAACCTCAGACTCAATTTGCGCCTGCGCGTCTGCAACCTTGGCAAACATTTCGACGGTCTTTTGATCGATAATCCCGGCGTCCATAGTACCGTTATCAGACTCACCCTCTCCTCCAGAGGTAGCGGGAGATGTTAGTTCCACGACTATTTTTTCGTCTTCAATTTTGACTTCGACCTGACCTTCTGCAATTTCTTCTGCTAAAACCTGCTGGACGGTCTTGAAATCTTCATTATTTTCAAAATCTGCATCCTTATTATCGGTCTGAGGCTCAGCCTCTTTTTTCATCTGATCCGTTGTCTCCTGCTTCACTACCTGCTGGGGCGTCGGTTTTGCGATGGCTGGTGAAAATTCCCGAGCAATCAAGCTCTGTGCCTTTGGAGGCTCAACAACAGGAACCAACCGTTGCACACCAAATGCAGCTTTCAACGAACCTGTAATTTGCTTGTATTTTGGAACGTTCATCTCCGCAAAAGAGAGGATTAGTACGAAGAACGCCATGAGAAGCGTCGCCATGTCTGCGAAGGTCGCCATCCATGCAGGCGCACCGGCCTTACAGGGAGCACATTCCTCGCACTTAAGCTCATCCTCTTCAGGTTCAGCAGGCTCTTCAAGAAGCTCCTCTTCCAGCTCTTCTTCAGCGTCAGGGCCTGCTTCTAAATCATCCTTATCTTCTTCAGCCATGAATCAGCCTTAATTGCCCATTGCCGCCATAGCTCTTTCACGAGCCTTACCATCCAAAAAGGAGCCTAGCATGTCGCCCATAATTCGTGGGTTACCGCCATCATTGATAAACATAATACCCTCGATGACCAGCTCATTGTTCAGGGCTTCCATGCCAGATTTTGTTTTCAGCTTCATCGCACAAGGAATCAGAATCACATTCGCCAATAGCGCGCCATACAGCGTAGTTAAAAGAGCGATCGCCATGGCAGGACCGATTGCTTTGGGGTCTGACATGTTGCCGAGCATCAATACCAGACCGACCAGCGTTCCAATCATCCCCATCGCTGGAGCAATCTCGGCCCAAGCCTCAAAGAAACCTGCCCCGGCGGCATGGCGCGATTTCATTTGATCGTTCTCTCGCTCGAGTGACGTTCGGATCAACTTCCCATCTGTGCCATCGACCAGCATCGAAATGCCCTTAGCCAGAAACTTATTTTTTATTTCCTGTCCTTCGAGTGCGATCATTCCGTCTTTACGCGCAATCGTAGCGAGCTCTGCGAGCTGAACGATAAGGTCCTCAGGCTTGTCCGGGTAACCACCAAAAGTTTTCCCCATCACCTTAGTGAAACCTATAAATTCTGGGAGTGTCGACCGGTATAAAGTCGCCATCATCGAGCCGCCAAATACAATGAGAATGGAAGCCGTATCGGTAAATGGACCTGGATCTCCCATCGCCATAACGATAAGGGCACAGGCGCCCAGTAGTCCGACTACTGCTGCAATATCCATCTAATTCTCCATTTAACTAATTTAAGGCAAAACAATCTCACGGTTATTGTATCGACAAAAACATTGAAATATTTACTTCCCTGCACGTTTTTTCCGTCCTGTCCGATATAGTATGAGACTGACTGAGAGAGTACAGCCCCTCGGCTAAGAAAAGGTGATACATGCGAATTTTAATTGCCATAATGGTGCTACTTGTGCTGACAGGGTGTGATCGGTCACGTGACCTTCCGGACTGCAAAAATGTAAAATCATCAGAAGATTATGGGAACTTCTTGGTAAACCCTACTACCGGGTTCGCACAGCACGTCTCCGGAACGGTGTGGTATCGTTGTATGGCGGGACAATCATTCCGTGGTAAAAAATGTTTAGGCAAACCCCTCGAATTGACCTTGTCCGAAGCCGAATCTTACCTTAGAGATTTCTCGCGAAAATCCGGGGAAAAGTGGCGACTCCCGACCAAAGACGAATTTGAAGAAGTTCTAGAAACCACTTGCGATAACCCACCACTTAATCCTAATGTGTTTCCAGGAGTCGCCGTCAAAAACTTTTGGTTAAGTGATAGGCCTTGGCTCGAAAATGCTCGGTTTGGCTGCTCAATATTTTTGTTTCAAGGTTCCACGTCATGCCGACAAGCAGTCCAGTTACACCAACCCGTACTGATGGTGCGCGATTAATCTAGGCCGAGTGATCGATCTTATTACCTTTGATCCCACTGGTTTTGTCTTTGGGATCCGTTTCGACCTTGTAGCGAAACCATTGGCATTCTCTGCCGTCTATACTTATTACCTGCGCGCAAGGAAGTGACTGACTTTTAAATTTCATCGCCTCACACTCATACGGGAATCTGGCGTCCCAGCTGATTCTAAAAAAACGACATTTCCAACAGTTGGGGATATCGTTCATTTGCGCTTCTTACGGTAAATATCGGTGTAGTATTTATACGCAACCATGAGTACGACACCGACACCGAAGGTGTAGCCAACTACCGCGCGCCCATCGATGCCCGCAGGGATTTTAAAGTCGGGACGAATCCACAGCATCATAAGAACTGGTATAGCGACCATTAGGTACACTCTGATTAGTCGACACACTCTGCAGTCTGGGCCGCCAAAACGAAACACTCACACCTCCTCTCCTGTACACCAGTGTACCCGAGACTTCCAACGTCTTAAATTTGATTCTAACGTCGTAGCAAATCTAACGATGTTTAGTCGAAAGTTCGTGCTTCATAGTCAAGGTCTGTCACAATCTTTTTCTTAGTAGGCTTGTCTCGAGGGAAATTTAAAAAAGATATGTCCGCAAAACGTCGCTCTAAATTATTGAGGCAAATAAACAGCCCAATTACACTGATGTAGATGTCTTAGGTAGGGATTTTAATCAATTTCTCAAAGTAAATCCTCGTGCGATTACCTTGTTATGTCAGATAAAAATGGAAACGTAATTGTTACCTCACCCGCTTTGGAGGGCCGCTATAGTCAAATAGGAGCCGCACTTGCTCATCTCGCCGATAAATATCTAATTAAAGTTGTGCAGAGCCCTATCATGCAGCTCGAATTGGTCAATGACGCGATAAGGCGGGCGGTATTGCGTGAACTCGCCGAATGGGACGAAGTCACAGCTGATTATACAGTGACA
>Ga0160422_10002090_pt1 | contig 12536 bp, 10 predicted proteins | sample Fk160mmetaG_FD_108192 | JGI IMG/M metagenome (GOLD analysis project Ga0160422, IMG submission 108192) | Marine microbial communities from the Central Pacific Ocean - Fk160115 60m metaG | ecosystem: Environmental > Aquatic > Marine > Oceanic > Photic zone | place: The Central Pacific Ocean...
CCGCTGCCATCTAGGGGAACCCTCCACAGCCCACGATCTCGGCGAATGGCTGGATCCGATTCCGGGTCGATGCGCCCCGAGCACACAAGAGCTTCTTGGCCGGGCAAAAACTGGGGCTCGGCGTAGTCGCCCATCTCCGGGGTGAGGACAAGTAGTGTTTGCGTGGCGAGGTCAAAGCGAACCAGCTGGCGATCGACCGGAGGTTCGGAGAGTTCTTCCTCGCCTACGAATTCGGGCCCGGTGTACCGCCGAACGCGGCCGCTCGCTTCTTGCCCGCGCAACCATGCGCGACGCTGCACTGCGTCGCCATTGGGATCGGCTTCCCCCGACGAGAGCGACGGCCGGGGACGTGGCTGGACAAAAATCAACGACTGACCGTCGGGGGCACACAAGAACTGTCCAATGTCACCCGAGGAAGTCAGAGCTTGGGATTCGCCACCCAACATTGGGAGTTGCCAGATGTTGCCCTCCCGCAAGAAGAACAGCGATGCTCCATCGGTAGAGAACGTGGGCTGACTGCAGAAACCACTTTGGGACAGGACCCGCGGCGAGCGACCGTCTTCCAGATCGATCAGCCACAGCTCGCGGGTCTTCGTGGCTTGTGGGTCTACGCCCGAAAAGCCATTGACCACCGCAACTGCTCGCCCCCCAGAGGGGTCGAGGGTGAGTTGAGAAATCGTTCGTAATCTTCCCAGGTCGTCAAGACGAACGGGATCAGCCGCGTTGAGGCTTCCCGTCAGCAAACAAACAAAGAGAAGGGTGCAGTTTGGCATGCTCAGGCGTTGGCCATGATGGCATTGACGTACTCATCGGCCGGACGGATGCCAGTCCAGCGCTGAACCTCTTCGCCTTCACGAAGAAGCACACATGTTGGGATGGAGGAAATTTGGAACTTCAAAGCCAACTCTTGGCTGTCATCGATGTTGACTTTTCCAACCGTCGCCTTGCCCGCGGTCTCCGACGCTACTTGCTCGATGGTGGGCATCAGCATTTTGCACGGGGCGCACCACTCGGCCCAGAAATCAATCAGAACCACACCGCTGGCGGTCAAGCTGTCAAAGTTGGAAGCGTCAATGGACTGCAGTTCGGACATGGTGGTCTCCGTCATTTTGGGGGGCAGATGGTTGTTCGGAAGGGCCGAATCCTACTGCCCAATTTCGAATCCGGCATTCCTTGCCGCCACGAAAGCGTGGACAGTTTGCACATGGGCTGAGACGTCGTGGACCCGAAGAATCTCGGCCCCGCCCTGCATGGCCAAGACCGCGGCAACCAGCGAGCCAGGGACGCGGTCTCGTGGCTCGCGAACACCAGTTACCGCCCCGATGAACGACTTCCGACTGGCGCCAACCAACCAACGCCTCCCCCCTGCTTTCAATTCTGCGAAACGTTGCAGAAGAATCCAGTTTTGGTCCACATCTTTCCCGAAGCCAAGGCCCGGATCCAAGACGATCGCATCAGGGCTTACCCCGGCCGCCTCGGCCAACTCGGCCTGGCCCTCGAGAGCCGCCCTGACCTCCACCACCACGTCTTCAAATGCTGGTGGAGTAGACCATGCATCGCTCCATTGGTCTTCCGGTGGCGGCGCTCCGCGGTGCATCAACACCAAACCACACCCTTTTTCTGCAGCAAGACTGAACATATCAGGGTCTTCCGAACCAGCCGAGACATCGTTGATGGCATTCACTCCGGCATGCAAGGCGGCTTCCGCCACTTCGGCCCTTGTGGTATCCACCGACAACGCCACATCGGTGTGCTCACGCAAGGCAGACACAACCGGACACACCCTGCGAATTTGCTCTTCAGAATGAACCCGTTCCGCACCAGGCCGGGTGGATTCACCCCCAATGTCCAAAATCGTCGCGCCTGCTTTGACCGCGGACAAACCTGCCTGGACGGCGGCCTCCACGGCAAAATGGTCACCCCCATCACTGAATGAGTCTGGAGTGCAATTCAGGACCGCCATCACGGCGGGAGGGTCAGTCTCCACTGAGCGGAGACCATCGAGCCGCCATGGTCCGTTCACGAGCCGGACCCTGATTGAGCGGCCATGGCGGCATCGAGCATCAAGGCGGCCACGGGCGCGGGGAAAACAATGGCAATGTCCAACACACCAGTTCCAGATTGATTGGGCTCCATACCAACCGCAAAGCCGACCGGCGGCATGCCTTCAGGCATGTCTTGGTTCGACAGGAGTTCGAAGCTTTGCGAGAGCATGCTGGCATCCGCGTAGATCTCCAAGTCACGGGTCTTGGGCATCCACTCCCTCATGGTGTCCACAATGCCAGCGGACTCCAAACCGTCGGGGTGGATCAAGCGGCTTGACGCCGCGCCCATGCCAACCCGAATGACGCCCGCTGATTCTTGCATCGTGCCTCTCGAGGAGATGCCAAAGATCGACGAGAACTCCGAGTCCGCAGGGAATTCCAAAGAGAACTCCTCCGCGCCGTTCATCTGGGTGGGGGACAAAATAGAACGCAATTGATTGGCCGTTCCCGAAATATTTGGGGCTTCCAATCGCAGTCTGGTGTTGGACATCATTCCACCCTCGGATGTGCGCCGATCAGCCACCATGGCGAAGGATGTTGCTTCTGGAAAAGCAAAGGCCAACATGGGCTGTTCCATGACAGTCGCCAACGCCCACACCAACCCCGATTCTCGCAAACGGGTCCAATCCATGCGGGCTGCGAATACCGGCTGGCTGGGCCCCAAATCTTCGAAGTTCGATGAGGTTGGCGTTGACATGGTGCGGGACTGCCAGGGCATCATCATGCGGATCGAGACCGCCAACGCATCAAAGTCCACCACGAAGTTGGCCGGGGCATCGAGGTCAACTCCAAAGCCCGCCTCCTGCAACTGGAGGAGCAGGCTCAAATCAATGTCCAACCCGAGCAAACCGAACATTGAACTTGCTTGGGCAGCAGGAGCCGTCATGAAAATTTCACCCCGTTGCCGAAGATCTTCAGGAAAGCTCTCCCACCACGCGGTTGCCGCCGCCGCCCCACGGCCACGATCTACGACATTTTTGTTGGAACCAACCAAGCCAAAGGTGTCCCGCGTTGCAGTGTAAATGTTCACGCTCGAACCAAACATCATGGCGGTTCGTTGACCCTCGACCGCACTTCCGAAGTTCATGTCAAACATGCCTTCAGGATCCGGAGTCGGAAGGGCGGCGATCCAGCCTTGATCGGCCAGCCCCAGTGCCAAGTTGCCATCGTCATCCAGCCCCGCGGGGATCCCTGCAAAAGCTCGAACCATGTCGGTGGGATCAACCCCAAGGAGCAAATCACCTCGGTCCATCCCACGCATGCTTTCTTCGATGCGATCATCGGTCGACATCAAGTTGGCAATGGCCACCACTGTGGAATACGACTCGGGCACCATGGCGACCGCATCAACAGGTGAGGTCAACCCGCAACCACTCAACAAAATGAAATTTAACATGCACCCATCTTAGGGTCGCACCCCCGACAGCTGAGATGAATGCTTCACTCCACGGTCACACTCTTGGCCAGATTTCGGGGCTTGTCGACATCTTTTCCTCGTAGCACTGCTGCGTGGTATGCCAACAGTTGCAACGGGACCACCGTCAGCAGCGGCTGCAGGGGTTCGGAAGCCGCGGGCACTTGCAAAACATGCTCGGCGAGGCTGGCCGCGTGGGTGTCACCTTCCTCCACAATGGCGATCACTCGACCCCCCCGTGCCCGAACTTCTTCAATGTTGGCCAAGACTTTCTCGTACTGGGCACCCGGAGTGGCCACAAAAACCACTGGCATGCCGTCGTCAATCAGAGCAATGGGTCCGTGCTTCATCTCGGCCGCAGGCATGCCTTCGGCGTGAATGTAGGAGATTTCCTTCAACTTCAGTGCACCTTCCATGGCCACCGGCCAATGAAGACCACGCCCAAGGAACAGCCAGTTTTCACGGTCGACCACGGCGGAAGCAATCTCACGGATGCGATCTTCCTGCGTGAGCACCCGGGAAATGCGAGTGGGCATTTGCTCCAGTTCCACCAATACCTCTTGCAAGACTTCCGGGGCCAAGTGGCGTCGGCGTCCCATCCAAGCCGCAATCAAAGTCAGCACCGAGACCTGCCCCAAGAAGGCTTTGGTGGAAGCCACACCGATTTCAGGACCCACCCGCAAATGCACCCCGGCATCGGTTTCGCGTGCAATCGTAGATCCCACGACATTCACCACGCCAAGCGCAAACGCTCCACGTTGCCGCGCCTCACGCAAACCTCCCAAAGTGTCGGCAGTTTCACCGGATTGGCTTACCGAAATCACCACCGTGCCTTCTTCTACAACAGGATTGCGATAGCGGAACTCACTGGCGTAGGCCGCCTCTGCGGGAATTCGACACCAATGTTCAATCAACTGAGCGCCAATCATGGCCGCATGCAGCGCCGTGCCCTGACCCAACAGCACCACCCGACGGGCTTGCACAAGTTGTCGTGCGTGATCGGCCAAACCGCCCAAGACCACCTCGCCTCGGCGTAAATCGATTCGCCCCTTCAGCGAACGCTCGAGGGCTTCGGGCTGTTCGTAGATCTCTTTGTGCATGAAGTGCGGGTGCCCGCCCAATTCAATTTGTTCGAGGTCGTATTCAAGTTCACGCAGGTGCGGGGTGACTTCGTCGTTGTCGAGCGTGCTGGTTCTGAATTCAGTGCCTTCACAACGAACCAACTGATCGTCTTCTAGAGCAAATGCTTGGCTGGTGTGCGATACGATCGCCGCGCCATCAGAGGCCACCACGAATTCTTTGTCGCCAACACCCACCAGCAGCGGCGAACCCCTCCGGGCGGCGACCAACACGCCCGGCTCACGCACGCTGATCACGGCGATGGCGAAAGCACCTTCCACCTTGTGCAACGCCGAACGCACGGCCGTTTCCAGATCGCCTTCGTACAGTTCGCCCACCAGATGGGCCAAAATTTCGGTGTCCGATTGCCCTTGGAAGACATGCCCGCGTTGGGTCAGCAATTGACGCAAGGCTTCGTGGTTTTCAATGATCCCGTTGTGCACCAAGGCGATGCCGTGGGCCTCACGCGAACCACCGTCATCGGTGTGGGGGTGGGCATTGGCCTCGGTAGGCGGACCATGGGTGGCCCAACGGGTATGGGCTATTCCTTGATTGGCCTGAGAGTGAAGCAGGTTGGATTCGGAAAGTCCTTGCTCCAAATCTGCGACGCGACCCACTCGGCGGCACACCACCAACTCACCCTGTTCGAGCAGCGCGCAACCGGCCGAGTCATATCCCCGGTACTCCAACCGGCGAAGTCCCTCAAGCAAGATGGGAGGCGCGGGCCGGGGACCGAGATACGCAACAATGCCACACATGATCCGCATACTGTATCCCAGCGATGCCAGAACATGCCGCAAGTGCGGCCGTGATCGCAGGAGATGCGTCCACCATGCCCCCGAAATTACCCAGCAAGCCGGAACTTCGGCAACTTTGGCGCTCTTCATTTCCTTCTTGTAAAGAGCGACAGAAGGCATCACACGAGATTTGCAACACTTTGGCGAAATCGCTGCAAACGATCGATGGGACCATCATGGCGTTCTTGGCGATGCGAGATGAACCAGATTTGGATCCACTGATCACAAGGTGGCTCAGTGAATCACGCACCGTCTTGGCTCCCCTTGTCCAGTGGTCAGAGGGCACGATGGCTCCAGCCGAACTCAAGGCTCCTTTGCCAGAGGCCAATCCCAACCCGAAGGCCAAACCACGAGAGCCCAATGGGGCTGTGATGTCCCAAAGTCCACCTGCCGTGGTCCTGGTCCCCGGGGTGGCTTTCACAGCCGAAGGTTCAAGGCTAGGACGAGGTGGTGGCTTTTACGATCGGTTCCTTCGCACCCTGCCGAAGTCGACCCTGCGAATTGGTGTTGGCTTTTCCCCCCAAGTCGTGCAAGTTCTCCCCACCGAACGACACGATGAGACTGTGTCATTCCTCTTAACGGAGACAGGTTGGATAGGATCCCCCCCGTGTCAAGAGCAACCATGAATCCAAGCAATCGACGATCTCGACGACGTCGGTCCCCTCGTCCTTTCGCCATGCTTCTCATCGCAGGAGGTGTGGGCGTGTTGGGCTACAACGTCTGGCAGGCCAAAAAAGCTGACCCAGCACAAGACGATCGCCAAACCGATCCAACCAACGTTCCTGCCTTGGTCGCTGTCAACGAACTAGACCCGCCATTGGAAGCTGTTCCAGAGGAACCAATTGCAACCGCAGCGTTCAAGGATCCCCCGGTAGTGGTGGAACCCGAAGCATCTGAACCAATTCGTTCCGCAACACGTTCAACCGATCGTCCCGCCCTGGTGGAGAGCAACTCTGACGCCCCCCCGGCGGTCAGGGAGCGCGCTCTTGCCGATTTTGCTTCCGGCATGCGTTTGCTCAAAGATGGTTTGGGTGTCGAAGGCCGACAAAGGTTGTCTGACGCACTTGGTTCAGGAGGACTCGATGAAGCTCGTGCGAGTGAGGTCCGCGTGGCGTTGGCTCAACTCTCGGAGACATTGGTGTTCGGCTCTGGAGTTGCCCAACGAGATCCCTTTGCCCGTGAATTCATCATTCCAGAAGGTGGAGTGCTGGCCAAGATTGCCCAGAATCAGACCAACGGTTTGCATTGGAAGTTCCTTGCGAGAATCAATGGCATCTCCAGTCCAAATCGCATCCGATCCGGACAACGGTTGAAACTCCTCGATGGGCCTTTTCACGCCGTGGTGAACAAATCAGCGTACCGATTGGATTTGTGGATGGGCCAAGAAGATGACCGGGTGTATGTCCGCAGTTTCAACGTCGGCATCGGACGCGACAATCGCACACCCGAAGGCAAATTCCAAGTGAGTTCTCGGGTTGAAAATCCTCAACACACCGACCCGGAGACCGGAAAAGTATTTGACAAAAACGATCCTTTAAATCCGGTGGGTGAGCACTGGATCGCCATCAAAGGCACCGAACCGGAAACCGAAAATCTGTCTGGATTTGGCCTGCACGGCACCATCGATGAGAACTCAATTGGCCGCCCAGAATCGCTGGGATGCGTACGAATGCTTCCCAAGGATATCGCGCTGCTTTACGAGGTCTTGGGTCCCGGTCGTTCCGAAGTTTTACTTCGCCCCTGACTCATACAGATCAAATCCGGAGAGCCTGCAAGATCTCGGCCCGCGATGCGGATGTGATTCCGGGAGTCAATCTAGTTTGGTCGTTCCGGACCACAAGAGCGGATATTAAATTCAGAAGCTGAGTTGCAACTGTGAACGCAACACCATTTGCCGGCCATCCTCGCCATCTTTCAGGATGCTGGCAACATTGGAGAAGAACAAGTCATCGGTTTGGTCGATGGTAAAGTTGAGATCGGTCGTCCACTTAAAATTGTGACCATCCATGTAGTGGTTGACACCCAAGGCCAAAACCCCTGAGTCAGATTGCGCAAAATATCCCACGGTCCCCCCGTTGCCAGTGGAATCAGGTTCATTGTTGTAATTTTGACCGTAGAGCTCCGCCCAGTCATACCGGGCAAACCATTCCCACTTCGGCGCCCAATACCGAGCATATTGAGCGCTGATTCCATAGATGTGGTACTGGTCCTGGAAGCCACCTGAATCGATGTAGCCATACATGCCGGCCAGCATGGCGCTTGAACCTCCAAACTCCCAACTGATGTCGGCCGCAAAGGAAGCCCAGCGGCTTTCGTCACGGTTGGCCGTCGGCACTTTGGTGGATTCACCTTTTTGACCATGAATCGAGAGTCCAAACATTGCCGCCGGAGCAGAGCCCATCGGACTCGTCATATCACTGAATTGGCTCCACGACCCGTACAACAGACGTTCCCAACGAAGGGCGGCGAACCATTCAACATCGCGCTTCAAGGCGTTCCGATTCAGCATGGATGGCAAGGTGCCATCGTTTGGCGCAACGAAGAACCCAAGTCCATTGTCTGCCGATGGGTCCGACGCACCATCGCCAGTGGTGAACGTCAACACATCGCGTGGTCGGCTCCAAGTCAATTCGATGCCCTGCGTACGGCCCAAATTCAACACCTCGTTTAGCAGCGTTCGTTCCACCGCCAGCTGGGCACTGGATGGAGTGGATTCTTCGCGAGAATGGTGAATCTTGAATTGCCCCACCCGGACCCGCCAGTCGTTCTGGAAGTCGTAGGACAGCCACAAATCTTTCACAAAGCCCAAACCATTGACCAGCCCTGGCTCTTCCCGCGTGATGCCGAGGTTCAAGAAGTACTGCAATTCAGGCCGGTACAAATGTCCGCGAACCAACAAATCGGTCCTGGCGAATTCAAAGCCCCAACGGTTCTCCCAGTTGTTGAGATCAGGATCCTGCACGGCACGCAAGGGATCAGGGCGGTGGGCGTGGATAAACCGGAATTGCACCAAAGCCCCCAACTCCATGGAAAATTGGCCATCTTCTGAGGCCAAGAAAAATCCATCGTTCCAACCGCCCGTCATTTGTTGCTCAGATTGAACCTGGGCCATCGCAGCATCAACTGCCATACCAATCTGGGCTCGCATCAATCGATCCAATTCCGGATCCCGGGCACGATTCATCCGATCAAGTTCACCCCGGATGCGAGCATTTTCCTCTCGAAGGCGAGCCATTTCGGCGCGGATCTCATCCAGTGCATCCCCGTCCTGCGCGTACGACGCGGGGACACAAACCAAAGCAAGAACAAGACTGGCAACTTTCACTACGCGGCCTCCATGCCGGGCGGGCATCCGTTGGAAGATTACCTGATTCAGGACCGACTGGCGGTTACTCGTATGGTCCGCGGTCCAGAAGATTGAAACTGTGCACATCGGCCAAAGTCGAAGCATCCAAAGACCCAATGTTCCGGAAGCGATCCACCACCGGGCCAGGGTCCGACAGAGCGATCTCACCCATCCGCCGCATCTTCTCACCCAGAATGCCTTCAAGGTCGGCCGTCGTGTTCCGGGCATGTCCGGAGGGATACATCACCAAGCCGGAATCAAAGACCTCCCCAGCATGGGTTGTGATTTCGATCGATGTGGGAATCCCGTCTGGATATTTCTCGTCGTAGGAGGCACCACCATGGGCAAATGAAATCAGTTCCATCAACGCACGGGTCTTTGGGTCAACAATGGCTTGAGGAGCGTAGTCCTCAGGCATCAACATCAATTTGCGCCAAGCATCGTCGTTTTCAGCCGGAACTTCACCGAAGTCGATCGCCCGTTGCAACATCCGTGACACGATAAACACCATGGAGTGGTCGGCGGACTGGCGGGTCAGAGGGTCACGCTTCGCCGGGTCGCCAATGATGCCAAAGGCTGGTTCGTAGGCCACGATCTTGATGCCCTTAATGTTCCCAGCCACCAACAACTCTGGATGGGCCCGCAACAAGTCCACCAGACCTTGCAAGGCTCCCGCAGACTGGTGTTCATACAACCCCAACTTGAAGTGCATGCCCATCACGGCGAAGTCGTCACCACTGAGGGACAGCCTCAGGTCAAATGGGCTGTCGCCGTTGGTGGATTCAAACTGTCGGAACATGGATTCGGGATTTCGGAAGATATCTTTTGGCCCCAAAAAACCGGCCATGGATCGACGCATGGCCGTGATGGCCACCTCGGTGCTGATCGCAGCGGAAGCCCCTTTGGAATCAGACAGTTGCTTCCCAGCGCGGATGGCACGCCAGGGAATGAAGTGTGCCACGACCATGCCAATGGCCGACTCAATCTGCTCGGCCGACGCTCCACCCATGGCTCCCCAGACGGCGGCCGAAGCAATGGCCCCGTGAACCACATGGTCGATCTTGTAGGTCTTGAGACTGAAGACTTCAGCCAAACGCCCGCGGATTTCGTCATGCAGCACCATGCCTCGCAGCGCCGCCGCACCATCAAGGCCCATCACTTGCGCTGCGGCAACCGGCACCGCGTAGAAATCGTTGTGGCCGAACTCTCCGGCGACATGACCAAGCTCCGGTCGGTAACCAAAGTTGGTGCCATTGGAATCCCATTCACGCACCGCCGAACAGTTGGCCAGAATTGCTTTTTCTGGGGACACCGAAGTGGCATCTCCAAATACAGTCGCCCCTCCACTGGCGGGGTAACTCAACGCTTCTTGTCGAAGGACATTTGGAGCATTGGTGTTCATCGCCAAAGCCGACAAGCCGCACAAGCACGCATCGGCATGGAACAGTGCGGTGCGGTCCAGAACGGCAGCGCTGGGTGCACCATTTTTCATGAATTCAATCGCATACTCCGCAAGGCCAAGGGCTTGGTTGGTACTGCGGGGCAAGTCTTGATAGGTCATGTCGCGCATCCTAACGTCGTAGAGCACTTAACAACTGATCCACGCCAACCAGATCCCCCAAGATCACTGGCACCCTTTGATGAACATGAGTTGGCTTGATGTCCAAAATGGAGCCCTCGCCAGTTTCGCCGCGTCCCCCAGCCTGCTCGATAAGAAAAGCCATGGGATTGGCTTCATACATCAGACGCAGTTTGCCTTCGGGGTGTCGGGCTGTTCCTGGGTATGCGAAGACGCCACCTTCAAGCAAGGTACGGTGCACATCCGCGACCATGGAGCCGATGTAACGGCTGCGCCAACCCGTCCGGCGGCACGAGCTCAACCATTCCCTCCAACCTGCTCCGAAGCTGTCGGCGTTGGCTTCGTTGAGGCTGTAGGTCTTACCACCCGAAGGAATCTTCAGGTCAGACCGAACCAGAACAAAAGCACCCACGGCAGGATCGAGCGAGAACATGTGGACCCCACGTCCGGTGGACAGCACCAAGACCGTTGAGGGGCCATACAAGATGTAACCTGCGGCAACCTGCTTGCGACCAATTTGCAAGTGCGGTGCCTCTGCATCAAGCGCTTGCTCGTGCCGAAGGATGGAGAAGATGGTTCCCACGCCAACCCCCAAACCAAGGTTGGCCGAACCGTCGAGGGGATCAAACAGCACCGAATATTTCCCCCCCTCCTCCGCGCTTCGAAGTTGGACCGGTTCGGCTTCTTCTTCTGAGCCCAACAAACCCAAGTCTGTCCGGTCCCCCAAACAACGAATGATGATTTCGTTGGCCACAAGATCCATGGGCTTTTGTTGCTCACCGTGGACGTTGTCGCCCCCGATGTCCAAGACCGGATCCAAATGAACCCGGCGGATTTTGGCCGCGATCACCTTCCCAGCCAAGGCAATGGCCGAGAGAAGCCAGCTGAACTCTCCCGAGGCATTGGGGTGCCGCCGGGCTTCTTGAAGGATGAAGCTTTGAATGGTCGTGAGGTTGTCAGCGGTATATTTGGGGGGGTGTTCCACGCCGCAGATCCTACGGATCCCGCCGGATGTAGAATGACTTAATGTCTGAAACCGTAATTCTCTCCGCTGTCCGCTCCCCTATTGGCCGCTTTCTGGGCGGATTCTCCAACACCACAGCCACCGATTTAGGTGCCAAAGTTGCCGAGACCGCCTTGGAAGGCATCGATCCTTCGGTCGTTGATGAAGCCCTGATGGGCTGCGTTCTGCAGGCCGGCTTGGGACAGAACCCTGCCCGGCAGATCGCCTTGGGTGCAGGCTGTCCAGACCACGTCACCGCCATGACCATCAACAAAGTGTGCGGCTCCGGATTGGAAGCGGCCATGCAGGCCGATCGCGCGATTCGGTGCCAAGATGCCCGAGTGGTCCTCTGCGGCGGCGCGGAGAACATGACGCGAGCTCCGCATACGGGACTCATCCGTCCCGGTGCCAAGTTTGGCCCTGCGACTTTTGCGGACCACATGCAAGCCGACGGACTGACGTGCGCTTTCAAAGGCTGGGCCATGGGCAATGCGGCCGAATGGATCAGCAACGAACACAACATTTCACGGGAAGACCAAGACGCCTACGCCGCCCGGTCGCACCAAAAAGCCGCCTCGGCGGCGGCAGCCGGTCATTTCGACGCCGAAACCAGGGTATTCACCGGGGCCGAAGTAGGAAATCGAAAGGTACCGGGCCCCGAAGGTGGTGTTGGTGCAGACGAAGGTGTGCGTGCCGATTCGTCGGCCGAAGGCCTTGCCAAACTCCGTCCGGCTTTTGATCCGGAGGGCTCGGTCACGGCCGGCAACGCCAGCCAAATCAGCGATGGCGCGGCCGCGCTCGTGGTGGCCTCCGGTGACGCAGCGGCGGAACTTGGCGTCAAGCCACTCGCCAAAATCGTGGGACACGGCACCGCTGGGGTCTCACCCGAAGCGATCTTCACTGCTCCCGCTGCGGGGGTGGCCGCCTTGCTCGACCGGCATGACCTCTCGGTGGATGACATCGATTTGTTTGAAATCAACGAAGCCTTCGCGGCCCAAGTGCTGATGAATCAACGGGCTCTGGGCATCCCGGAGGAGAAGCTCAACATTTCGGGGGGCGGTATCGCCTTGGGACACCCCATTGGCGCTTCTGGAGCCCGAGTTCTGGTCACTCTGATTCACGGATTGATCCGAACCGGTGGCACCCGTGGTGTGGCCAGCCTTTGCTTGGGTGGAGGCAACGCGGTCTCGATGCTCGTCGAACGCGCAGATTGAGTAAGTTGACGCTTCACTC
>Ga0160422_10002091_pt1 | contig 12534 bp, 9 predicted proteins | sample Fk160mmetaG_FD_108192 | JGI IMG/M metagenome (GOLD analysis project Ga0160422, IMG submission 108192) | Marine microbial communities from the Central Pacific Ocean - Fk160115 60m metaG | ecosystem: Environmental > Aquatic > Marine > Oceanic > Photic zone | place: The Central Pacific Ocean...
TCGATACTTGTTAAAGAATTCATCATCGCTTCATATGTTTCTTTGGAGCAATCTTCAAACGGTGCCTGTGTGTAAGTTCCTCCGTCAAACGGCAAAACAGAAAGACCGTTGTAACTCTCTCTATTGTCCCACATCCACTCACCCACATCAACCCACTCAGCATCTTTAATAGAAACAGTGGCAGAAATATTGTGAGTATTTTGACCTTTTCGAAAACCAGGTTTAACCCATTCGTCTGTAACTTTTTTCACTCTTCGAAGCAACTGAAGTGCTGATTCTGTTCTCATGATCGCATTTTCAGGCGCCTTTTGTGGGATTGAAATAACTGCAGTGCTGTGAGGACTGAAGTACTCATCCTCCACAAGTTCAGGATGATTTTCCAACAAGTATGAATAGATTGGTTCGTTTTTGCCAACACGAATACGACGAATATAATAATCATTGTGCCAAGCATGAATGCCGGAGGATGTCCCAAGGGTTAAACTTGTTGTGCCAGCGGGTTTAACGCAGGTTGTTCTTGCTGCTGGTTTTACGCCAATCAACTCTGCAACTCTTGCATTCTCAATTTTTACAGCGTCTGCTGCAGACTTCATATCAAGTTCTAAAACAGTGCCGGAAGCAATTCCCGTCATCGAAACGCCGATCAGCGCATCTCTTTCAGTAGTTCTGCGCCAAACGTCACGCAAATAATGAAAGTCAGTGTAACTTGCTTGTAAGGTACCAATAAAAGTCGCTGCCTTTACTCTTTCTTCGAAATCTTCTTGAGATTCAAGATCAGAAACGTTTACCTCTGTTAAATTACAAAATTGATATGGACGCAGTCCAATTTCGCAGCACGGATTGGTACCCCAGTCTTTGTCGTTGGAGAAATAAAAACCAGGTTCTCCAGCACCGGAAGCCTTTACCCTATCCCACAAGTTCATAAAATAATTTTTATCAATCTTATGACGTAGGAGAACAACTGAATTGTTTGCTCGACCTCTTTGGGGATTTGTTTCCCACCAATTACCAGTTTTGGCAGCAATCATTTCCTCGTCGTCTGCTGAAAATAAAGATATAAGCGCTGCTCTGCGGATGCCGCCTGCAAGCACAGCGTCAGCAATATGACAAACCATATCGTGGACCTCAATAGGTGTTAACTTATCTCCATTTTCTTTTTCCGAAAGCATACCTTCAAGTTTGACCAAGCACTCTCTTAGCGGTTGTGGTCCAGGTGCCTTTCCTCCTGAAGTAACTAGTGCTGCTCCTTTCGGTCGAATATCTGTATAATCAAATCTAAGTCTAGACCCGCCGTTAAAATATGATCTAACTAATGCCTTCACAGCGTCTGCCCAACCTTCAATTGAATCATTAACAAGGAACCTTCTAGTTCTTTTCATGTTGGGTCTTTGAATTTCTGGTAGTTTTTCTACATGGTGTTTTTGCACACTGTAACCAACTCCAGTGCCACCTAACAGTAAAAACATTGCTTCACCAAATGACCTCCAATCGTCAATAGGCATGAAAGCACAATTAAAAATTCTATTCGGAGCAACTTCAATAGGTTTGCCACCAAATTGCAGAGATCTCATAGAAGGAAGAACCTTCTTATCAAAAACTAATTTATAATTTTTTCTAATTTGCAACTCTAATTCTGGGAATTTTTTAAGATGCATGTTCATATTCCGAGTTACCAACTCGGTCCAGGATTCCCTCCTGTTTTTTTCTGGAATATATTTTGCATACTTCATATGCACTGTAATCTCTGACAATATTTCGTTTGACAAACTCATTTCACATCAACCTCCTTTATACTTGCTATACTTTTCTCTTAACTTTTCTTGTTGTCTTTTCGCTGCGTTTTTCACAACATCATCAATCTCCTCTGATGTCATCATCTTAGGTAAAACCTTAATTTTAACATTAGAGGTATCCATAAATATGGGGTATATAATCCCATCGGGACCATTTCTATTCTTTGCGACAAAAATTCTTCCACCATTGGTACCCTTATCTTCAATTGTTCTAGAAACTGAAAATATAAAATCTGCTACAAAGCACTTATTGAACGCTTCGGATATTGCCTCCATAGTTATAACTTCGGCATTCAATCCAGATCTATTCGTTTGAGACGCAGTCCATAGTGGGCAACCTACTTCTTGAGAGATACCTCTCAATTCTTCATAGATAGATTCTAATTGGTGTCGCTTTTCTTCTTTTGAAGAACCTTCAGGTTTAAGTAGATCCGCATAATCTACTATTATCATATCTGGAATAAAATCTTGATTTTTCATTTTCTCTAGATGATTTCTAATAGTCTGTATGCTCGCTGATCTTGTTGGATACTCCTTTACAATTAATTTGCCCGGTAAGTCTTTTAACTTATCATAAATCTGCTCTTTAAACACCTTCACTTCGTTTAGGTGATATCCAGTTATGCAACTATCATACCTGTTTGCAACAACCGTGTCTGCCAATTCAAGCGTGTAGTGTACAACGTTTTTGCCTGCCTCTATTGCTTTGGCGCCCAGATGCACCAGCACCATTGATTTACCTGCACCTGTGGGTGCTATAACAACGCCCAATTCGCCCTTTCCTAATCCGCCCTTTGTCATGTCATCTAGAGTTTGCCAACCCGTAGAAACTGGATTTCTTGCTTTGTGTTCAAACCTTCTTTCAAAGTCTGCCATATAGTCATAACCAAGATCATTAGATGTCCCTAATTTAATTGCATCCTGAATTAATTTTGCAACCTGATCAAAAGAAGACTTCTGTAAGAGCGGAACTGATTTAAGCATCGCTTCTTGGAGTTTTTGCTTTTTACAAAAATCAAGCGCAGTGTCTTTGATATACCCAGACTCTTTGAGATCTATTTCCTGAGATAGCACCCTGGCATAATAATCTCTAAGCATCTTTTTTACAGAGTCTTGTTCTGAAGAGATATCAGTTCTCAAGATACTTGTCATTATTTTTCTTGTGGGGTGAATGCCATATTTTTTCTTATACTGCTTTATTTTTGTTACAAATACACGCAGATAAGACAGTTCTAGAAAGTTTATATCTAGAACTTCAAATATTTGATCGGCAAAAGGTCGGTCATCCAATATCAAATGACACAAACTTTCTTGAAAACTTTTTCCAAATTTAGAAAAATCTCTTGTGACATTTTCCATATATTAAAATCCATTCCAAGAATTGATCATGTTATTAAATGTCTCCGTTAAGCAACTGTAGTTTAAGGACGTTAACCCGTCCAAAGAAAGCATTTTGTTTATTTCTGTTTTATTAAACAATGGCGTATACTCTTCGAAACTCTGGTTAATTTTCTGTGCACACTGTACTGATATCAGTGGTGTACTTAGTTGCATTATGGAGTAATTATTACATACTTTTTTATATTCTTCAACAACTTTATCATAAATTGTTAAATTAGATTCTACATTTAATGAGTGTTCTTTCAAATCTTCCAAATAGTAGTCTTTATTTTCTGACAGAAACGGAAAGCATTTCGCTACAGTCTTTAGTCCAACACCCCTCAGTCCATCAATATTATCACTCTTATCACCAACCAACGCTCTTGCCAGTGCAAAATTTCTAGGATGGATATTATGCTCTTCTATAATTCTATTTCTATTTAGAACCTCTCCCTGGGTAGGTCTAAGTAATACTGTACGATCATCTAACAATTGAATAAAGTCTTTATCGCTCGATATTATAACTTTTTCATAATCAGAAAAAACTGGCAATGATTTAATATACGATATTACATCATCCGCCTCAACCCCTGGTTCTCTAAATTGTAAAATCGGAGTTTGATTTAAATATTCTATCAGTCTGACCTGCTGAAATATTTGATTTGTCCTTAACTGCTCACTAGACATGTTTGCACCCCACCTGTTTAACTTAGGTGGTTTTCGCCCTGCTTTATAATTTTTATTCTTCTTTCTTCTTTTTTGAGAACCACCAGCGCCGTCCCACACAACGACAAAAACATCTGGTTTCACAGTAGAACAAAACTTATTCATGCTCTGTAAAAATCCAACCACTCCACCACAAGGGTCACCGTTGGGAGTTATTGTTGGGTTGACAATGTAAGACCTCATAAACTGGTTTTGACCATCAACCAATACTATTCTACTCATAATATCTCCTATAAAAAAACGCCCCCTCATTTGAGGGGGCGGACCAACAAACTAGTTATCGTCGGTCTGGGGTGGGACCTCTTCCTGATCATAGAAATCAGATGCTTTACCTGTTTTGTTGCTGAATTTCATTATAACATCGTCATCCATGATTTGCAAGACTCTTTTTGCAAATTTTTCATTTTGCAATTTTGTTAACCAATGCGCTCTTTGAAATTTTTCTTCAGATCCATCTTCATGAACAAGAGTATACCAAGCGCCTGACTGCTTTAGATTTTCTGAAATCTGAATAGCATCAAACCAACTTTCTTTATCTTGTACACCGACTAAATCAGAATCGCCCCAAAGAATTTTGAAATTACACATTCGACCAGTAGAACCAAAACGTGATTTTTCAATCTTACATTTCACTTCTGAACCGATTCTAAATCCATTTTCGTCTGTAACAAAAGACGCCTTTGCCTTTCTTCCCGTCAACCAAACTCTTAAGGAATAAGAGTATGGAAGTGTTTTACCACCAGGGGTCATGTATGGTGTAGTTAACGCTTCTGAAGGGGATCTTGTAATATTAGTCTTTAATTGATTCAAGACCAATAGTGTTGCTCCTGCGTTGGCGATTGGTTGCACCAACTTAGGCATACCCTTAGACAAAACCCTTGCTTTCATTGCCATCGAAGACTGAGGATTATAATCAGACTCCAGATCGTGTTCAGAGGGAGTTAGAGCAAGAGAATCCCAAATAAACAACCATTTTTCAGGCATCTTTAAAAGGTTTTCTATTGTTTCCATTACCATCTCAACCGAAGTTGCCTGCACATATATCAGACCCTTTTCTTCATCGTCTACGTCACAACCTGCCCTTCGAAGAAAATCAGGATCAATAGCAGACTCAGAATCAAAATATGCAACTCGACAACCCATCTTTTGAGCGTTGGCAGCAACTTGTGCTGCCATAAAAGACTTACCAGTTGCTTCAAGTCCAGCAATCTCAGAAATTTTACCAACTGGAATGCCAGCAAGTTGCCCTTTGCATATGATTGAGTCTAACCACCTGGATCCTGTTGGTATCCACTCTTTTACCACAGTTGGATTTTCTTCTCCAAGGTTATATGCAACGGTACCACCAGCACTCTTATTTAAAGAAGCAATGATATCTTTTGTAGAAATTCCACCTGTCTTAATTTTTGTCACTTTTGCCATTTAAATCCTCACTAATTAAGCAGTTCGTTAAATGCTGCGGTAACACTATCATTGTTAGTTGCTTCAGTGCTAGTGTTGTTTGTGTTTCCACCTCTTACAATTTCATTGTCAGATGTACCCGTGTCCCCACTTAGATGTGCGTCCAAGATTGCCTGAACTTCTTCAGTGGTCTTTCTTTCAAAGATAGTTTCAAAGTTTGGCACAGTCTCAAGCAATTCTGCACAACGTTCATCACCTCCAACAGCGTCATCACATAGAACAGACTTGCGAGGTCGAGGTCGAATATCTGTAGTCGGATAAGAAGCACCAGGTTGCTTTCCATACATCAATTTAAGATCATTGCCATCTTCCGGATCAGTGATATCTCCGTAGTCAGGGTCAAGAACAATACCTAAGAGTTTCTGGTATGCTAATTTACCATACCCCCAAACTTTGACGCCTTCAGACTCTTCACCCCTTACAAGCACAGGCGAAAAGAATCGCTGCTTTGCAAACATGCCCTTTGCAAGTTGCTTGCTTTCTTCGGTGCCTTCATTCCACAATTTGTTTCCAAAATCACAAACGGGACAGTTATCTCCAAAGTTCCTCTTTGGGCATAAGAAAGACTGTTCTCCTACACCATAGTGAAAGAACTTTTCCTTAAACGGATCACCATCCGATGTTGGGACAATACGAATGTTGTTTTCGCCATCCTGTGGGCGCCAGAAGTTATTCTTCTTGCCATCGCCTTTTCCTGTTAATGAAGCCATCTTTTGCTTCATGAGATCTAAATTCAGTGCCATTTTTATTACCTCCTATGGTATGTTGTTTTTTTGCACACTTTCGGCTATAGCAGGTCGGCAAATCTCCCGACCAACTATTCATACTATACTAAATATTTTATTGTTTGTCAATTAAAAATCTTGAACTTTTGAAGAAAATATTTTCATGTAACAAAAGTCCGATTCATATTGAGTCTCGTAGACTCCATAACTGTATTTGCACAGTTCTTGGTTTTTATTTTTTATTGTTTTTATTATACTTCTTTGTAAATTTTTATCTGTATTGAGAGTTGATTTAGATATACCATAATACAGTCTCATATCCATTGGGTTTTCAAACTCTGAAAATAAATTTTCCTTACCAGAATTCAGATCCATAATGCCCAAAGTGCAAACCCTGCGAGCATGATTGATATCAGAAAAATTACTGACTTCAGGTTCTTGATGATCAAAAACTTTAATCATGTGAAATGCTGATGCAATTAATTTATTCATCGCTGGGTAATATTCTTTTATGCTTGCATTCTCTATCATTTTATCCATTGCTGTATTGCTTGTCAAGTATATATTTTTAAAAATTCCAGATCTAGTATATTCCTGCAATACTGAGTATATCATCTTTTCATGCATAATTTTTGTATCAGTTAACAAATCTAGTTCTGGTCTTATGCAAATAATTGAAATATTTTTATCTCTTAATTGGTACAAGAACTTAAGAACTATGGAAGAAACGAAACTAGAACCACTCAAGACTACTATTATGTTCGCCTTAATTTTATCTTTTATCCTTTTTGGTATTGCTTTAAAATTCTCTTCATACGCTTCAGGATTTTGCTGCTTTTTTATTACTAATTTATTTTTCCAGTCCATTGCTTGATCATCGACACAAAACACCTCATACTGTGGGTACTCGTCAAAGCACTTTGCCACATTACATCCTACGGTACCCAAACCTATAACCGAATACATTATATTTTCCTCATTTCTCCAAAATTTTTGCCTATGCTGGAGTTTACAACATAATTTCCAAACCTAGTGTTAGAAAATATTTGCTTTGCTTCTGAAAATTTTTGAACATCTTCCTTTGCAAAATCTAGTATAACAGAATCATGCAGCAAATAACAAACTTTTGTTTTAGAGTGCTTAAAAAAATCTCTGAGTTTGAATGCCTGTTCCACACAAATATCACTACTCGTGCTTTGCACTACATAGTTTAGAGATTTTCGGTCTTCACAATCAATTTCTCTAAAAAAGGGGGTCTTTATGCCAGTTTGTGTTTTATAGGTAGCAAGTATAGCGTTCCTATCATAAATGCTCTCCAGGAGGCGATCTGACGCCTCTGGGTTATATAACCAAGCGAATGTCCTCTTTTTCATTTGTTCACGATCAATATCTTCTGATTTTGCCTGCATTCTGTTCCAGTCGTGTATGTCTTGGTGTGGTTGCTCTTTGTCGGAAAGTGCAAGAAGTGTTCTAAGTTCTGCAGCATTAAAATCAAATTCAACAAACAAATCATTACTTGGAGTCAATAATCTTCTCTGTTCTCTTTTCATGGTCAATATTGGTATGGTTGACTTTGCGTTTGACAACCTGCCAGTTCTAGTTCCAAATATATTATAATTTGTTTTGCTTCTTTTACCATCGTAGTGATTGTAAACTCCATTCATTTCTTCTGTCAAAATGTGTGCCTTTTCTAAAATATCATAACATTTTGGTCTTGGCAAATGCTCAAAAACATATTGAATTATCGATTGTTTGCATTTTAAAAAATCTAACAATATTTTGTCTGGGATATAATCATAAATACAAGTTTCGTCTAGATCGCACTTTGCATGGTATGTGGATTTTATTATAGAACTAACTTTTTTAGAGGTGGTATCCCACCAATCTTTTAAAATACCTGGGCAAGAGTCTGATATCTCGCAACCAGCATACAGGTATGCATACTCTACATCACTATTTCGCAAATGGGTAGAATATTTCCAAGTTTTGCTAAGTGGCAGATCGTCCGAAAAATCTATAAGATCTGACCCATTGAAAACTTTTTTACATTTTTGATTATTGTCAACTATTTGAAAGTGCATTATCTATATTTATCTATTTTTTTCTTTTCCAGTTTAAGTTTTGATATACCATAATCGTGCATAGTTTCAAAACCTTGTCTTTCAAAGACATAATAACAGTCTTTCATTGTGTTGTCAAATAAAACTTTTGTGTTTTGCACATCTCTCTCGTGACTCATAAAAGAAAAATAAACCCTAATCCAATCTTCTATGCTATAGGTTACCATAGGATCTGCGGCAGCGTCAATGTTTAATACCTCTATCCTTCCTGATAGTCCAGATTTTTCACAAAGTTGTTTTTTTAATCTAACCTCTGTTTCCTTAATGTATTTCTGGTATGATTCAACGAGTCGTTCCCTTAAAAGATCTATGTCGTAATTTCTACACTCTACAAAATATGAAGATACCAGTCTTTTTTTGCTTGGCACATCATACTCTAGTGCATAATTGTACATAATTGTAGAATTTAAATTCGCAACTATACACCAAGGTGCTTGTTTTGGTACTACAAAACCAAACTTTCTCGCCAGAAAGTTAAAGTTTTTTAACCGAACCTGCAAGGCAAGATCATTCTTTTCGTTCATATTTCCATGCTCTCGTTTGCCTAGTTCAATCATGAGTCCGGAAATATGCGGTGGACAAAGAGTTGATTTTACATAACTTGAAAAAAGTATTGGATGATTCGGTCTTCTGTTTAAAAAAGATTCTAGGCGCACCATAAAATCTGAAAATTTTGATATTTTTATATTGTCGTTTTCAGGTATTAGTTCTTGCTGTACAAAAGAATCCATTAAATCAGTCATATACTGCCTGTATAAAGTTAACGGGTCTTGGTATGCTTTTTCTACTTTTAGATTACCTTCCATGTCTTTCTCAAATATATCTAACTGCATAAGATTGTATTTAGCATTTAAATCTCTAAACGCATCTGCGACAAAGTCCAAAACCGATGCGGTAGAATCATTCGGAACTAGTTGTTTGTATGATGAACCCTGAAGTGGCATCATTGCATGTCCTTTGTTGGTTATTCTACCATATCGAATTTGCCTTGGGTTGTGGTTATCATACACCACGTTTTCACTAAAAGCGTCATCGTATGAAACTTGTTCTTCAAAATTTGTTTTTGTTCCCACCCTTAGTCTCCTTTATTTGTTTTTTTGAACCGCCATAGATTTTAAACTTGTTTGGAATCCATTGGGACCAATTTTGTGATTTACTGTTATGGTTACATTTAAATTATCCATTCCTAACCTTTTTAAAATGCCTTGTGATGTATATGGACTCGGTTTCTTATTAACTAACTTTGGAGCAAAAGGTTTAAGATTAAAATAATACCCAGGAGTAAATCTAACGTTTCCAAACATTTCCACGTCTACATTAAACAAGTGAGGTATTATACCACCCGCTTCATCTTCTGCCACTGCAGCAACGTTATCCGACTCGACTGCCTTTTGAGCATTTGTTTGAACTCTATTAAACTTTGCACGCTTAACAACAGAAAAAGCAGACCCAACTCGATATCTATCATAGTTTTTTTCGTTTTCACCTTTTGGTCTTTCAGCCGGTGACGTTGCTCCAGCATTCACAACAAAAATATTGTAGTTCCCTGCAGGTTTGGACGGGTCTGAAAATATTGCTGGTTTTAATTTTCTTATATCACTTAAAGTATAACCCCACTTACCTGCGGCAGTGCGTTCTTTAAATTTATTTCCCTCATGGAAAGATGTGTTTATCATATTCATCGTAACTGATCTAGCAGGTTGGTTCAACTTCGGTGTTAATATTGGATCCCCTACCATGTAATATTTTTTCACTATATTCATTAAACCATTAAAAAATGATAGAAAGGTTATTCGACTGGTTGATTTATTTATGTATCTTCTATTAATCATATTTATAAATTCGTTTCTCTCTATTGGTATATCTGCCAGGGGCCAATAAAACTCTCTTTTATCACGCTCTTCAGAAGTAAAATATGTACCAAAACTTGTATTATAAAATCGTTGCCTAACTCTGCAGGTGCCCAAAGCAAACACTATGTTTTCATCTATAAAGGTTTGCTTGCCACTGGTCATTTCCAAAAACCCTTCTAATAAATCACCAAACCTGTAAAAAAAGATTGATTCGTACGCCGTTACTAGTTCTGCTTTCGATTCAAGCGTGTCCGCTTTGAAGGCAGTCTGGGCAACGCCGCTTTCGGCGCCATCGAAGGTTACATAACCTTTCTTCCAATAATGTTCTGCTGGGTAGGTAAACCCAAGAACTCTAGGTTGATTTGCTGTTACTTGCCTTGCTCTCTTGGATGGTTTGCAATTATCTGTACCGAGTGAAGATACAAATGGAACGTTGAGATCAAATACCCCCTGTCCATCAATGTTGCAACCGGACTCTTTGGCCACGTTTGCCATATTATAAAAATCGACCTTATTTGTTACACGCTTCATCGGTTTGTCCTCTGCCAATTTATGCAGCGCTGCTTCATACAACGTGCCAAACGAAATCTCTTTTGGGTGTGGGTCTGCTTTCGCCATCAAATCTAGATGAGCACTTATAATTGCGCACCTTAGATAATGCGCTCTCCTGTTGATGTGTGGTATTGTAAGCATAAATTCAACCCCATTTTCTCTCAAGTATGAAGGAATTCTTGCCATTTTTTCGTACGCTAATTCGCTTATCGCTTGCTTTCTAGTTGTAAATAATTTTTGTATACCCCTAGCATCTTTTTTGTTTTTGCCGGCAGCAATAGTATAGAAGTACTGCTTTATTATTGATCTTTGTTTTTCTGTTGCTCCAGGGTGATTGTTTTCAATATATTTATAAATTTTAGAATTATAATCTTCGTCGTCAGCAAATCCTATATTTTTCAAAAAGTCAGTAACTATAGGTGCTTGGTCAAGGGTTTGTTTAATGTTAGTTCCCTCAAAATTAAAAGGGGTATTTCCATACAACGCTTCAAATTCTGTGCCAATAGGCGTACCCAAATCTATATTTTGCAAAACATTTGTTGCTCTAGCAATATAGTTTATAACTAAAGTAAAGGAACCGTCCTGATCTACACTGAAATTGTGTTTATAGTAATATAATACATATTTTTGTCTTTGTTGTGAAATTTCTTTTATTTGTGCTTTAGTAAACTTAAGACTTTTTTTCGCAGCATCGCTTATTGTATTCCAACCATACTCAAGAATTAATTGATGTCCCATCATGTTATTTTTTTTAAAGTGTGGAATAACCAACGGAAGGTAAACTTCAGAATCCATTACGTGGAGGGTATTTGCTGCAAAAGTTACATCTACTTTTATATCAGAGTACTTTGTTTCCTCGTATTTTCCTGCTAATTCTATATCAATGTCCTTTAGTCCAAGAAAACCAAAAATTGCGTTCGAACGACCTGCAGCAAAATGATCTTTTGATTTTGTATCAATGCTTGGATGTACTGACTGAATTGGAATAGGTTCTATCTGTTCGTTTTGTCCGTTATTATCTGTAAATCTAGAATAAAAATTAACAAACGGCGTCAAATATGTTAGTTGAGCATTGTTAAAAGTGTTCCACACATCACGCCCATCTGCGTCTTCTCTAATGCTAAACGCTGCTTCAATTGTTTTTGGATCAGCGCTTCCCTGAAAAGGCAGTATAACGGGTGGGCGGCCGCTCTGTTTATAAAGATAGTCGTGATTAGCATAATTTTTTCCTTCAAGCAAATCACATTTAGTATGAGGAATTTCTGTTATTCTGCGAAAGAGAGATGAGAGTAGATATTGTCCGTTTGCTTCGGATATAAGTTTAACAAACTGCGCCTCTGCTAATTTTTCCAAATGTTCAACATTAAAAAGGCCGGAGTTGATGTCATCGAGAACCGCCATTACATTCTCTCCGGATATTGAACTTCGTGATCAACAATAGCATCGTATATAGGTTGCCAATGCATTGGTATGTAAACAACATCTCCTATATCAACATGCCCGTCAGTTGGTTTTTTATTAAAAAAGGCAATCACCCACCACAATCTAGAATCTCCATAGTACTCTGCCGCCAATTTGTAAAATCTCGATCCAACCTTCCAAACGTGAAAATCTAAATTGTCTGGAGTGTTTAAACTTTTTCTTATTTTTTCGAAAGAAGGACTGCTATAATGAATAATCCTGTTTAATCCACGTCTTTCTCTTAATTGATCGTGAGTATTGAACAATATTCTTTTTGGTCTGTTGCTGTATCTTTCACTCATTAATTTTACTCCAAAATTTAAACTTCGTCAAAACCTTCTGGTGGTGCAAATATATCTTGCAATGCTTCATCTGCTACCTCTTCTGCATGTTCACTAGTCACTACAGCAGTGCCAAAATCTGTGCTTTTTTCAGTAAACCCTGCATAAGCACCCCATGGAAA
>Ga0160422_10002092_pt1 | contig 12533 bp, 12 predicted proteins | sample Fk160mmetaG_FD_108192 | JGI IMG/M metagenome (GOLD analysis project Ga0160422, IMG submission 108192) | Marine microbial communities from the Central Pacific Ocean - Fk160115 60m metaG | ecosystem: Environmental > Aquatic > Marine > Oceanic > Photic zone | place: The Central Pacific Ocean...
AGCTGCGCAAGACCAAGGCGTTCAGGGTTTTCGATAACCATAATGTTTGCGTTAGGAACATTGACACCAACCTCGATGACGGTTGTCGCTACTAGAAGATCCAAGTCACCGGAAGCAAACGCGGTCATGATTGCTGATTTCTCATCAGTTTTCATGCGTCCGTGTACTAGACCAATTCGTCGATGTGGTAGCTGTTGTTTAAGTTTTTCCACCCTGCTTTCAGCAGCTTCCGAGACAGATTGTTCTGTCTCTTCGATCAAAGTGCAGACCCAGTATGCTTGGCCGCCTTCATCGAACTGTGTATCAAGCCGGTCGGCCACTTCGGTGGCGCGAGACTGATTCAAAATGCGTGTGTCAACGGGTGTTCTGCCGGGAGGGAGTTCATCGATGACCGAGATATCAAGATCCGCAAAGTGTGTCATTGCCAAGGTACGAGGGATTGGTGTCGCAGTCATGATTAATTGATGCGGTGTCAAATTTTGGCCTTTTTCCCGGAGCAACAGGCGTTGGGCGACGCCAAATCGATGTTGCTCATCGACAATAACCAAGCCCAATCGGTGAAAATAGATTTCATCTTGAAACAATGCGTGGGTACCGATCACCATTTGGCATTTGCCTTTAGCTAGATGCTCCAACATCGTGCGTCTCGGTCTGATTTTCATAGAACCGGTTAACCAACCAACCGAAATATCTAATGGGCTAAACCATTCTGAAAATTGGCTCGCATGTTGTTCAGATAGGAGTTCGGTCGGCGCCATCAGGGCGACCTGAAAACCTGCCTCAATGAGAGGTAGCGCGGAAAGTGCCGCTACAAGGGTCTTGCCTGAGCCGACATCACCTTGCAGAAGTCGTAGCATCGGATGCCCCCGCGTCAGGTCCCCATCGATTTCCCGGATCACACTTGATTGGGCATTTGTAAGGTCAAAAGGTAATGCTTTAGTTATGGTTGACCGATTATGATTTTTTATTGTTTTGAGTTGTGGTGACTTAAGCTGTGTGTAGTCTTCTCGTCGGGTAAGTAATAGGAGTCGATGCGCCAGTAGTTCTTCGAATGCTAATCGTTCAACAAATGCAGTTGCAGGCAAGTTTCGTGCGGGTTGATGAAGTGCTATTAATGCCTCCCAGAGTGCTGGTTGACTTTGCGTGTAGTCCTGATCAAGTAGTTCTTCAAGCGCGAAGAAATCTGGACCCTTGTTAAGTGCTTGCTGAACGATGGCTCTGATTTTTGGTTGTGAGAGTCCCTCAGTGGACGGATAGATTGGCGTCAAAGTATCGTCCAGAGGAGGTGGCTCTGATTTAAACACGGAAATCTCTGGATGAATGAACTCCGTGACGCCCTGATATACCCGGGGTTCTCCAAAAACCCTTGCAGAATTCGCTGCCTTGAGTGTTGCGAGATATGCGCGCGAAAAATGAAACAGTCGAATGCGTGCTGCACCGCTCACGTCTTCAAATGTCAGGACTGCTTGCATACGGCGTCCTGGAATCATCGCTTGCGAGGTAATCTTGCCCTGAAATAGTTGCGGCAGCCCTGGTTTTGAATCAGCAATATTCACGAGCGTGGTCCTGTCCTCGTAGCGTGCTGGTAAATGGAACAAAAGGTCTCGTAGTGAGAATAAGCCAAGCCGATTTAGCGCCTGCTCAACCTTCGGACCAACACCCTTGAGGGCCTGCAGTTCGCTAGGGAGCCTGTTGTCTGGCATTGAGCTTGGGACCGACTTGTTTTCTGATGACATCAATCAATAGTTCGATGGCCTCCATTCTGGGAAATTGCTTTCTCCATGCCACGGCTACAATTCTTGATGGTTCAGGCTTTGTGAAGGGCTTTGTCGTTAGATAACCGGGTGCGTAGTTTTTAAGACCTGCCGCAGATGACGGCAGGACGGTTACTCCGAGACCTGATGCCACCATGTGCCTTAGGGTTTCTAGTGAGCTTCCTTCAGCGACTACATTGTCTCTGCCATGGACTGATTTCGAAAGAGCAGGACAGGCATCAATTACTTGGTCGCGGAAGCAATGCCCTTCGCCGAGTAACAACACATTTTCAGTATGTAAGTGTTTTGAAGGGATACTTTTTTCCGAAGACCATGGATGCTTCGCTGGAAGCAAAACCTCGAATGGTTCGGTGTATAGCTCACATACCTGTATGTCTGGCTCGGTAAAGGGCAAAGCTACAATGATGGCATCGAGTTGCCCTTTTTTTAGCATTTGGCGCAACGTTGCCGTGAAACTCTCTTCTATATACAGCTTCAGTCTCGGTTCGGCTGTCTTAAGCGCGGGGAGGAGCGATGGAAAAAGATAAGGACCTATCGTATAAATAGCGCCTATTCGTAGGGGAGCAAGGAATGGATCCTTCAGATGATTTGATAGCTCTTTAAATGAATCGACTTCGCGAAGAATATGGCGAGCTTTCTCAACTAGCTGTTCTGCGACTGCAGTTAAATGGACTCCTGATTTGCTGCGTTCAAAGAGGGTAACACCCAGTTCAACTTCGAGTCGCTTCACACCGATAGACAGGGTAGGCTGACTCACAAAACATTTCGAGGCTGCGCGCCCGAAATGTTTTTCGTCCGCCACGGCGATAATATATCGAATTTCTGTGAGGGTCATTATTATGTCTAGTCCTTGGGATATTCTCATCCTAGGCTGTGGTCGATTAGGTGGCAACCTGAAAACTGAGCTTGAGACAGAAAAACTTCGTGTTTTGGGGGTGCGAAGATCACAGGTAAAAAAGGATGCTACTTTTCTGAGTCTCGACCTAGACCTACCAGAAAGCTGGAATCGGTTAGCAAACCTTCCGCTTTCGGAGAATGTTGTAATCGTAGCTATCCTTACACCGGACGCTCGGACTGAGGATGCGTATCGTCAGCGATATATCGGTATATCAGAAAAACTCAGGCACTTTGCTTCCTCACCAGGTCGCGGTCATCGTGTCGTTTGGGTTAGCTCCACCGCTGTATTTGGGCAGAATCAGACAGGTTCATTGGATGAGTCGGTTATGCCAATTCCGGATCATTGGAGAGGAACGCTAGTTAGAGAAGCCGAGGATAATATTTTTGAAATTCAGGCAAAAACTACCATTTTACGATTCGCAGGCCTCTACACTGCGAAAAGCCTTAACCGATTGAGGGATCCAGAGATGCGCAAAAAGTTGAATCCTGAATCGGTATCTAATCGCATCCACCGAGATGACGCTGTTAGTTTGTTACGTAGGTTGGTGGTTGATCATCATAATCATGCTAATACACCAGAACTCGTTCACGGCGTAGACCGGGGATCGACTGAATATCGTCAGATCTTTGATCGTTTAGATGGTGCTCGAGCGCAAATTGATTCTGCTGAGGTCGGTCGGATAATTGCTACTAGATACAGAGCTCAGATGCCTTTACTACGACATCCGACGCTGGATTCTGTGCTCACCCGACCATGATACCGTCGACTTCAACTTTAGCCCCCTTCGGTAAGGCAGCCACACCGATTGCAGCTCGCGCTGGGAAAGGCGCCTCAAACAATTCGTCCATAACCTGATTAACAACTGAGAAATGGTCAAGGTTTGTAAGGAAAACGTTGACTTTGGCCAAGTGGTTGAGCGAGCCCCCGGCCGCTTCGCAGACTGCTTTCAAATTAGTAAATGCCTGACGCACTTCTGCTTCGATATCGTTTTCAACCATAAGCATGCTCTCAGGAATTAGAGGAATTTGGCCAGATAAATAAGTTGTTTGACCAACCTTCACAGCTTGAGAGTAGGTTCCGATAGCATCAGGTGCGTTTGCTGTAGCAATAAAACTTTTGTTCATGACTAGGCTCGTACACGTGAGATTTTCATGACCGACTTGATTCGACGAATGTGGCGGACAACATTTGCAAGATGTTGTCTATCACGCACGCCAACTTCAATAACGATCACACTGATTTTAGCATCTCTTTCTTCGCGATTTATCCGATCGATGGCTGCCCCAGCTACTGAAACCGCGGATGCGATTTTAGCAATCACTCCTATTTGTGCTTCAACTTGGATCCTGAGCGCCGTGTAAAACTCACCGTTTAGATCGTCATCCCAGGTCAAAAAAACACATTTTTCAGGATTATCCCGGATCTCTGACACGTTGTGGCAGGTCTCGTGGTGAATTACCATGCCGCGTCCCTTTGAGATGTGTCCAACGGTGGGATCGCCCGGAATTGGACGGCAGCATTTTGCGTAACTGGTTAACAATCCCTCGGAACCCTTTATTGCCAGCGGGCTAGCATCGTTAGTTCGTGAGAGCTTGGCGGGTTCAGTATCTGCATCCGGTAGAAGCCGCCGCGCCACGGAGTAAGCTACTCGGTTACCGAGCCCGATGTCTTCCAATATGTCATCAAATTCTGCTAGTTCTGCGTCACTGACCAGTTGTTGTTTCTGAAGATCAGTAACTTGGTCGAAAGTAGATTCGAGGTTGGCAAGAGCTCGGCTTAAAAGACGCTGTCCTAAACTTACAGACTCTGAACGCTGTTGATTTTTTAAAAAATGACGGATTGCCGATCGCGCCTTGCCGGACACCACAAACGATAGCCAGCCCAGATTTGGTTTTGCGTGTTTTGCGGTAACAACTTCGACTGTTTGTCCTGACTGCAAAACTGTAGAGAGGGGCGCTAAGGCTTTATCGATGCGGCAGGCCACGCATCGATTTCCAACATCGGTGTGAACCGCATACGCGAAGTCAACTGCCGTTGCTCCTGTTGGTAGCTCCATGATTTTACCCTTCGGGGTAAAGATATAAATATCGTCGGGAAAAAGATCGATTTTAACGTTTTCAATAAACTCGAGTGAATTACCCGCACGTTGCTGGATCTCTAGAAGACCCTGGACCCAGCGATTTGTTCGTTGCACTGCCGCCGTGTCGTCAGAGTCTGCTTTGTAAAGCCAATGTGCTGCGATTCCTGCTGAGGCCATCGCGTCCATTTCTGATGTACGAATCTGAATCTCGATAGGAACACCATGCATACCGAATAATGTAGTGTGTAAACTTTGGTATCCATTCGCTTTGGGGATAGCAATGTAATCCTTAAAACGCCCGGGTCTTGGCTTGTATAAATTATGTACAATTCCTAGGGCTCGATAACATTCATCGACCGATTCAGTCACGATTCGAAACGCATAGACATCCATAATGTCAGAGAACGATTTTCTCTGGTCGCACATCTTACGATAAATACTATTAGCGGCTTTCTCACGACCCTCGACACGCACTTTGATGCTTGTATTTTCGAAGGCGCCTTCAAGCGACTCAAGAATTTCGGCAACAATCTTTTTGCGATTTCCACTAACATTTTGAACGGCTCGTTCAATACGTTCGATCCGCATTGGATACATCGCACGATAAGCGAGTTCGTGAAGTTCGCTTCGGAGTTCATACATACCTAATCTATTAGCGATAGGGCTGTAGATATCAAGTGTCTCTTTGGCAATACGCCGGCGTTGTTCTGGATTCAGAGGACCAATAGTTCGCAGGTTATGGAGTCTGTCCGCGAGTTTTACGATGATCACACGGATATCACGAGCCATCGCAAGCGTCATTTTCTGGAAGTTTTCCGCTTGAGCCTCTGCTCGAGTTTCAAAACTAATATGGTTTAATTTGCTTACCCCATCAACAAGTTCTGCAACGGCCTCACCGAATTGGGCTTTCAACGCATCTTTCGCAATCCCTGTGTCTTCAATGACGTCATGTAGCATTGCTGCCATGAGGCTCTGATGATCCATGCGCATATCTGCGAGGATTTCAGCAACTTGAAGTGGATGAACAATGTACGGATCCCCAGATCTGCGTTTTTGTCCTTCATGAGCTTGCTCTGAGTAAAGATACGCGCGCCTTACCCGACGAATGTCGTCATCCTTCAGGTAGCTGGTAAGACGACTGCATAAACCGTCAATTGTTTCGACGGCGGCATTCATGATCTAAAAATCGTTATCGAAAATAGGTTGACGAGGTTCAAAGCGCGCACGAGCCAGTTCGAGCTCGGCCTCTGTCTTCGCGTCTTCAGCATCCAGCGCCTCCCTATTGATAACGCCTTCGGCAATCTCGCGAAGGGCGATAACAGTTGGTTTATCGTTCTCTTCCGCTACCAGCGGATCCTTCCCGCCGGTTGATAGCTGACGAGCACGACGAGTCCCTAACATCACCAATTCGAATCGATTCTCAACGTTTTCGAGACAGTCTTCGACGGTTACTCGAGCCATGGTTAATCTCCAAAAATAAATTGTTATATTAGATTATATGCAATTTATTGCTAACCGCGAAGATTTTCTATGAATCGTGGATTGCCGGATTGGATTCGCGCACGGCGTTGGCGGAAGCTCATGATTATAGACTTTAGTTGATTCAGAGAAGTTTCAAAATCATCATTGACGATCCAGTAGTCAAAATGAGCTGCTTGACTGATCGTTTCGTCAGCTTCATCCATGCGAGCGTCAATAATAAAAGAATCATCTTGATTGCGCTCGACGAGTCTTCGTCGGAGTGCTTCCCTTGTGGGCGGCAGGATGAATATAGAAACGGCCTCAGACGCTTTTTGCCGGACTTGGGCGGCCCCCTGCCAATCGATCTCTAGGATAACGTCTATTCCCGAGGCAAGTTGTTCTTCAACCGCCTTTCTAGATGTTCCATAATAATTATTGAATACTTTGGCATGTTCAAAAAGAGCATTAGATTCAACTAGTTTTTCGAATTCGAAATCGGATATAAAGTGATAATCACGACCATCCTTTTCACTCAGCCGAGGGCTGCGAGTCGTGTGCGATACGCTAACCGCAAGATTTGCAATAGTCTTTAGTGCTGCTGCTATCAGGCTAGTTTTGCCAGCGCCCGATGGCGCTGATATTACAAATAATTGGCCATAAGGCATGAAAGATCCAGTTGAGACGGTCATAATTGAAAATCAGCTTATAAGCTTAATTTAATTAGAGAGGTTGTGCTATGCGTCCAAGCGGTCGCGCATTCAATTCATTGCGTCCAATTTCTTTCGCCCGCCGATTTTCATGTCATGCAGCGGGCTCTGTATTAGTTGAATTTGGCGATACTCGCGTACTTGTTACAGCATCTGTTGCAGAGCAGGTACCACGTTGGATGAAGGGGAAGGGACAGGGTTGGGTGACAGCAGAGTATGGTATGTTGCCCGGGTCGACGCATATCCGATCCGATCGGGAAGCGACTCGTGGTAAACAATCTGGACGCACACAAGAAATTCAGCGTCTAATCGGACGCTCTTTGAGAGCAGCTGTGGATTTGAAGAAACTGGGCGAGCGCCAAATCATAATTGATTGTGATGTGATACAGGCAGATGGTGGGACCCGAACGGCTTCAATTACAGGCGGTATGGTCGCCTTGGTGGACGCGTTAAATTTTATGAAACGCAATGGAATGCTGCTAGAAGACCCTTTGATCTGTTTTGTTGCTGCTGTCTCTGTTGGGATTTATAAAGGTGAACCGGTGTTAGATCTAGATTATCCTGAGGATTCAAATGCTGATTCTGATCTAAACCTTGTAATGGCCGAAGGCCCAAAAATAATTGAGATTCAAGGAACAGCGGAGGAAGCGCATTTCAGTCGAACAGAGCTGAATAGCTTGTTAGATCTAGGTGAGCAGGGTATTGCGAGGCTCATCGATGCGCAGAAGGCGGCACTAGAAGATCTTTAAGAGTCCGAGTTGACACCAAGCGTGATATCGTAGTCCATAACAAGGGGCACGCGATCATCAAACAGTCTCTTCCTAACATATCCAGCAGCCAAAACCCGACGTGAAATTTCTTGAGAAACTAATTGCAAATCTGTCCGCCAGGCACCGGGATTTGGCATGTTGAAAATCTCAGCTTTAGGGAACCAGCTGTATGCGGGCTCGTTGACAAAAACTTCTCGAAAGGCGTCCGCGTAGCCAAAATCACTTAACAGATGATCTAGCCAATGCCTGTCATATTTTGTAAATCCTGGCGACTCGTTATGTTGATGCCATTCTTCGACATCAAGTGTTCGGGCAGCGACTCCGAAATCTCCGCAGAAGATGAAGTGTCTACGTTTTTTACGGAGTTTACGCATCCACGCTTCTAACGACTCAACGAAAGCGTCGCGGAGGTCTCTTTCCTCACTGTTTGGAGACGGAGGCAGAATCGATACAATGCTGACGTTGTCGAAATCGGCCTGAATGTATCGGCCATCGCGATCTAAGTCATAGGAGCCGAGACCTCGCATTACTGCCTTGGGCGTATGACGCGTAAATATGGCCACACCGCTTTTCCCTCATCTTCGCCTTCAAAGTAGAAGGGCGCAAATCCGTTAGGGTAAAAGCGCTCATCATCAATTACTTTATATTCACGCACGCGAATATCTTGAAGGCAGATCACGTCTGCGTCCTTACTTACAAGCCACTCGGTTAAACCTTGTTTAACGGCCGAAATGAGCCCGTTACAGCGAAGGCTGATTATCCGCATCAAAAGATTTTGTATCCCTGAAGTGAGAGACCAGTAGAACTGGTGTACTATTTTTACCCATTTAGTGTAACGTTAGACGTGTCTTATGTCCCCATATAAGCGCTCCTTTTTAGAATTGGCTGTCAATTCCCATGCTCTGAAGTTTGGTGAATTCACCTTAAAGTCCGGCCGCATTAGTCCGTATTTTTTTAATGCGTCTGCTATTTCAGGTGGTCGTCAGCTTCAAATTCTGGGTCGCTGTTATCGTGATGCTATTATTGAAAAGGGGGTAAAATTCGATGGATTATTTGGTCCGGCTTATAAAGGAATCCCGCTGGCCAGTTCTGTTGCTATGGCCTTCGCGGAGGCTGACTACGACTATCCCGTATCATTTAATCGGAAAGAAGCTAAGAGCTATGGGGAGAGTGGATTATTGCTTGGTGCAAGTCTAACAGGGCAGATTTTAGCAATTGATGATGTGGTGACTGCCGGAACGGCGGTTCGAGAGTCATTCGAATTTATTGCTAATCACGGCGCAACTTTGAGTGCATTTTGCGTAGCTGTTGATAGGCAAGAACGAGGTCAAGAAGGATCAGGTTCTGCATTGTCGGAGCTGGCAGACATCTTCAATTTAACGCCAATCCCAATTGTCACTCTCGATGATATTCTGGCTTTTACCAGTGATGACCAAAGATTCGCCGCTGAGATTGCGCCGCGTATTGATGCATATCGCTCACAATACGGGGTCTGATTTAGTTGCGTTTGCTCAATATTTGCGTGCCAACACCCTGATCCGTAAAAATTTCTAAAAGCACTGAGTGCGGAACACGTCCGTCAATAATGTGAGCGCTTTTGACGCCTGTATTAACTGCAGAGAGCGCGCATCCGACTTTGGGAAGCATACCACCAGAAATTGTGCCGTCGTCGATCAGCGCATTCACCTCATCAGCAACAATTCCTGTTACAACTTTTCCAGCTTTGTCCAAAACCCCAGCTGTGTTCGTGAGAAGCATTAGTTTTTCAGCTTCCAAAACCTCAGCCAATTTTCCTGCAACTAAATCCGCATTGATGTTGTAAGACTCCCCATTGGACCCCGCGCCAATAGGTGCTACCACCGGAATTACATTATTTTCGGTCAACATCGTCAGGACTCTATTATCAATGGATTCAACTTGACCGACTTGACCGATATCAATAATCTCGGGAGCTTCAAGTTCCGGACTTCTTCGTTTGATCTTTAGCTGCCTTGCGCGGATGAATCGACCGTCTTTTCCGGTTATGCCCATTGCGCGTCCACCAGCAAGGTTTAGAAGGTGCACAATCTCCTTATTGACCTGGCCTCCGAGCACCATTTCAACAATATCCATGGTCTCTTCGTTAGTAACGCGCATCCCATCAATGAACTTTGATTTAATATTTAACCGCTCAAGGAGTTCCCCAATCTGCGGTCCACCGCCGTGCACGACTATGGGGCGCATTCCAACGGCTTGCATCAGTACAATATCTCGCGCAAAAGATGTTTTCAGAGCCTCATCGGTCATTGCATTTCCGCCATACTTCACAACGATGGTGCAACCGGAAAATTTCTGGATGTAGGGAAGTGCCTCTGATAGAACTTTTGCAATTTCTTTAGCGTGAGTCAGATTTAGCATATTGATTCAAGTTCCAGTGTCGGCTCTGCCTGTTTTAAGGCAGCCAGAATTGTACTCTGGATTTCCTCTAGCGCTTCAGTCGATTCCGCTTCAAAGCGTAAAACCAAATTTGGTGTCGTATTAGAACTTCGGATTAAACCCCAACCAGAATCCAGATCCACGCGAACGCCGTCGATTGTCAATAAAGGAAGCCCTTGGTCTGCAATGATAGATGCTACTCGATCAACTATGGCAAATTTTTCGGTATCAGGTACTTGAATATTGAGTTCGGGAGTTGAAACATCGTTGGGAAATGCTTCGAACACTGATGACACGGTTTGATTCGATTTCGCGAAAATTTCTAATAATCTAGCTGCTGTATAGAGCCCATCGTCAAAACCGAGCCAACGCTCTTTAAAAAAAATATGACCGCTCATCTCACCACCCAATAGGGCAGCTGTCTCTTTCATTTTAGCCTTCACGAGACTATGGCCAGTTTTCCACATTAGAGGGTGACCACCTGCGTGTTTGATGACAGGCCCCAGATGCCGACTACATTTAACATCATAGATGATGGTTGCTCCAATATTTCTGCTGAGAACATCCCGGGCTAGCAACATCATTAGGCGGTCAGCGAAAATCGATTGACCTGTCTCGGTAATTACGCCCACGCGATCTCCATCACCATCAAATGCAAGACCGAGGTCACATTTCTCGGATAGGACAGAACCTATAACATTGTTGAGATTTTCCGGCTTGGAGGGATCTGGGTGGTGGTTTGGAAAGGCTCCATCTACCTCAGTGAACAGTGGAATAATTTCGCAGCCTAGTTGTTCAAATAGTGCGCACGCGCAAACCCCGGCGACACCATTTCCACAATCGATTGCGACCTTAAGCGGTCTCTCGAGGTGAATGTCACCGATAATTTGATGAATATAGGGAGAAAGTGCGTCTGCGGTTGTAAGGCTACCCTTGCCTACCATAAGTTTAGCCTGCGTAATCGCCTTATAAAGGTCCGTGATGTCTTTACCGTACAGCGTATGGCTGTCGATCATCATCTTAAATCCGTTGTATTCTGGTGGGTTATGACTACCGGTGACCATCACACCGGAGCCAGTACCTAGCGTAAGTGCAGCGTGGTACAAGACCGGTGTTGGAACCATTCCTATATCGATGACCTGGATACCAGCTTTAATCAAACCTTGGTTTAATGCATTGTGAAGCTCCGGTCCTGACAAACGGCCGTCACGCGCTGTCACAACAGTCGCTTGACCTTGGTTAATGGCATAACTGCCAATCGCTTGGCCGAGTGTCTCAACCATCTCAATATTTACTTGATCGGGGTAGGTGCCACGAATGTCATAGGCACGAAAAATCGTTGGACTTATCGTGTTCATTAGTGGGTACCGGTGTGGCCAAAGCCACCCTCACCCCGGCCAGACACATCGAAGTCATCGACTTCGACGAAATTTGGTTGAATCACTGGGGTAATGATCATCTGCGCTATACGCTCACCGGGTTCAATGGTTTGTGAGTCTGCGGCACGATTCCACACAGAGATTTTTAGTTCACCCTGATAATCAGAATCAATTAGACCGACTAGATTTCCTAGTACCAGTCCGCGGTGTCCAAGCCCACTTCTTGGAAGAATCATTGCGCAGAGGCTAGGATCCTCAATATAAATTGCGATCCCCGTACCGATAAGCAAGGTTTCGCCAGGGAAAAGTGTTACGGCTTCACTAAGGCATGCGCGCAAATCCACTCCAGCAGAGCCGAGCGTTCCGATTTCTGGAAATGGCCAGTCTTTACCAACGCGGGGATCGAGTCTTTTAAATTTAAAGTTCACATCAAGACCCTCTTTGATAATAATTCAGAAATCAAGGTCATGATATCCATTGCCACTTCGGCCTTGGTGCCGGGTGGTACCGGATTCTCCATGTCATTCTGGATAAAAGTTACCTGCGTATTATCCTGCCCAAAAATATCGCCGTTAGCCACGCAATTGGCGATGACAGCATCTAGAGACTTTGATAACAATTTTTCTTTTGCATTTTCCAAAACAGAGTCTGTTTCTGCTGCAAAGCCGATCACGAGCGTTGGCCGTCGGCGATTGTTGGAAACGGCCTTGATGACGTCTGCATTTTCAGTCAACTTAATAGCTGATAAATTATCTTTCGATTTTTTCAACTTGTTCATAGAGGGCTTTGCGGGTCGCATATCACAGACCGCTGCGGCACCAATAAAAATGTCTGTATCGTCGAGCGATTTTTCGACTGCAATCAGCATCTCTTGCGCGGTTTCGACGTCAATGCGTGCGACCCCTGCTGGGGTTTCCAGATGGGTTGGCCCACTGATAAGCGTGACCGTTCCTCCAAGTCTGCTCGCTGCATCCGCCAGAGCAAATCCCATCTTCCCTGAGGAACGGTTTGCAAGATAACGAACAGGATCAATCGGCTCATGAGTAGG
>Ga0160422_10002093_pt1 | contig 12532 bp, 13 predicted proteins | sample Fk160mmetaG_FD_108192 | JGI IMG/M metagenome (GOLD analysis project Ga0160422, IMG submission 108192) | Marine microbial communities from the Central Pacific Ocean - Fk160115 60m metaG | ecosystem: Environmental > Aquatic > Marine > Oceanic > Photic zone | place: The Central Pacific Ocean...
CACTCCCAGCAGACCAATCGACCTCGCGAAAACGTCGCCCTTCGGGAAGAAAGAAAAGGGACCTAGACGCCGTGGTCTGTCAGATGATCCCCGGTTTAATACTCGACGGCGAGCCAACGATTCTCAGCGCCCACCCGGCAAAGGAAAGCCACCCCGCGATCCAAATGCCAGAGGACCCAATGCCAAACGTGCCAGAGCTAGAGCAAAGGCCGAAGCAAGAGAAGCTGCAGAGCGGAAACAGCCCACGGCTGCAGAGCAAGCAGAAGCCGAACGGATCAAAGCCAAAGAGCGAGAGAAAGCCAAGCAGGAAGGATTCAGCCACATGGCCGAGTTCGTCCCACACAACTTCATTCCGCGAGACCACAGCGGAAATCAAGTCCTCAGAGCTGACGATGGTTCAAAGGCAGACATCCAAGCCGACGCCAATTCCATTAAGCGCCTGATCTGGGTGATGGGTCCGCCTGGTTGCGGAAAAACCTCATTGCTCCGAAACATGCTGTTTGAGGAGTTCGACTACGAGCTAAAGCACTTCGAGTTTGAAATGAAAGACGGCATCTCTCACAAGGTGCCGTACTGGTGGATCCGTGAGTGGCATGGAGTCGTCATCGGCTGCACAGATGAGTTTCCTGATTACCGCTCTTATCAGGAGTATCAGGACGCAGCCAAGGAACCGGGCTTTGATCCACGGACTTACTCGCCCAGGTGTGAGCGGGCCTATGCGCTCAGCTCCTCGGAAGGGCACAGCGGCATTAGCTGGATTGAAGCCTGCGCCTTGCTTCAGGAAGACAGCCAGAAAGACCACGCCAACGCTGTCTCAGAGATGCCGGACTGGTCCTACCTGTTTGTCGAGGGATATGGCCCCAACGAGCAATTTGCCGAAATTGCTGCCATGGAGCACTGGATCATTTCGGCCTATTGGATCGAGGTCTCACAAGTCACGTCCAAAAAGCGAATGATCCCCAGTGAGGAGGTCGGTGTTCATTGGGCGCAGGTCGCGCAGATGAAAGAACTGGCCCGAAAACTGGGTGCTACCCGCATCGATGGCGAGCAGGAATTTGACGGTGTGATGGCCGATCTTTGGACAGCGATCCTGCAGGACATCCTTCCTCCTGAAGAACTAGGAAACCTGAACCGAGAAAACTTCCCCTTCCAGACGTTGTAGTGGTCGAAACGCTGATTACACATTCGACCATTGACCCGGACCTTCCGAGTTATGAGCACCGTGTGTTGGTTGCCATTCGGGAGGAGCTGGAGCGCAATCACGACTGCTGGGACTATTTGCGTGGTCGGGAGGATGTGTATCGGCCCCGCGAGACCCAGGAGCCGTATGACGCCTATGCCAATCGCCTGAGCAGGACCAGCTATGTCTCGTTTTTTCGTGATGCCATTACGGCCTTTGCTGGTGTTTTGGCGAATTTTGAACTGAGTGATCCGCCCACCAGCTTCAGCGATGCGGAAGAAGACATTGATTTAAGGGGAAACAGCCTGACCCAGTTCCTGATGGCTGCAGACACGCTGGCGATGCGCGATGGCGGTGTTTTGCTCTGCGTGGATATGCCCTCAGGCCAGGTCGAGACCAATGGGGAGGTGATCGCCCAGGAGCGTCGGCCTTACTTGACGATGGTTGAGCGGGGCAATGTTCTGAACTGGCGTACCCGCGTTGAAGACGGCAAGGAGATTCTGGATTGGGTGATTTGCCGTGAATGGGTTGAAGTACCCGAAGGGCGCTTCGGCATGACTTGGGAGCCAAGGTATCGGCTGATTGGTGCTGAGAACGGCCAAGCGTTTTGGCAGCTCTTCAAAATCGTCGATCAAGGGCTGAACGCCCAGGTCGAGGTTGTCATTGTTGATGAGGGCGATTATCTGGGGCCTGGCGGTCGGCCCTATGAAAAGCCTCCTGTGGTCTGGTATGCGGGTGGTCAGCAAGCAGGTTTTGGACAGGGGGCGATCAAGCTCTCAGCTCTGGCGACTTTGACGCTGGAGCATTACCGAGCCAGGTCAGATCACAACGAGCTCGCACGAAAAACTTGTATGCCGGTGCCTGTGCGGGTTGGTGCCGTTGTTGGCCCTGGAGGCAAGCCCGCTCCTCTGGTGATTGGCCCGAATTCAGTGGTGGATCTGGAAGGATCAGGAGACTTCAGATTTGCCGAGCCCAGTGCTGCTTCCCTCGGTCATCTGGCAGAGAACATCACCCACCTTGAGTCATTAATCCAAAGCCAGACGCTCGCCTTTATGTATGGCGATGGCGGAGGGAATAAAACTGCCACCCAGTCGGCGCTTGAGGCAGCACAGACCGAGGCGACGATCAAAACCATTAGCCAGACAAAAGCCTCAGTCGTTCAGCAGGTGATCGAGTTGTGGGTTGCTTTCACTGACGAAGAACTGAGCCATGAGGCCGGGTTGATCATGCAATCGCAGATCTTCGATCGACCGCTCGAGCACGAGGATGTGCGTGTCCTCGGCGAAATGGAGCAAAACGAGCAGATCAGCCGCCGCTCTTATCTCGAGCAGATCATCAAAGGCGGCATTTTGACGGTGGTTGCCTCGGCTGATGAGGAGCTGGAACGACTCGAGGAGGAAGAGCCAGAGGAAGAGGAGCTGGACCCCTTAGAGGCTCGGAATTCACCAGCAATCACAGGCGAAGAAGAGGAGTTCACTGTGCGGCGCGTTCCTGCCAAAGCAGAGGAGGAGAAGTCCAAGGTCAAACCGAAGGCCAAGACCCAAACGGCCAAGGAGAAAAAGGCTGAATGACCCTCGGTGCTGATGACAGTCAGGACGCTGTAGACAATTGGGCTCGCAAGCTCGATCGGATTGAGAACAGCGCCACCTCCATGACGGTGAAGATTCTCAGGTCGTCTTTGAACAACATGCTGGGCGACCTGAAGAAGTCTTATCAGGCGTACCAGCAGTCCACGAAACAGGGTGGAGCGGCAGGAGCCAGGCAGCAGGCGCAAAGGATGGCTGATGTGATCGCCGTCAGTGAAAAGCTGCTGCAGCCAAAGGAGTTAAACCAGTGGGAGCGCAGGCTTGAACCGTTTCTTGCTGATGCTGAAGACCTCGGGCAAGACCTGACAAACAAGCTCGAGGAGGTCGAGCGTCAACACATTCGCCAGGGCGTCAGAGAGCAAATCAGGGCAGCAGCCGCCAGTGCTGGCACTTGGCTGGATTATGAAACTGAGCAGCAACGACAAACCGTTCGAGGTCTGGTGGCAGAAGGAGTCGCCAGAGGCTGGGGTCCAAAGCGATTGGGGCGTGAACTGATCCGCTCCATGTCATCGCTGTATGGCAAAGCCGAGTTAGTGGCTCGTACTGAGATGGCTGCGGCCTACCTGGAAGGTCAGCGGCGCATGTCCAAGAGGCATGGGTCGAACTACATCCGTTGGGTCGCCACAGAAGACGAACGCACCTGCCCGTTTTGTGCCAGCCGTTCAGGGCTGATCTTTCGCCTGGATGAAGTGACGATGCCTAGTCACCCCTTGTGCCGTTGTTCGATGGTGCCTGTGTCGGACAAGCTGGTTGAGGCGAAGGATGCTGAGCTCTTGGATGAAAAGAGCTGGGGCGAACACAGAGAACAGGTGGCTGCCGAGTTTCTGGAGAACAAGGCGCGGAAGTTTCCTAATGGCAACTGGACGATTGATCGAGTGATGTCTGAGTTCGACAAATACAGGGTCAAGCCGACCGGATTTGAGAAGCGGAGAAATCCAAATATCAAGGACGATCAGAGCGCCCGCCCGTTCAACGTTTTAGGTAAAGACGCCGATCCGGGTATCAAATGGCACAGGTAATTCGTGGCTTAGAAAAATAAATCCCGATACGTTCTGATTACGAAATCAGCTGAGGTGGCTTTTGAGCGTATCTAGTGCCGATAACTGGAAGGTCTGTCAGGTCTATGTCGGCGGCGGCGTCAACTTTGAATTTCTCTCTTACTGCTGGGCCTTCTACAACGAGATTGATGGCGTCTATCCCATCAAGGGTTTGACCCTGCAGAAGATGGCCGACGCTTGTTCCTGGGTTCAAAAAAATGAGCCGCATTGGTGCGGCGGAGACAGTGATGACCGCATATCGGCCTGCAATGTTCTCCTTGCCAGCAACCCCGATCTGAAAGACCCCTACTGATGGAGGAGCTGGCACCTGACCTAAAGCGGTTCCTGCAACTGCATGTCGCCGTAACTGGCAAAGATCCTGAGGCGTTGCGCCAATGCCTCAGAGCCGTTGCCTTGGACTTGCCCGACAAACAGCAGCACAGGATCGTTCAGACCCTGACGGAAACATTGGATGACAGAGGCCGAGCCTTTCTCCAATCGATCCAGCATTGAGCGACCTGATCTCCGACCGTTATCTGTCTTGCCGCGAGGGGCTGACAGTTCGCCAGATCAAGGAACATCTGGCCGACTGGCCTGAGGAGGACCAGTTCGGCGAACCTTCTCGAGTCCTGATGTCCCTCATGCGACCCGATGGAAACCAGACTCTTTATGTCCCGGTCGGGGAGGTCACAGAAGTCACCCTGAACGGCAGCACCCCACACCTGATGGTCCTGCCAATCCACGCCGTTTCAGAAATGCTCCATGACGGATCCAATCACCCGCACAGAACCACAACCTGATGGCTCAATCCTGATCACTCACTCGGCCTATGGCTTCTGTGAGCAGGCGATTGTTCAAAGCCAGATGGAGGTGCAATTTCGGGTTGCACAGATGCACCGCTCACTGGGTCGGCGCTTGGCAGACCCATATCGGAAAGATGAGCCATGAGCTACGTCGCCCAGCCAGGAGTTCCAGCCGTCAAATCGCCTCCCTGGCGTGAGATGGATCGAGAAGACATTCGCTCGATTCTGGAGATACAGGTCACGCACCACACGCTGACCTTGATCACCGGCAGCATGAATCAACTCGCAGAACTCAGCCCCCAGACCGTCACCAGCGTCCAAACGTGGGTCGATCGATGGAAGGAGCTTGAGGCCGAGTGGAACGCCATCTTGGATAGCGGTGATGTTCAGAGCCAGTTCGCCACTGAATATGAGGGGCTGCGGCCTGGGACTGAAGTTGCCCGCGAAGACATGCTCAAAAAAGCCGATGTCTTGGAGTGGGACATTGATACTCAGTACCGAGTTGCGCTGAAAACCAATGGCGGCATAGGCACCACCAAAGCCGGGGCCATGCGTGATCAGATGGCGTTTCTGGCTGATCGGATCTGTCGTGCTCTGACCCTCGAGCGCCTGATTGGCTCGGGTTATGGGGCTGCTGTGCTCCAGCGAAGCTAATGGCTACGCCGTTTCTGCAGTTTGCTAACTGCCGGATGCTCTTCACCCGACGCACCGACAGAATCCCCAACTTCAGAGATGGCGCACGAGTGCCAACCGAAATGGTGGTGATGGAAGTCTTCGCCAAGCTGAGCTCGATGCGGAATTCAAATAGGACGACTGATGCTGGAGCTCTGGCGCTGAAAGAACAGGCGTTTGACGGCTACATCTGTCGCTATGCCGTTGTTCCGTCTGGGACTGATTGGTTAGGGCTCGGTTTTGGTTGGGAGTGGAACGAATCAGGACTGCGGCCTGAAGGGTTGATGAGCGGCCAGAAGGTGGAAACGTTCATCGGCGATCTCAATGGTCTTCCTGCAACCGATGGCGGAGAGCAGGGCTGGACTGACTTGGAAACGGTGCTGCTGCCCTTCGGCGTTGGGGGTATTGGCTCGACCCTGCGTGAGGTTCAGGGAGATCGGCTTACTGGCACTTATTCCTTCGCAAGCTGACGATGGCGTTCACCTTTCACTGGGAGATGCGGCTTGAAAAGATCGCCGATGAGGCCCAGAAAAAAGCCGCCGCTGAGACTTACAAATCGCTGAATCAGGCGTTTCAGCGAGCCATCACAGCAAAGAAGTGGAGCTGGCCCATCAGCCCGAGTCCACGAGACATTGTTGACACCGGCAGCTTGAGGCAAAGCAACACCTACACCGTCAGCGGCAACAAGGCGGTTTTCAAGTGGAGCAAGGAGTACGCCTCAATCGTTCACAACGGGGCGATCAGCGGCAGAAGGAACTACCCGGCCAGGCCCTGGACTGAAGCAGTTCTGCATGGTGAATACGGCATCAAGCAGTACGACATTGCTGGTCGGTACAAGCAGCTATTCATCCGCTATTTCAACGAAAAAACCTAAGCCGGAAAACTGGCTTAAGAATCTCCTGAACCACTGAGTTCATGAAAACCCAACTCCCTTTCAAGTCAGCTCCGAAGCAAGAGACGAAGCTTGTTGGCGATGCGGAAAATGGCGTACTGGAGATGCCCGTTTATGGGTCCCTGCTCTGGCACGAACTTCAGGCCGTCAGAAAAGCCGACAATGGATACAACCTGTTCAAAGAAACCGCGCTTGCTGCCGGACAGGTGGTGATGAGGGAAAAGCGGACAGACCTTCGCAATGTCCAGTTGCAGGTGATCGCGCTCATGCACGCCGATGTTGGATTGAAACCTCAAATGCCAATCAACGACGAGATGATGCGGATGAAGGTCGAACACGCCGATCTGCTCAACAAGCTCGTTGTCGAGATGCAGGAGTGGAACGATCGGCGGATGCTGGCTGCTGTCACGGCCCTGGTGCAGAACAGGCTGCCTGGCTTTGCCGAATGGGATGAAGTGATGGTCGAGCGCAACATTCGCTTCGGCCTGATGGACAAGCTCTACACCTTCTTCCGAGAGGAGGAGCTAGCCCAGGCCGGTGCTCAAGATGACGAACGCAATGAGGTTGACGAGGAAGAGGCGGTAAAAAAGTCATCGAAGGCAAATGGCAAGAGCCAGCAGAGCCCGACTGGGGAGGAATCTTCTGGCGACTCCAACAGCTCTACCCAGGAAGTCGTGATTTCACCTATGAACGTTTCGGAAGTCAGCCCGTCCTCAGAATCCTCGGGGCACTCAAAGCCGGTGAAGAACAAGCAAGAAGCGACCTCCACCTGAGGGAGCTGCCGATTGCACAACTCGCTTGCATGACCGCGAATCTGAATCGCGATCAGAAGAAGCGAAAGAAGCCGTATGCGCTTTCTGATTTCACGTTCTTTGCTGCGCTCGAGGAGCAGGCACAGGCACCAGCAGCAGCCGGAGCAGCAATGCTGCAGCTCATCCGAGACAATGAATTCCCAAGCTTCGGACTGTTTATCTACTCCCAGCTAAGAGAGGCAGGACAGGGGGTTGATGTGCCGAAACGGGTCGCATTACGAGCCGAAAACTGCATTGTCCTGGCACCGTACAGAAAGTCCCAGACTCAGTGGGCAGGACTGCTGATTTGTGAGGCTCCTGCCATGGGCCACATCCAAGACTTCCGCGATGACGCGGGGGTGATTTGGCGGCTGCGCGTGCCTGTAATTGGAGACGCTGGAGGAGTTCTTGCGGCTGAAGATTCTGTTCTTCCCATCGTAGAAGCTCCTTCAGCATTGAATTCCGCCGCCCTTCAGCTTCAGCAATCGAGCGAAAGTAACCAAGACTTATCCGTTTTCCCTGCCATTGAAGGCGAGCCTGAAAAGGTCGTTTGACGTTGTGCGGACAGAAAGTGACGCCTGTGGGATACATACAGGTGGCTTAAACCTATGGCTTAGGAGTCCATCATTAGTAAGCCGTCAAAATGGCTTAAGCGGGTGGGCTCACTAAGAGGAACTGATCGGTTTTCTTATGTCAGGTTGCGCGGGTTTCATCCAGGCCTTCGGCTACACCCACTACATCGTGCCGTTGGACATCTGCTCTGTTGACTTCGAGGAATTGAAGAAGCCGCCAATCGGCGCAGGTACAGCGTTCTTCATGGATTCAACTTCTGAGCTGGCTAATGATTCCGATGTCATTGAAACCTTCGATCCGTACACCCTTTCTGCTGGTGCAAACACTCTGGGGTTGGATGGATCGGATTCTCCTGCCAAATTGCTCGGACTTACAGCTTCATCGCTCAGCACAGACACCAACACCGAGTCCTCCCAGACCTACGACACCACCTCACAGGGCTTTGAGTTGGGCGTTGCTACGTCGAAATCAGCCACCCTGGATTTATCAGGAAACGCATCGCTGGGCGACGTCGGTTACAAACTACTCCGAGTCGCAGAAAAGCAAGCGGTCGCACAAAACTTGGGTGCAAAGTTAGTTCGAGTCGGCCCAGTTGGAACGACTGAAACTATCTGGGGTTATGGAAGATTTACGAACTTCTCAGAAAGTAACGACGCGGGGAGCATCGTCGGATGGGAGTGTTCTTTTGAGTTTTATGGGCCATATAACATTAAGTTTGATGGTCAAGACGGCAGTGAGGTACAGGGTTCTGCCACTAAAGCTGGCAAGTCAGGCGACTGACAATTGCAAAAAGCAAGGCCCCCATTTAGGGGGTCTTTTTTATTGCTTAGTGGGCGGTTGTTTGAATCTATTCTTCGCCCACTCGATCTCTTCCATCACGATCTCAACTCTCCGGCGCAACCGACGCATCTCCCATTCGCGTTGTTGCCAGCTCTTGGTCTCCTGTGGATCCATGAACAGCCCTCGGCTAATCGAGCTTTCCAGTGGAAAAATCAGATATGACTTCCACACTCCCCAGGTCGGCTGTTGAGATCTACGACCTGCTGTTTGGCGACGAGACAATCCACCGTTTTATTGGCCGCTATGTCCTGGCGGACAAAAGCAAGATCCCGGCTCTGATCTGCATGTGGCCGAATGAGACCTTGCCGCCCCAGAGCAAGACCCAAGGCGTGGAGCTGGTCATCCTGCGCGGGCCATCTGGAGCAGGCACCGCAGGACTGGGATTCACCGATGAAATGAACCTCAGTAAGACGTTTCGGCTCTATGCAGTGCAGTGGGAGCCAGAGGTTCCAGGCGACTACTGCCTAGACGAGGTTGTTGAGCGAGTCGCCCAGCTCCTGCCCAATTGCACCTGGGAGGAGAACGATCTACCTGGCAGCACCGATGGCCTTGGACAAGTTGCTATTCGCTGGCGGAATCCTGTTATGGGAGCTTGCCTGACTTAGCCGCGTGTCTGACTTTCAGATCCAAGGTGAAATCCAGATTGATCAATCTGGCCTAACCAAATTTGAGCAGGCGGCAGCTCAGTCGGGCGAGAAAGCGGGTGAGTCGCTTAATGAGGGTCTACAAAAGGGCAGCAAGGGTGCGGGCGATGCCCTGGCCGCAGCTCTCAAGAAGGGCGCTGACGCTGCTGAAAGGGAAGGTAAAAAGGCCGGTGAAGAACTGGCAAAAGGTGTCGAAGGTGGAAGCAAGAAAATCCCAGGAGCGGTCGCCAAGCAGCTCAAGAAGACCGAGGCTGAAGGTCAAAAGACCGGCAAGAAGATCGGTGATGGTGTTGCCAAAGGGGTCGAGCAGGAAACCAAATCAGAGATCCCCAAGGCCCTAAAGGCTGCGGTTCAGAAGGCCGAGCAACAGGGCAAGACCAGCGGCAAAAAGCTGGGCACCAACACCGCCAGCGGCTTCAAAGACGGCACCAAGAACCTGTCCGTCAACGTCATTGAGCAGCTAAAGAAAGCGGCTCAAAAGGGCACCAGCGCGGGCAAGAAGACCGGCGACAACTACGAGCAGGGCTTCAAGGGTTCACTGGACTCCATGCGAGCCGACGTGCTCGAAGAGCTGTTCCGCAACGCCACAAAGAAGGCTCAGGAGTCGGGCAATAAAGCTGGCGATGCGATGGGCCGAGGTGTCAAAGCCGGGGTCAGCAAGCAAAAGCAGATCTTTGACACCGTTGTTGCTCAGGCGCGAGAGGCGGCCAATAAAGCTGGCTTGATCTTTGACCAGACGACTCTTGAGTTCAGATTCCCCGATGGCGGCATAGTCCCACCAGGCGAAATCGCGAAGCTGTCAGGGCTTGATCAGGCAACGGTCAAAGCTGTTGGCGCACTGAAAAAGATGACACCCGCCGCGAAGGATGCGGGTGCTGCAGCCGAGCAGGCAGGCAAGGGCGTCAGCCAGCTCAAAACACAATCGTCTCTGCTGAATGGCGTTGTCGCGGGTCTGACTGCAACCCTGTCTGGTTCTTTGCTGCAGTCGTTCAACAACCTCGGTCGATCAATCTCCAGCACTGTCTCCGGCTTTGCTGCAATGGATAAGCAAATCCGCCTCGCCAACTCAGCAACAGGTGAGGGCCAGGCCGGGTACAACAACCTGAAAGCAGCCGTTGACCGGGTAGGCATTGAGGCAGCAGCTAGCCAGGGCGAAATTGCTCAGCTCGCCATTGAGCTGACTCGAGCGGGCATGTCGTCAGAGGAGGCGGCAGCAGTGATGCCATCGGTCGCCAGGGCGGCTGAAGGCACAGGCACCGCTTTCGCCAACATGGCTTCCATCGTCGGCGCGAGCCTCAAGACCTTCCAGCTCGGAGTGGAAGACTCCGCGATGGTCACAGACATTTTGGTGCAGGCGGCCAACAACAGCGCCACCTCAGTCGATGGCCTCGGCGAAGCCTTGAAATATGCCGGACCTGCGGCCAAATCTTTAGACATCAGCGTGGCCGACACGGTGGCAACCATCGGTCTGTTGGCTGATGCGGGCATTGACGCATCCATGGCTGGTTCGGGCCTGCGGACGATGCTGACCCGGCTTTCTCTGGCTGCCTCTGGTGCTAGTGGCGAGTCGCTGGGGTTGACGAGAGGGCAGGAAAGACTCGCCACTGCAATGCAGCTCCTGGGCGCTGAGGTGGTCGATGCAGAAGGGAAGCTTCTGCCGATGGATCAGACCATGAAGGCTCTAAAAGCCTCGATGGAGGATCTGAGCAACGCCGAGCGAGTCGAGCTAGCCACCGCTCTGTTTGGCGAGCAAGGAGCCACAAAATTCCTGGGCATTGTCAACCAGTCAACCGAAGAAATCGAGAAGATGTTCGACACCATCAGGGACAGCTCTGGTGCGACTGATGTAGCCCGCAAAAACATGGAGGGGTTGCAGACAAGTTTCGATCAGCTCAGTGGCTCGATCGATGTCATGAAGGGCACCTTCGGCAAGGTGATTGGCACCGCCATACGGCCTCTGGTGGACGCTCTGGCTAATGCCATCGACATTTTCAACAAACTGCCAGGTCCAATCAAGGAAGCCAGTGCTGCGCTTGCGATCGTTGCTGGTGCTCTGACGACCGCGAAGGTTGCAACTTTGACCTTCGGAGCGGCGATGAAAAACGTCGCCTTCAAAACAGCCATCACCGAAATCAGGATGCTTGGCAGCGCGATCAAGAAGGGCCTGGTCGCCGACTTCAGGCTGGCGGTGACTGGAATCAGGAGCTTTGGAACTGCCCTGGCGAAGGTGAACTATGGAGCGGCCACCACTGCACTGCTGAACCTCGGCAAGGCTCTGGTGTCACTGAAATGGACCCAGGCCGCTCGCCAGGCAGGGCAGTTCGCCACGGCTCTGAATCTGATCAAAACCGGCAGTGATCTGGATGGTCTGAAACGTGCTGCGGCGAATCTTGTTGGCTTGGAGCGGAAGCTGGTTTACACGACAGTTGCCGCAGGCAAAACCAAGAAGTCGATTGAGCTGGTGGCGAAGAGCGGCAGCAGGATTGGCCCAATGGCTTTGAAAGCCAAAGCAGGCATGTCGGCGCTTGGTAATGCCTCTGCAGCGGTTGGAGTGAAGATCGCTGCTGTGGCGACTGCGGCCTGGCCTCTGACCGCTGCTCTGGCTGCGATCGGCACGGCTGCTGTCGCATACAACGGGATCATGGGTCAGGCGCGGGATGTGACTGAAACCCTGCAGCCGACGATTGATGACGTTTCTGCGAGCGCGAAGAAGGCCGGAATTGAATTCAAAGATCTAGGCAAACAAGGCGACCCACTTGCCAATGCCATGAAGAACGCCAGCGGCTGGGTCGAGGCTCTGGGCGAAAAGCTTGGCGATATACCTGTTGTCGGCAAGTTGGCAAAAATGTCGTGGGAGGGCTTTGTGAAAGTCCTCGGCTACACCCCGTTTGGCATGGCGATCAAGGGTGTGACCAAGCTGGTCGGCTGGATGAAGGAGATGTATGAAACAGCGTCGGACAATCAGGCATTCATTGAGGGCGCTGAGCAACTTGAGCAGTTCGAGGAAGTCACGGGCGCAACCGCACAACAGGCCATGGAGCTGGCGCGAAAGCTGGAGGATCTGAACAACACAGGAACGCCAGAAGAGATCGAAGAGCTGGGCAAGAAATCAGCCACCACCGCCACTGAGCTGACGAAGCAGGTCAACGCCGCGAAGGATCTGGAGCAGAAATATCGGGATCTGGCAGAGGCAGCCAGGGCCGATGGCAATGAGGAGCAGGCTCGCCGCTGGGAGGTTCTGGCTGACAGTGCAGCCGCATCGGCGAAACAGCTTGGGGCGGTGAAGGACAAGCTGATTGAAGTCACTGGAGCAACCAAAGAAGGCTCCGAGGCTCTGGAGCAGTACAGCGGCACGGTTGATGAAACAACCCAGCAGGTGATCAAGCTCAATCAGGCAACCAACGATGTTGACCTGAATCTGAAAGGGGCCGATCTGACGCTGCAATCAATGAAGGCATCAGCCGATCTGCAGAGCCAGCGATTCGATACGGCAAAAGCCTTCTACCAGTACGAA
>Ga0160422_10002095_pt1 | contig 12528 bp, 11 predicted proteins | sample Fk160mmetaG_FD_108192 | JGI IMG/M metagenome (GOLD analysis project Ga0160422, IMG submission 108192) | Marine microbial communities from the Central Pacific Ocean - Fk160115 60m metaG | ecosystem: Environmental > Aquatic > Marine > Oceanic > Photic zone | place: The Central Pacific Ocean...
AGGAAACCTCTCGTCCCTCCTCGGAGTGCCGTCATAGGAAAAATCTCTGGAGGAGTAGCGCGGATCCGGAGGGGCTACCGGGTCCCGGGTCCCCGCCAAACCACCTGCAGCCGCCAGCCACCCCTTCAGTTCCTGACGCCACTTCGGGAGATCCTCATGTGAATCCGGAGCGACCCCCTCGAGCGCGACACAGGAACTCTCCCCCCATGCGATCATCTCCTCCAGTTCTGGTAGAATCACTCGCAGAAGCCGAAGACTCGGAGCATCCGTGAGGGGATTGGTATCTTCCCTGTATTCATTGATGCTCTCCCGCAGAGCGGGAAGGGCCACTCGGTAGAGCCCCTCCATGAGCATGTCTCGATCAGGTGCGTTACGAATCTCATCGAACAGTACCTGAAGGTTCTGATCAGGAACGCGGTGCAACCGCAGGGGCGGATGACGCAATTCTGCCACCCGATCCCTGAGCAGGGTGATATGCTCCGCGACCAGATGAGCATGGTAGCTATAACCCATCTTCAGCTCGTAAATTGGCTCGCAGGCGATCCTCGTCAGCAGCACCTGCCAGGTCCGCTGAAGTACGTAGTGGAAACACTTCAGGCGGTCCACGCATTCCTGAACCCCGATCCCCGGGCCCGCAGCATCAGCAAACCCGGCCAGACCGGCCAGACCGGGTAATCCGTGAAGAGAGCGGTATTTATCCATCGCTTGTTGATTCATCGCTTTATCCTTGAAGGGTATCCACATTCGTCCCTCGCACAACACCAAGAGACGTTTCACGGGAGATCGCCATGCCATCCCGATCTACCAGCCCTTCCAGGGGGCTCTCACAAAGGTCACCAGTAACCCGGCCTTCCGAGCCTTCCGCCTATTTCAGTTCACGGATCTTCAGGTTCCGCCAGGCCACCGTAAAGGGCCCCCTGTTTCCGACCCCATGAACCTGCAGGCCAATGAATCCACTCGGGTGACTTTCAAAGGCTTTCTCATGAACGAGGTCGGAAACTTGCTCTCCGTTGACCCAGACCTGGATCCTCGAACCCTTCGCTTTGACTCGGTATGCGTTCCACTCGCCGTCCTTGAAGTGCTTGTGGGGCTTTCTTACGGCATCGGGAGTCATCCATCCATAGCACGCTTCACCATAGACATAACCCGACTCCGCACCCTTGGCCCCGCTTGCCTCGATCTCGATTTGCGGCCCATTCACCCGCTGCTTGGGATCATCGTTCTTGGTCTTGGACCGAATCTGCACCCCGGAGTTCAGACTGTTATGACACTTGACCTCGAAGGTAAGCTCAAAGTCTCCATATTTCTTGTCTGTGCAGAGGAATGAATTGGGGCTTCCCTTTGCGGTGGTTCCAAGAATGGTGCCATCCGCTACCTCGTAGGTAGCTGTCCCGTTGCGCTGGGTAAACCCGCTCAGGTCCTTTCCGTTAAAGAGATCCTTCCAACCGGACTCCTTGTGGTGGTCCGCCATGGCAGGCAGAACCAAAAGATGGGTAAACAATAGAATCGATGTAGTGTGTAATTTCATGGTAATCTCTATCCTCTCTTACGGGAGCGAGATCTTTGATATATCATGATCCGCAATCGCCAACTCCCAAATCAGGATCCTCTCACCTGGCAAGGTCAACCCGGATCAACTCTCTGTCGTTCCGGAGGAAAGCGGAGCGCATCGCAAAGGCAGGGTGACTCCAGAGCACCTTCCGCGCACCGGAAGTATTTGTGGGCTCCAGAACCCGCGCGCGACTCACCTCCTGATACCCTTGCGGAGACAGCTCCGCGACAATGAGATCGCCCATTTCTCCCAAGATCCAGAACTGCTCATTCCCCACATGATAGACAAGAAAAGCGGTCCCGTAGCGCGGCACCCTCGGGCGGTCCGCGATTTCACGGGAAAGACAGGGTGCACGGCTCTCCCAGAGTCGCTTCCCCGACTTCATCTCCACGGCCATCAGCGCGCTTCTGTCGACGTCAACCCCGAAAATGGTGCCATCGAGAAGGTAGGGCGTGCTGTTGACCGGATAGACCCCTTCTTTTGGCCCGCTCCGCCACAAAATCCGCGCCCCTAGAGGGTTACTGCTCATTTCGATCATACCACCAATCCGATTGTAACCGCTTACAAACAATCTGTTCCCCAGCTTTCTCGGCATTGCGATCGCTGATCCATTGGTCGGCTTTATTGGCACACTCCAAAAGACCCTGCCTGTTGTCGGATCATGCCCGGTCACCCCGGCCGGGTGCCATGCAATGAGCTGCTTGGTCCCCTCATGATCCACAATCTGAAGAGGGCAGTAGCCACAGTGGCGTGCTGAGAGAGCCCTCCAGGTCTCCCTTCCTGTCCGACGATCAAACGCTACAATCAACGACCCTTCCCCTCCCACCATGCATATTACCAATTCGCCGTGGACGAGCGGGGGCGAGGAGTGCCCCCACATGGGCAGTGGTGCACCATATTCTTCCGTCAGGTTCTTCCGCCACTGGACCTTCCCATCAGTCGTAAGGCAGGTAAGGTGACCCATGGTCCCGAGCGTGAAAACCTGATTGCCAGCAACCGTCGGAGTCGCCCGGGGTCCTCCGGGATAAGACACCTCATAGTCCCTCCGTTCTTCATGACTCCAAAGCATTTTTCCCGTCGAGGCATCCAGACACAGGACCCTCTCCCTGCCTGCCAGTTTTGCCTGTGCTCCCGCATCATTGATGATTTTGCCTTCCTCAACGATGAGATCCATCAGATACACTCTTCCCCTCGACACAGCAGGTCCGGAATACCCGGTGTGTACCGGGGCCCTCCAGAGTACTTCCGGGCCTCCTTCCGGTAAGCGGCGCACTACGCCCTCCTCGCGCCAAGTTGCCTCCCGTCCCTCACCAAGCCACTGGGGCCAGTCGTCAGCCTGTCCCGGGCTGATTCCGCACAGCAGGAGCAGCGAACAAAGCAATCGATTCATGTCGCCAAACATCGGGGCGCAAGCCACCCTTCTTGTCAACCCTTCCAGTGCGATTACTCGAGCATCATGACCATGCGCTCTCTCCCTCTCATCATTCTCCTCTGCGGCCATGCTCTCGCCGGGAAGGCTGCCAGCCCCAACTTCATCCTGTGCATGGCTGATGACCTCGGATGGGGAGATACCGGGTTCAATGGCCACCCCGCCATCATGACCCCCAATCTGGACAAAATGGCCGGAGCGGGTGTCCGTCTCAGCCGCTTTTATGCGGGTGCACCCGTATGCTCCCCTACCCGCGGAAGCTGTCTCACAGGACGCAACCCTTTTCGGTATGGGGTAACGACTGCCAACGTCGGGCACCTCAGGAAGGAGGAAATCAGTCTTCCCGAGCTCCTCACCAGCAAGGGATACATCAGCGGTCTCTTTGGCAAATGGCACCTTGGAAGTCTGAGCCCGGACTTCAGTGGCAAGGGGCCCGGACGAAAAGCCCGACAGAACTTCATGACCCCTCGGATGGCGGGTTTCAGCGAGTGGTTCGCCAGCGAATTCTCGATTGCTACCTACAATCCCTATGACCCCTCCAACGCTCATTGTGCGGCCGCCCGTCGGGGTGACATGCGGGCACTTTTCTGGCACAACGGAAAGCCTCTTGCACAGCCCCTCGCAGGCTGCACTTCTGAAATGGTCATGGATCGGGCGCTCCCATTCATCACCAGCGCCAGCAACCAGAAAACACCATTTTTTGTCGCCATCTGGTTCCACGCCCCGCACCTCCCGGTTGTGGGCCATCCCGATTACATCAAGGCGCACTATGACAACTTACCAGACGACCAGCAGCAATATTTCAGCTGCGTTACCGCACTCGATGCTCAGATAGGCCGGCTGCGTGCGCACCTTCGTGATCTGGGTATCGAGAAGAAGACCATGGTGTGCTTCTCGAGTGACAACGGACCGGAGGGCAATCCTGGTCCACGGGGAAAATCGCAGGGGACGGCCGGTAATTTCCGGGGGCGTAAACGCAGCCTCTACGAGGGGGGACTGCGTGTCCCGGCGGTAGTCGAGTGGCCCGGGACATTGGAACCCCGCGACGTCGAGACCCCATGCGTCAGCAGTGACTACTTTCCCACTTTCTCGGCCATCGTAGCCCTGCCCCTCGCGGAGCGCCCCTACGATGGCATTAACATCCTCCCCATCCTGAAAGGACAGCAGAAGGAGCGTCAGCGCACCGTTGGCTTCCGTTTCGGAAAGGACCGGACCTTGGTCAGTGACCGCTATAAGCTCGTTCACAATGCCGGCGGGCTCGGTCGACGCCGCTCAGATAACGGCAAAGTGCCTGTCAGCGAATTCGAACTTTATGACCTCGAGGGCGATCCCTCCGAGACCCGTAATATTGCTGCTGCCTTACCGGGAATTGTAACTCGCATGAAAAGAGAGCTTCGGGCCTTCGTCGAGTCCTGCGAGAAAAGTGCCAAGGGCGCAGACTATCGTTAGCGGGGTAACAGGATCTCGCAGATCTCCAGACCCGGGGTGATCACTGAACTGACCCTCCGCCGGAGCCGTTCGAACCGATTGCAGCAGAAATATACGATCTGCTTTTCTGAATCGAAAATCTCGAAGATTCTGCGTGCTCTCTCGCTCAAGGAAGGGTAAACCCCGCTCCCGGTCCTGATCCGGACGAACTTCAATTCACCTACTCAAATCCAATGGCAGTCGTCGCGACCAAACTGAACAAGGGCCAGTGTATCCGGTATGAGGGAGACATGGGTGTCGTACTCCACCTGGAACATCGAACCCCCGGGAAGGGTAATGCTCTTATTGCGGCTACCATCCGTTCCTTCAATTCTGGAAATAAGAAAACCATTCGCTTCGCCTCCTCTGAAAAAGTGGACATCGTGGAAACACAGCGTCAGAAGCTGGAATTCTCTTATTCAGATCCCTCCGGGGCGCACTTCATGGATCTGGACACCTACGAAACGATCACCCTCGACGAAGGCCTGGTTGGAGACTGCCGGAGCTTCCTGAAGGAGGGGCAGGAGGTCGAAATCCTCTTCATTGAAGGGAACGCTGTCAGCGTCAGCCTGCCCGCCATCGTCGAGTTGAAAGTCACCGAATCCTCAGAGGGCATCAAGGGGGACACCGCGAACAATCCCACCAAGCCTGCTACTCTCGAAACCGGGGTCACGGTGCAGGTACCTCTCTTCGTGAAACCTGACGATGTCCTTAAGATCAACACCGAGGACGGAAGCTATGCCGGAAGGGCCTGAAGAGGACACAAGAACATCATTCACCTGTCAGCCGGGAATCAGGGCTTCTCTACCCGGAGTCGAATGAAATTACGATCCCCGGAAAGCAAAACCACGGTGGGCAGAATCTCTCCCACGGGGATGGGATTCTCAAATCCGAGGATAAGAAATGGATCGACCGCAGTCCATCCCTCCTGACTGAAATTACCTTCGACCGTGATGGGCGCCCGGATTCCCGCTGGTCCGTGCTCAAGGATGAGATCCACCTGCCCCGGAATCAGCGGATCAGTGACGAAGAGTCTAGGACGGGCGTCCGCATCGTAACCGAGTGCCCAGAGGAGTCCGTTGGGAACTCCATCCCCGTCGTGATCTCCTTCAAAGGCGGCATCTGGAATTCCCTGGATCTCCGCCCAACCCAAATACGGATCGAGAGGCACCTCGATAACACCCTCAAAATGAACCGTTGAGCTCACCCTCACATCCACTCCTTCCTGGAGCGGATTGCAGAATTGAACCGGTAAATCCACCATGACGCCGTAAGTCACCGTGTTACCCTTGATCGCTATTCGGGATAGCTCCACCGTCCCTGTCCCCGCGCCAGTGCCCGAAACCGGACTCTGTGAGAAATTCTCATCCACTTCCCCAACGATGGATGAACCCGTGATAACTCCCTCATCCAGCGTGACCTCATGCTCCCCGGCGTCGAACTGCCCGCTTACCGGGTCAACCCATCCTCCAAGGGTAGTGGAAATAGTGGCTTCGATTCCATTAAGGTTAACATCCGCCACCCTGATCGGACCAATCTCCAGGGAGAAGCTCATGTCGGTGGCAGTGAGGTCCGCCGAACTGCTCGTCAGCCTTGAGACCTGGTCCGTCCCCGGGTCAATCTCAAGTGTCGCCTCTACCGCCCCGACGAGCTCACTACTTTCTTCATCCTCAATCCCGAGAGCCGAGAGCGTGACGTTGAGAACATTTGATCCTGGCTCATCAGATAGAGCGAGTAAGGTCGTGACACGAACCTGAGCCGGGGCGAGTCTTGAGAGCGCTCCGAACAGAACAGCCACCAGGGAGCGAAAAGAGAGGAATCGGCTGACAGCCATTAAGTTACGACCTGGGTGACCCACCAGCCCTACCCGCCCAGTCCGTCGCGTCAATCAAATCCCGGAGGCGGCCCGGCTAAGGGTTCCTATTCCACACATCGGAACCGCACCCCAAGCCCATGATTTAATGTCCCCTCGCAAGGACTTGCCCGGTCAAACACACCGCCGATCGACCAATATTCTTTAACTTTTATAAAATATCTACTATCTCCCCATTCGCGTGGCACGACGCCGAAAACAACTCCATCTCCGGCGAGCGGCTGAAAACCGTAAGGCAACCCATCCCTCGCTCCGGGAAGCACTCCGGGAAGCAGACCGCAGGGCACGGCACCGGGCTAACCAGCGATCATGGCGTCGTCGCGGACTTACCTCCGTTAAATCCGCCATTGCAGAGTCTCACTACAATGAGACCCAACTGGGTTGGGTGACGAGGTCCCTGCGGATCCTCGCCGGACTGGCCCTTCTGCCGCTTTGCTTCATTACCACCGTCACCATCCTCAATCCTAACCTTCATGTTTCGGGAGTCGCGGATGGCAGCGCTTCATTCTGGCTTCAATTCTGGCGTAGTAACGCTTTCCTCTACTTCTCCGTTGGATTTCTCCTCTATCTGGGCTGGTTTTTCACGAGGCTTCTCCAGCCAGTTTTCCTCTATTTTTACGTGTTGGGCCACGAACTTACCCACGTCATCTTTGTCTACCTTTGCCTCGGACGCGTCAGCGGCTTTCGAGTCGGACTTGATGGTGGCCACATCGTGACAAATAAGTCCAACATCCTCATCGCCCTCTCTCCCTACTTCATTCCCTTCTGGTCCGTTATCACGTTTCTCCTCATGACGGGACTCGGCCTGGTCTTCGCCTTCCCCCATCAGGAAAAATTCCTTTATGGCCTGATTGGGGCAACATGGAGTTTCCATCTTCTTTGGACCCTCTGGATCATCCCGCGGGACCAGCCCGACCTGAAGGAAAACGGGACATTTTTTTCCCTCTCCCTCATTTACCTCTCGAACGTGCTGCTGCTTTCCGGCCTACTTTGTCTTGCCTCCCCGGAACTGACATGGCGTCACTTCGTTTACAACTGGGCCAACAACTTCATGGATGTGGTGACTTCCGTCCAGACGGCCCTCCAGGGATCCGGAATGCAGTAAGGATGGGCATCTCATTGAAAGCCTCGGCTGCTGTCGTCCTCCTTGTCGGAGCTTCTTGGGTCTTTGCGGGTCCAGCTCGCGTCTGGCGCTATACGGATGGGAGAACCTTCACAGCAGAATACCAGTGGTCAGACCAGAAAACTCTCTACCTCAAGGACCGCAAGGGGCGCGAATTTCAAGTGAAGCTAGGTGCTCTTTCTAATGCCGATCTCGAATATACGAGGGGATTGGGCGACCGGGACGCAGCCGGAGGAATCATCTACCATGCACCCCTGACCTGGGAAGAGTATCGGTCAAAGAAAGTCACCACCTCCAAGGCGAGAGAGCTCGGATATTACCCCATCAATTCCGAACCCAGCACTGAGGGGACCTTGCGTCTCCAGTTCAGACGTTTTGGCCCCCCTCCCTCAATCTCCGCTGACCAGCGAGTCGTCCTTCGGGTCACAACGCATGCCCGCGGAGGAACGAGAAGCACCATCCGGGTTCAGTCTGGGGGGAAGACCATCGGTGCTGCAAGGGGAGCGCCTGCAGGATCTCGATTCGACATCCCTCTTCCTCCCACCGTTCTCGAGGGCTCAAGCAGCATCGTTTTCGATCTCACGGGCGGAAGCGACACGATGCTGGTTCGGACTACGGAGTCAGGGGCAGGGCCACGCCTCCTCGTTCTGAAACCGAAACAAAACAATCCGTAACAGGCTCAATTTCTTGACACCTGCATGAGATCGCGCATTCTCCCCGCCCGCCACTGAGGGCGCCATTTTCATGAAAGCGGATCTCCACCCCGAATACAGTCCGGTCATTTTCCAGGACATGAGTACCGGCAAGCAGTATGTGACGCGCTCTACCGCGAAGTCCGATCGAGTCGAGCAGGTGGACGGAGTTGATCATTTTGTCATTTCCATTGGAGTCACCGCCGACTCCCACCCGTTCTTCACAGGCCAGAAGCAGTTCGTCGACACCGAGGGACGAATCGACAAGTTCCAGAAGCGCTTCGGCGCGGTGCGGCGCGCGAAGAAGCCCAAGTCGGGGAGCCCAGAGTAGACAGGGGACCCTCTCTTTTCCCTGAAGGAGAGCAATTCACCAAGGGCCTCGTGATTGTGCCACTGGCCTCGTCCGGAATTACGCTGTAATGGCTTACAGAGTTCCGTACGAAAAAACGCCTCAGGGCGGTTTCAGCCACCCCGAGGCGTGAAATTTCTCACAAGAGGAGCTTCTACTCCGACTTCCCGTCTTCCTCGCCCGGATCGGATTCCGATCCTCCACTCGGACTCCACTCTTCTTCTGACGGAGTCGTAGACGACGCAAGGTTGAAGGCCTGCTCCAGACCGACCAGATCGCTGGAGGGTCGCAATGTCTCGAAGCTCTGGGATTCCTTCTGGAGTTGCTCAGAGCTGTATTCCACCGCCTTGATTGACAATCCAATCCGGCGCTCGATCTTGTCGACCTTGATCACCCGGGCCTCCACCTCATCAGAGACCTTGAGGATGTCTTTGACCCTCTCGACATGCTCCTCGCTCAACTGCGAGATATGGATCAGGCCGTCGATATCTCCATCCAGACTAACGAACGCACCAAAGCTGGCGATCTTGGCCACCGTTCCCTTGGCGATGTCACCAACCTTGAATTTGGTATCGATGTCGGACCAAGGGTCGGTATCGAGTTGCTTGATACCGAGAGAAACACGCTGGTTCTCCTTGTCGATGGCGAGGACGATAGCCTCCACCTCTTCGTTCTTCTTCAGAATCTCGCTGGGGTGGTTGATCTTGCGGGTCCAACTCAGGTCGGAGACGTGAATCATCCCGTCGATCCCCTCCTCGAGGCCTACGAAAGCCCCGTAAGCGGTAAGATTGCGAACTGCGCCTTGGATCTTTGTTCCAATCGGGTAGCGCCCCTCGATCTCATCCCATGGGTTAGGCTCCAACTGGCGAACACCGAGGGAAATCTTCTGCTCCTCGATGCTGATTCCCAGCACGACAGCCTCTATTTCCTGATCCAACTCGAGCACATCGCTGGGACGGGTGATCCGCTTGACCCATGAAAGTTCCGATACGTGCACGAGTCCCTCGACGCCACGCTGCAGTTCCACGAAAGCCCCGTAAGGCAGCAACTTGGTGATCCGACCCTTGACATTGGATCCGATCGGAAATTTGGCTTCAATGTCCTCCCATGGGTTATCGGTCATCTGTTTCAGTCCGAGCGATACCCTCTCCTTCTCGCGGTCCACATCAAGGATCTGGACTTCAATCTCCTGGCTGATTCGCAGCATTTCACTGGGGTGATTGATACGACCCCAGCTCATGTCGGTAATGTGCAGGAGTCCGTCCATACCCTCAAGATCCACGAAGGCACCGAAATCAGTGAGATTCTTGACTTGCCCAGTCACCTTGTCTCCGACCTTGACGGTCTGGAGGAAGCGCTGGCGCCGCTCCGAACGCTCAGCCTCGATCACCTCACGGCGGCTCAGGACGATATTCTGGCGCTCGTCGTTTACCTTGACGATCTTGAACTCATAGATGTTGCCGACGAATTCATTAAGATCTTTCGGCGGAATGATGTCGACCTGGGAGCCGGGCAGAAACGCTTCTACTCCGACATTTACCATAAGACCTCCCTTGACCACGCTTTTGACTTTGCCTTTCACCAGGCCGCCGTCCTCGAACACCTTGACAATCTTATCCCAGTTCTGCTTGTGCGCGGCCTTTTCCTTGGACAGGACGACCATGCCCTCATCGTTTTCCAGACGCTCCAGAAGAACTTCTACCTCGTCCCCCTCCTCGATTTCGTCATCTTCAAACTCGGAGCTGGGGACCACACCCTCCGACTTGTATCCGACATCTATAATCACCACCTGGGGACGGATATCGAGGATCGTTCCATTCACAATGGAACCTTCTTTAAATTCGCGGAACTTGGAATCGATCAGCGCATCCAGTTCAGCATTGATCGTCGCACCCGCAACGGCTTCGTTACTCATTTTCTGTTGTTAAGGTTGGTTGTTGGTTGAATTGCCTTCCGACATTTGCCCCTTACTGCAACGACAATGGGGCTCCAACAGCCGTCACATCCCCAGAGCCATCAACTCGGGGGCCGCCGAAATTAGGGGCAAACCCCTGAAAATCAAGGCAAATATCCAGGCCCTGAAGTCGGCTTCTCCTACCCTAGAAAGCGGGCTCTTGGGCCGACATGAGAAACCTGCGAGACCGGTTCTACCGCCCCCCCCTTGACACAATCCTGCAATTCCCTACCTTCCGCCCTCGCCGTCACTGGCATGTGCGCCCGTAGCTCAATTGGATAGAGCGCCTGACTACGGATCAGGAGGTTAGGGGTTCGACTCCTCTCGGGCGCGCCACTTTCCCTGTCGGTCTGCAATGGTTTGGCGAACAGCGGACCGAATCCCGCCATCTCACTGCGGTGTTACGGCCGTGTTGTCCACCACCTTGCCGGGGTCAAGGAGAGGAGTCGCGAAATCAATGGGCGGGAACCTTTGCCCGAACTGCTCACAAACAAGGTTTGAACTGATCCTGCCCGACTCGTAAATCGTCGGAAGGCCAGATCCCGGGTGGGTTCCACCTCCTGCAAGATAGAGATTCTTGAAGTTACGATAACGGTTGTGCGGGCGGAGATAGAGGAGCTGGTTCAGGGTGTGCTTGAGATTGAAGGTTGCCCCAAGGTAAACGGAATATTCTTCTCTCCAGTCCCTCGGGGAAACGAGGCGTTCCTCGACGATATGCTCCCGCAGGTCCTTCATGCCCGTCCGCTCCTCAATCCGACTCAGTATGATGTCCCTGTATTCCTGCTGGGTGCTATGCCAGTCGGTGCCGTGGCGCATGTTGATCGTGGGTACGAGAACGTAAATACCCGAACCCCCAGGGGGCGCAACGTGAGGGTCAGTCACGGAAGAATTTCGTACATAGATCGACATATCTTGGGAGACTCTCTTCTCTCCCTGAACCTCCGTGATATTTCTTTGGTAATTTTCTGCGAAGAGAATGTGGTGATGAGGTTCATCCGGATAGATCTTATCTAGCCCGAGGTAGAGCATGAACGTGGAGCAAGAGAAGCCCTTTCTACGCATCCGTTCATCGGGCACTCCACCACCATTCAGAAGCTGCGTGACCGCCACGCCGTAATCGGCATTCACCACGACAGCATCCGCCTTGATCACCTCCCCGGAGACAAGGCGCACCCCTGTCGAGGTCCGGCCAGCAGTAAGAACCTGCTCAACGGGAGAACCCAAACGAATCTCTGCGCCATCTGCCATCGCTACCTCCGCCATTTTCTCTGAAATCTGACATAATCCACCCTGAACGTGGTAGACACCAAACCTATACTCAAGGTAGGCAAGAATGCTGAAGAGAGCCGGGCAATCCCAAGGGGACATGCCCAGGTACTTGGACTGGAAGGTAAATGCCAGGCGCAGACGTTCGTCGGTGAAATACTGCTCGAGAAGAGTGAAAACACTTTGCCGCGTCGCTACGTAGGGGAGAGCCCGAAGCAGCTTTGGACTCATAAGGTCCGCAACACGGGTGTAGGATTTCTGGAGGCACGGAAACAGGACCCTCAACTTGGCCTCGTGGTCGTGCATGAAACGGTAGAACCCCCCACTTTCTCCCGGGAACTGACGCTCTACTTCCTTTCCCATCTTTACGGGGTCACAGCTGGTATCCAAGCTCTTGTCTCCCCAACTCAAGCGGGTCATCGGATCAAGGAGGACCAATTCCAGTTCATCATCAAGATCCCTCCCGGCCTCAGCAAACACTTCGTCGAGGGTAAACCGCTGATGGAGAAATGTTGGGCCCGTGTCAAAAGAGTAGGCCCCCGCACGAAGCTCCGCATTCCTTCCACCAACGCGGTCAGCTTTCTCCACCACCGTGACTCGGAAACCCCGGTGGGCGAGAATCATTGCCGAGGTCAAGCCTCCTGGGCCGGCGCCTACGACGACAACGTGTCGTGCTTTGTTTTTAAGCTGCATAACCGTTGTGCCTCATGAGCAGGTTGACCGAAGATACTCTTCCAGAGAAAAAATTTCAAACCGGGCACCGAGACTGAATTTCCTGGCTGACCAACCATTGGTGGGCCGGTGTTACAATGGCGAAGAAGAT
>Ga0160422_10002096_pt1 | contig 12526 bp, 10 predicted proteins | sample Fk160mmetaG_FD_108192 | JGI IMG/M metagenome (GOLD analysis project Ga0160422, IMG submission 108192) | Marine microbial communities from the Central Pacific Ocean - Fk160115 60m metaG | ecosystem: Environmental > Aquatic > Marine > Oceanic > Photic zone | place: The Central Pacific Ocean...
AACTCGGACAAGGGTGAGTTTTCAGGTCGCAATGGAAAGATTGAATGGTACTACCATCAAGATAAATCCAAAAACATCTCAAATAGGAAGAGGTGAGCCTATTAAGGATACTGCGAGAGTACTTAGTAGATACTGTGATTCACTCGCAATAAGAACCTTTGAACAAAGAAATTTAGAAGAATATAGTAAATGGTTTTCTAAACCAGTTATTAACGCATTGACAGATGAAGAACACCCTTGCCAAGCACTTGCAGATTTTTTAACAATTAAAGAAAAATTTGGTAATTTCGAAGATTTAACTCTTACATTTATTGGAGATGGAAATAATGTTGCAAATTCTCTAATCCTTTGCGGAGGAATATTAGGTGTTAAGGTTGTAATAGCTTGTCCAAAAGGATATGAACCTAATCCATTAGTTTTAAGTAAAGCTAGTAAACTTAGTAATAAAAATAATGTAGTTATTTCAAATGATCCTTTTACAGCTTCAAAAGGTGCAAATATTCTCTACACAGATGTATGGTCTTCTATGGGTGAAGAAAATAAAAAAAATATTAAAGATAAAAATTTTTCTGGATTTACCATTAATAAAGACTTACTAGATTTAGCAGACAATGATGCAATAATTTTACATTGCCTTCCTGCTTATAGAGATAAGGAAATAACAGATGAAATGATAGAAAGTAAGAATAGTAAGATTTTTGATCAAGCAGAAAATAGATTGCATGCTCAACAAGCATTATTAGCATGCTTACTTTCTTAACATACTTGCGAATCTACTTGAAGAGCGATACAAATGTATTAGTTTATGAATGTGTTTGTGGAAAATTCCTCTGAATCAAGTTTAACAAATGCTCAGAATGAGCTTTATCAATGGATAAAAGATTATTTAAGAGAATTTCAACATAGTCCAACAATTAGGCAAATGATGCAAGCCATGGGCCTAAAATCTCCTGCTCCAATTCAAAGTCGTTTAAAACATCTACAAGAGAAAGGATATATTTCATGGCAAGAAGGAAAAGCAAGAACAATGCAAATAGTTGATGAAATAATAGAGGGAGTTCCAATAAAGGGTTCTGTAGCTGCGGGTGGTTTAATTGAAACTTATTCTGATATTCAAGAGAATTTAGATATTTCTGAAGTTTTAAAAAAAAGGGATGTATTTGCTCTCACCGTGAATGGTGATTCTATGATAGACGCATGCATCGCCGATGGGGATATGGTTTTAATGGAACCAATAAGAGATTACTTCTCTCTGAGGAATGGAACTATTGTAAGTGCAATGGTTCCAGGGCTAGGGACAACCTTAAAATATTTTGTTAAGAGAAATGAGAAAATATTCCTTGAGGCGGCTAATCCAGCATATGAGCCTATTGAATTAAATCCTGAGGAGGTTATATTTCAAGGAAAATTAGTAGCTGTTTGGAGAAAGATTTAATGTCAGAGTTTAAAGCCCTAAGCTAATATTGAAAACCCAATTCATTTCAGAACCATTATGTAATTTGTAATTATCCGTATGGTCAGAAAGTAATAATGCAAATGTTCCTCTAATGGGTATTGATTGGGATGGAGCTATCGAGCTGCCAAGAAGGAAAAATCTACTATTGTATTCAAAAAATGTTGATACTTTATGATTCCAGACTCTTGCTAATGAAAAGATTGGAGCCCAACATAGGGATCTTTGGAAATAAATTTCAGTCCCTGATCCACCAAATAAATCACTACAAAAACCTTTTATTGTCCCAACTGCCATTCTTCCTGTGCCAATTCCAGCAGTTACTACATCAAGAGGGAAAATTCCAGTACCATTAAATTCATCATTCCACCAAGCTTTTGAAAATGTTAGATATAGATTTCTTCCGGTATCTGTCAAGTTATCAAAATGTACTAATTGTTCAGCTCCAAAAGCAAACCCTGATGTATTTGATAAGGAATAATCCCACCTAAATCCAGCAGATAAACCTTCTCCTATCGGAGTTGCACCTCCTGCAGCTTCAGTTCCTTGATATAAGCTTCTGATTCCAATATTCAATCCTAAACTTGATTTATCTCTATGTAAAAATTGATATGAAAAGAGACCAACTGCATCTCCTTCATTCCAACCGAAGAATTTTTTGGTTGGAGGCTCTGGAATTTGAGTGTTGTGACCTCTTACGGTAAAATCATATTTAAATTTTTTATTCCATTTTAATCCAATAGGAACTATCCAACTTATATCAGGTCCTATTAATTTATCGTAAAAAACTATTGATCTATTAAGTACGCCAATATTCATTAAGTAATTTGAGGATGATTTATTATTAATAATTTCTAATTCTTCATCTTCTTTAAGTCTTTTCCAATAAGGGGAGTTTTTCTTCTTATTTGGTAAATAAATTTCCCATTGTGGTTTGGATTTTCCATATTCACGTGAAAGTTCAATTTTATTAATTTTACTTAGGGGCTTTATTTCAATTTCTTTGCTTTTCATTAACTTAGATTCAAATAAAAATAAAGATATAACCATTAAAGATAATGGTCTGATTAAGAGGATTAATAAAAGGCTTACTTTCTTTTGATTGGAGTTTTCTTTTTTATCTATTTTCATCAGCAATATTTATCCAACCTAGTATTTGATTCTCAAATATTTTAAGGTATTCATTAATTTCATTAAATGTTTTTTTACTAGTTTGAAATGATTCAGCTACTACAATTATCTTTGAAGTATCTTCTAGATCTTTGAGAGACTCATTACTGAGATAATTAATTTGGGAATTGTTAGTAAATAATCTATCTAATGAAGAATTATCTTTATTAAAAAAAGAATCATTATTTAAATAAATAATATTTATTTTTTTTTGTTTTAATACACCTATTAGTTTATTTAAAAAAGTATCATTTAAAAAAATATTATTCTTGTAGAAACTCCCGATATATTTAAATCCTAGATTTTCTTTTAGGAAATCTAATTCATATATATTATCACTTTTAAATTCTTTAATCTTAGAAATTACATAACTAAGTAAAATAGATAAAATAAAAGTTGATACTACAATATTTTTTCTCTTTGGAGAGACTCTTTTATCTTGCAAAGTAGGTTTAGATATAAGTTCCCATGGAGATTCTTTTCTAACTTTTTCTAATTTTAAAGCTAATAATCTTGATTCAATATCTTTAAGCATATTTTCATCTCTGCTAGCAATTCTTTTAAGTACTCTAAATTCCAAGAGAATCTCATTAGGTCTCTTTAAAGATTTACTTAATTTATTTATTTGTGATCTCAGATTGATTAAAGTTTTAGAATTATTTTTTAATTTAGATGATAAATTTAGATATTGTGCTTCAAGTTTTTCAAGCATTGCGAATTGCGTAGCATACCTTTGACCTGCACCAGAATTACTAATGGCTTCTTTATTATTAAACTGAGTAGTTAAAAGATCTTTTAATGAGGAATTTAAATCTTGTCTTGAATCAACCAAGTTTGAATCTAATTTCACAAAGCCATCAATATCTCCCAACCCATTATCTATTGAAAATTTATTTAATTTTTTTATTGATTTATTTGATTTCTCTTTAATAAGGTTTTCCTGAATCTCTAAATATTTAATTCCATTATTTATGCTTTTATCCCTATCTCTCTTTGAATATTCTTGATATTTACGGGATATCATTTCAAGTGTTCTAAGAATCAATTCCTTATCTTGATCTATAAAACTTATATTTAGTACATTGGTTTCTTCTTTGAATTCTACTTTTAGGAAATTTTTTTTCCATTCTTTAAAATTCAAGCTATTAATATTATTAGATGAATTTCTTTTACTTTCTTTGACAAAATCATAAACAGATGAAAGAACTAATGGACTACTCAATATTTCTTCTTGAGTCTTAATAGCTGAGCTTTGGCCTGAAGAAAAATTAGCTAAAGTTTGAAGTGAGTTTAAAGAATTTAATTTTGCTGAAGTAGAAGAAGCATTATTTTTTTGTTCAACAACTATTTGAAATTCTCCTTTCCAAGTGGGTACTTTAAAAAGTGAATATAAAATTGAACAAGAAGTTGCAATTGAGGTTATGGAAATAATTAAAATTTTATTTCTTTTAAAAGTATTCAATAATTTTTTTAAATCAATTAAATCAATCCCTGAATCTAGTTGAGCTTGATTTAAACTATTAGAAGAATTTAAATTCATTACTCTAATCATCAAATAAGTTATAAAGACTATATCCAGAAATGATTGGACTAGAAAATTCTTTTAATATGGAAGTTGTTTTACCTATAAAGGATTTTTCAATATTAATAATATCTCCATCAAACAGTATTGGATTCTTATAAGAATTAATAGGTGCATTATTATCGATATTAAATCTTCTCTTTGAGATCATGCCTTCAGGTTCAAATCTTAAAAAAGAAAGTTTGCCTGTTAAATCTTTGGTTCCACCTGCAGAAGCTAAAGCTTGTAATAATGATGATCCTTGCCTAATATTCAATAATCCTTTTTTTTCAATGTTACCGCTTAAATAAACTGTAATAAAATCTGGAGAAATATTTGATCGATTTAGTTCAATTATTGTTTTATTAATATTTCCTCCTTTATTTATAAATATACTATCTCCATCAAATAACCTTATATTTTGAGACTGATCTCCTTCTAAAAATAAGGATAGTAAATTAATTTCTGTGAAAATCTTTTTTCCATTAGCAGAATTAGAATTATTACGGATAATTTTAATATTCGAAAGGTCTGCATCATGAGTGAAACCTCTTGCGATTTTTATAGCATCAAATAGTTTAGGTATTTTGAGACTGCTTCTACTATCATTATTTTGATTATCTTTAATATTAATAGGTTTTAATAAATTACTATCAGTATTTTGGTAAATATTTCCTGTTTTTAACGATCCAACATTGAAAACATAGAGACCAGGAGTTTTAACTGCTCCTCTAATATAAATATTTATTGGTCTATAAGCTTGAATAGATGCATTAATTTCAGGATTAAAAATAAATTCATCATAAATTTTATTTAGTATTTCCTCTAATTGTTGGATTGTATAACCCCTCACTTGAAGTCTATTAATTTCAGGCAGAATTATATTACCTTCAGGGTTAACAGTATAAATACCATTAAATATTTCTGTACCAATAAAATTTATAAATAATGAATCCCCTGAATCCAATAAATATTCATTCCCGAAATTATCTATCTTCTTATTCGAGCTCTTATTATCTTGACTAGTAAAAGCAAAAGAGTTATTTCTTAAATTGAATAAATCTAACTGAGCAAAGCTAAGGAGAAAAAAAATTAAAAATAAATATTTCTTTTTATAAAAATTCTTTAATATTTTGATTCCCATTTATTCTTAACATTTAATATTCATATTTTAATTATAATACAGTGTTTAGTAATGATTAACAAAGATATTTTGTGATATTATTACTAAGTAATTAATATATAAATCTTAACTTCTTTAAAATCTAAAGTTGTAAGATTTAATTTATTCTTACGAAGCTAATCACGATGCCTAAGATAATTAATTTAGAAATTAATGAAATATCACCTAAACTCTTAATAAATTACATTAATAATTGCAGAAATAAGAATAAAACACTAACTAATTTATATAGAAATAAATTATTAAAGATTTTTACTACCAAAGCTTTAGATGTAGAAAAAGAAAAATTGTATCCTTCACAAACATGGGCTTCATTTCATACTGGTAAACCTTTTAAAGAGCATAAATGTTATTGGTATTCGGATTTCCTAAATAAAGATTATTTAATTTGGAATAAATTAGCCTCTAGAAATAAAACTGTAGGAATAATAAATTGTGTGCATTCTTCAAAATTTCCTGAAAATTTGTTTGAAAACGAAAATTTTAAATTTTATTTACCTGATTGCTTTGGTGATAAATATATTTCTAAACCTGAAAGATATAAAAATTTCAATGAATTTAATAACTCCCTTGTTGGTAATTCAGCGAGAGTAACAGGATTATTTAATATCGCGAAGATTATTTTTAAAAATCTATTTTTTATAATGAAGGATCCACGTTCATATGGAGTTTCTATTTTTAGTATAAACTCTCTAATTAGGATTATTTTTCTTGCAGTAAAAAATAAAAATAAAGAATTTTTAAGAATGGCACAATTTCCATTAATAGGTTCAATATTTTTAGATTTAGTTAAGAAAAATAAACCAGATTATTCGGCTGTTTTTAGTAATCATGTAGCTGGCAATATGCATAGATATTGGTATGCACATGACATAGGTTCTTTCCGAGATAAAACAAAATATTCAAATAATTGGATTAAACAAAATTCTGAAGCCGTTAATATCTCTATTGATTTATTTGATGATTTCTTAAAAATGATTCTAAAAGAAAGAGAACTTAAAGACTATACAATTTTTATAACATCTTCAATGGGGCAAGAAGCAAATCCAACCTTTGATAATAAATTCCTATCAAAATATGATGGTAAAATAGATAATATGGATATTTTTTTAAGATATCTTACTGATTATTTAAGAAATAAAATAAACCATAAATTTAATTTTTACATAGAGAGAAATATGGCACCTCAATATGGTTTTAATTTTCAAGAAAATCGAGATTTAGATTTAGACCTAATAGCTTTTTTAATAAGTAATTTTGTTAATGAGATTGGTTTAAAAAATAAAGTGGACAAAGTTTATAATTCAATTGTATTGACACTCGACCCATCAAAAGATGAGAACCTACAAAAAAAATTTAATCTTAAAGAAGCTAATAATGCTTATTCCAAGTACGGACTAAAATTTTTCCCAGTTGAAGATCATCATTCAGGTTCACATACTCCTGAGGGCTTATTAGCCATAATTAATTCTTTTCATTCACTAGAAAGAGAAATTAACAAGGAAATTGATGAAGAAAATACAATAAATTATCTTAAGTTTCATAATATAATCCTATCGAGTTTATAATTATGCTTATTAATCTTTTAAAAAGTATTTTTAAATATAAGCTTAAAGAAATGATTAGATTTTTTAAAATATTAACTATTTGATTTAATGAGAATAATAGATATAAGTATGTTCTTCAATGAAGTTCAACTTTTAGAAATTAGGTTGGCAGCACTAAGAGATTGTGTTGATTTATTTATTGTTGTTGAATCTAATCAAACATTTACAGGTAAATATAAAGAACATATTTTACCTCAATTATCTTATTTAAAAAACAAATATGGTACTAAATTGATATTAATATCAAGAGATGAGATGTTTCTAAATTATGAGAATATTATTTCACAACTTAGTTCTCCTAATACTAATTTTTCACTTGAAGAATCAAATCACTTAATAAATATAATGAAAAGTCATGATTTCTACGATAAATCCAAAATAAATCTTCTTTTAGATTCCTTTCAAAGGGAAGCTTGCTCTATTTATATATGTAGATATTGTAATGAAGATGACATAGTAATTTTTTCTGATGCTGATGAATTACCAGATAATTTACATGATATAAATAATTATTTTTCTAAGAATAAACTTAAGCCAGTTTCTTTATTACAACATGAATTTTGGTATTATCCAAATATTTTTCATGCTTCCAACTGGGAAGGATCTATTGCAGGATATGCTAAAGATTTTATATCCAATTCATTAAATAATTATAGAATTAAAAGTAAATCAAAAAGATTAAATACCATTACTCTTTCGACATATAATGGTTATCACCTTACAAGTATGGGAGGAGTAGATATGTTGAAAAAGAAAATTAAAAATTGGACACATCAAGAATTTAATAATTTCCATATACTTAATTCGTTAGAGGATAAAATCTTAGCAGGTGAAGATATTTTTATGAGAACATCTGGAACAGTTACTAAGCTAATAAAAATTGAAGAATTTTATTCCAAAAGATATATAAAACCTATTTTTAATAGTTCTTTACCCATGGCAAATTATTTGAGGAGTAAAAAAACTAACAGGCTTAAAAAATTCATAAATAAATTAATTTTAAAGATATTGAATAATTTTAAAAGATATTAATTAATAATATTTAGAAACTAGAATTAAATTCTTTTTTTAATTCATTTGATAAAGTTTTACCCCAGAAAGAAAATGTACTTTCTCTTAGTATGATAGTTTTTTGGCAAAAAGCCAAGAGAATTATATTAAAGATTTCATCCTCTCCCTCAATAAATAGCAGCTTATTATCTATGAAATTTCTAATAAATTTTCTTGCTTCTTCTTGCGAGTCTGAAAATAAAATTAGTTCCTCATTAGTTTTTATTTTTTTTAATAAAGGTATTATTAATTTAACTTCTTTACTACTAGGTAGTCCTTTATCTCCAATTCTTAAATGTAAGGAGATCTTTTCATTTAAGAATTTAGATTTATTTTTCAGCTGATTCTTTTGTTCTGCACTTAAACTAGACAAAAGTAATTTAGATATTTTTTTTTTAAAATTATCACTAATATTGATATCACTTTGATAATAACTATAAATTTTTTCAAATTTTTTATAGTTTAATAATTTAATAAATCTATATTTTATTAAGGAATATGGAGAACTATAAAATATTATTTTTTCTGAAATACCTTTATAAATTTGACTATATGAATTTCTTAAAGCTCTTTTTTTATTAAAGAAATATTTTGAATAAATTTGATACCAAGATTCATCTACTAAGACCTTATCATTAATTAAAGTTAATGTATAAGCATAATTAATAATCCATAATTGATTACCTAAACCACCCATTAAAAAAATCTCTGGATATTTATTAGAATTTATAAATTTATTATTTAATTTAAAAAACATTTTTAATTAAAAATTTTAGTTGGATCAATTTTTCTAACTTTCCCTTCTTTTACCTCAAGAATCTTATCATATTTTTTTAGCGTAGTTATCCTGTGGGCCACAGCAATTATTGTTAATTCTGGATAATTATCTGAGATATTTTTTATAATTATTTTTTCAGTTTTTGTATCAAGAGCACTAGTGGCTTCATCTAAAAAGATGATTTCTTTAGTCTTAAAAAGAGCACGTGCGATACCAATTCTTTGTTTCTGGCCTCCACTTAACTTTATCCCTCTTTCTCCAACAGATGTATAAATTCCATCATTTAATTCATTTATAAATAATTCTAAATTAACAATCTTAATGATTTTATTTAGCTTTTTCAAATCATCCTTACTAAGTTCACTTTTAAATGTAATATTTTCCATTATTGTTGCATCCATTAAAAATATTTCCTGAGGAACATGAGCAATTGATTTATACCATAATTCTGGATTAACTTTAGAAATCTTAGAAGGTAAAAGTAAGTTGTTATCAATTAATATTTCCCCTTCATGTATTTCTAGTATACCCATCATTAATTTTAATAAAGTTGATTTACCACAACCTGTTTCTCCAATAAATCCAACTTTTTCGCCTTTATAAATTTTTAAATTTATATTATCTAAAATAATATTTTTGCTATTAAAACTGTAAGTTAAATTTTTAATCTCAAGGGTGCTTATGAATTCGAATTTCCTGAATTTCTTATCAAATTTTAATTTTGGTATAAATCTATTTTTATAATTGTCAATTATGGAATTAAAAGCTGAATTATTTGCTTTTATTGCAGAATAAGATGAATATATTGAATTTATAGCTGGAAGTAACTTTTGCCCCCCTATCGCAAAAACACCTAGTGTGGGAATAAAAGTCTCATACCCTATATTTAATCTTTTTGTATATAAAAAGGAAATTAATAGGCAACTTACAATAACAATAGGTTCTATTATAAACTTCGGAGATAAGTTAATAAAAACTATATTTGAATATGTTTCTCTTAATAATTTTTCATTGGAATAATATTTTTTTAAATATTTTGCTTGAAGTCCATACAATATCAAATCTAAAAATCCAAATGATGTTTCCTGTAAGATATTGATTTGTTTTTTACCAGTTCTAGTAATATTTCTTCCATATTTTTTTAAAAAATTTATAGAAAATAAATAATAAACCAAATAAACTAGTAAAAATATACTTATTATTATCCAAATTATATTACCATTTATTTTATAAATAGTGATAATCAAAGAAACTGAAATTGTTATAGAAGTGATTATATTAAATATGCCTCCAATACTTTCGCTAACCCTTTCCATTTCTCTCGTACAGACATTTATTAAATAATCACTTGACCTCTTTATATGATATTCATAAGACTGTTGAATATTTCTCTCATAAATATCTAAGGCTATCTCATGACAAATTTTTGCCGTTATTCTGGTAGTAACCCATAAAGTATAAAGTCTTGTTAATCCAGCTAAAATAACTGCAATAATGAATATAAATAGCTTAAGACTTATAACATCAAAATTTTGTAGAAAGTTATTTGCTAAAAATTGTTCTAATGCAGATTGATTATTTACTAGATTGCTATTAGATAATTCTTGTAACAGAGGAGAAATAGAACTAACACTAAAGGTCTCGAATAAAGCAGTAATAATTAATAAAATTACAAAATATAAGAGACTAAAAAAGGTATCTTTTTTTAATTTGGAAAGGATAAAAATAATATTTTTCATTAATTAAAAATACTTACAATTTAAGATTGCCTTTAAGATAATTTTCCTCAAATAAATTACATGTATTTCTTATCCCTTCTTTTAATGATATTTTTGATTCCCACCCTATTTTTTTCATTCTATCAATATTAAGTAATTTCCTAGGGGTACCATCTGGCTTCGTTTTATCCCATTTGATCTCACCTTTAAATCCTATTTCTGATGCTATAGATTCGGCTAAATCTTTTATGGTTATATCTATTCCAGTACCAACATTTAAATGACATAATTTTGTCCCATTAGCTTTTCTAGGTGCATCATTTTTATCTGGATCCCAATTCTCTAATGCAAATACCACTGCATCTCCTAAATCATCAACATGCAAAAATTCCCTTTTAGCAATTCCAGTCCCCCAACAGGTCACTTGCTTTTGATTTTCAATTTTAGCTTCATAAAAACGTCTAATTAATGCTGCGAAGACATGACTTGTATTATTTCTATAGTTATCTCCCGGTCCATAAAGATTTGTAGGCATAAGAGTAATTGCATCAAAACCATATTGCTCTCTTAAACCTTCACAAAATTTAATTCCTGCAATTTTTGCAATTGCATAAGAATCGTTAGTAGTTTCTAAAAAACCTGATAATAATTCATCTTCAATAATGGGTTGTTTACACAGTTTGGGATATATACAACTACTTCCTAAAAATAATAGTCTTTTTACTCCAAGTTTAAAAGCTGATTCAATAACATTTGTTTGTATTTTTATGTTCTCTAGAAAAAAATCTGCAGGATTAGATTTGTTCGCTCCTATACCGCCAACTTTTGCAGCAGCAAGAATTACTATTGAAGGTTTTTGTTCTGTAAACCATTCGGAAACTAAAGTTGAATCTAATAAATTTAATTTTTTTCTATCTTCGAAAATTATTTCGCTATTAAATTCTTCTCTTCCATAACCATTTTTTATTAATGCTCTGCAAATGGCTTTGCCTGCCATCCCATTATGACCTGCGACAAATATCCTTTCTGACTTATTAATTAATTGCATTTAATTATTTATTGAAAAAAAAGATTTTTTATGATTCACAAAATTTTGTATAATAAAATAAATCTTCATAGTTTAATTATCCTATATTATGACTTAATGTTGGATTATATTTCTATATATTCTATTTAAAAAATTTAGAGGACTCCATATATATGAAATAAATGAATATAATTTGCCATGACAACCGAATGATGGTCTTATTAAATCAATAATATTTCTAGCTTTTTCTTGTGAAAATTGTCTGGCAATATTTTCTTTAGGCCATTTAAACCCTAAGGATTCTAGTTGAGGTCTATGCAATACTGAGAAAAAACCATCTTCATGAAAATTAGTGAAGCTTGGCTCATCTTTAAGTGCTAATTTTGTGGGTGCTTCTAATAATCTTTTTGATCTTAAACTAAAACCTCCATTTCCTACAGATCTAAATAATCCATTTTTATCTATACAATAGCTTTTATCTTTTTTCCTTTTTAAAAAAGGGGCACCAATATAATCATATTCAAAAAAATAGTCTTTCCACATCCAATCGCACATACTAAATCCATCCCACTGTGCTATTAAGCAATGTTTAAATTTAATATATTTATAAAGCTCATATATGATGAAATAGTTATAATCTTTATGATTATTTATTGGATTAATCGAAATAATATTAATTTTTTTTTTATTAGTAATAATTGCTTTCACCTCTTCTGACTTAGAAGTAAAAAAACATGCTTCTGAACCTTTGAGAGAATTTTGAGTTTTTAACAAAGATTTGACAGTTTTTTCTAGATGTAAATCGCTTATTGCAACTATTTGAATTTTATTTTTTATACTTTTCATTAGTAAATAATAGTATAAATTAAGACGACATTTTTTACCTCTAAAATTTATTTTAATCAATTTTTACATACTATAAAAAATAAACATTAATTCAAAAAAAATTCATTTTAATTTATTTATTAAAGATTTTATA
>Ga0160422_10002100_pt1 | contig 12521 bp, 18 predicted proteins | sample Fk160mmetaG_FD_108192 | JGI IMG/M metagenome (GOLD analysis project Ga0160422, IMG submission 108192) | Marine microbial communities from the Central Pacific Ocean - Fk160115 60m metaG | ecosystem: Environmental > Aquatic > Marine > Oceanic > Photic zone | place: The Central Pacific Ocean...
ATCAAACCTTTTTTCAAATCACCTTCTAGTATTCCGGTTGCAAGACCTGAGCCAAGACCTGCACCTACAGGTCCACCAAACACACCACCTACAATACTTGCTGCAATAGGTATTGCGTCCCTCAAGCTAAATGCTTCAGGCAATCCTGTCTGTGGGTTTATTGTCATCTGACCCATTTGTGCTAACCCTGCAACTTCAGATGGAGCCATGTGTACTAATGTACTGTCTCCAAACCTTCCTTGTTGAGCTATGTTTTTTACTTGGTTTTGTATACTCATTATCTTTCCTCTAATGTTTCACAACCAAACGCATTGAAACTAAAGTCTCCGGTACTTGCGTATACTCTTATTTTATCAGCCTCATTAAGAGTTATGCCAATAACAATCGTATCGGAAGTATTTGCGTTCACCGATTTGTCATAAAATAAATACTGTGGATTAGCAGTTGTTGCTCCTGCTACTGCCACAGATATTCTATAAGTTCCTGTACTACCTCTGTTGCAAACAACTATAGAGCTTACAGTCGTTTGTGTTTGAGCAGGTACTGTATAAAAATCTGTTTCTGTAGTTGCACTAGGAGCTGACTGTCCTAATACTTTTAAACTATCAGACATTTCCTTTAGACCCCATTAATAAAAACTGATGTCTACGCATAGCTTTTGAAACTATTGCTGACTTCAATTCATCTATCAAACCTATGTCACTATGTATGTCTTGTATTATTTGCTCAATAGTTCTTCGAGTAATCAATTCGTTATCCATTACATATTCAGGTGTTGGTATAGGTAAAGGTATAGAAGTTTTATTAGCCATTATTTTTCTCCGTCAGCTCTTATATCTAATCTCAAGTCACCAAGTCTCCAACCAAAATCTCCTGATGTTGATTGTATTTTTAGTGCTGTTTGTCTAGACCTTCCTCTTGTACTTACAAAAGTAGTTGATGGAGTCACGCTAGATGTAGAAAGTGTACTTAAATTTTCTAAAGGATATTTTCTTCCTCTTAAAATAAAATCTACTGTGTCATTAGCACTTGTAGACTCAAGAAATTTTAAATCAGGTATGACTTTAGAAATAAACATTAACTGTTCTCCGGCAGGGTCTAAATCAAAGTCTGCAGTTTCTACATATGATGTAAAGCCAGAGCCATCTGCTAAATTGCCATCTTCTTGATTGTATAAATAATTAAGATTTGTATTGTCTAACTTACCTGCAGCTAAAGGAAAATCTAGTGTGGGAGCTTGTGACCACGCTGTTCTTGTATAACCATCTGTTGTTGTACCAACTGCCCAAGCATTTTCTAAATAATTATAAGAAACATATCTATCTATTTCGTTGCTACCTGAAGAAGGATAAAACCAAATTATTTCATTGTAAGCAGAATTGTTTGCTGCAAAAACTTTATATTTTTGTGACTGATTAAAGTCACTAAATACATAATCTAAAACTGTACATGGCAATTTTCCTACACTACCTTCAGCTTTATAAAAGGCACCATCGTCCATAAAATATACTGCAGTTCCTATAGCTATACCTGCATTAGGTCCAATCATTCCTAAACCTGTTGCAACTTCATTAAAAGAAAAATAAAACGGAGACCCAACAAATCTCATAGAAACTACACTTGTATCTGTAAACACCAAAGTTTCTTGCCTAGTTGGTATAGCTCCAATAATTTGACTTCCTGAAGATAACTTCACTCCACCAGCACTATTGGTTGCTTTGGGTGTCCAATCTAAAAAAGACTCTGAGTCTGACCATCTTACAAATAAGGGGTCTACTACAGCAGAGCCTATAGGATTAGCTCCAAAAGCTACACAATGCCTATCAACATCAGAAATCATTACTTGAAGTATTGAAGTTGGAATATCACTAGCACCTCCTAAAGAACTAGCAAGAACTGCACGAGATGTGACTCCATTGCTTTCGTCCCAAAAATAAAGAGGACCACCTCTAGGTGCTGCTAAAGTATCTTCTCCAAAATTATCTATTGTCCAAATACGCAATTGACTATTTAATGCAATTGGATTTGTACTACCAAAACCACCTGCACCCCATGCACCTGACCCCCAACCTGACCCTGCAACAAAAACATCTAAGCCACCGGTTATTTGATATGTACCAACAGTATTGCTTCCACCTGATTGACCTACATCATTTGCATTAGCTGTTGCAGTAGCTGTAATCGTATATGTACTTGCAGTTGGTGTTGTTTGTATTTGATATTCTTTATTTAAAACTGCTGCTGTTATATTACCACCTAAACTTTGTGCTCCACTAAAAGTGACAAAGTCTCCCGGATTAGCTCCATGGTTTGCATCAGTCACAGTAAGAGTGCTTGAGTTTTCTGTTGCTGCAAATGTGACATCTCCTGCAGCAGTTGTTTGACGTATAGGAGTAATGTCATTGTAAGCATTACCTTCTTTTACATACAGCTTTTGATGTGTTCCAAGAATTGTGTAATTAGTTAAACCGGTATCACTATAGTTGTGTATTTTTCTACAAGTACCAACAAAACTATTTGTACTATTTTTTGTCCAACCATTTATTTTTTCAGGCACACCTTTTCTAAATCTTATTTTGTCTGAGTCAACATAGCCACCATCTGCAGCATAGGCTGTAGACTCTTTATTTATTCCGGGTTTAAACTGAAACTTTACTAATGCCATTTACACCTCATGCCATTGCTCTCCTTGAAATAAAAGAGCTTCTGCTTCACGCCTTCTTACTAATCCATTGAGTACCTCTCCTCCTGCTTTATTCCATCTTTTCATTTGATACGGAACTTCTTCATACATACCTTTATTTAAAACTTTTAACATTGTAGAACTAGCTAAGTTTGTTGGTCCTAAGTTATATGTCCAACACACTAGTGCATCAAACTGACATTGCTCTAATTCTACATTTACTAAATCTTCTACATAGCTTTCAAACTCTTCTAGTTCTATTTCTAAAAAAGCTTCTGCTTCTTCTTTGGATATTTCCATACCTTCAAAAACATCTTTGGTATGACCCCAACCTATTGTCCATATACCAACACTATCTTGATAGGCTGTAAGTTCTAAGCCTTCAAACTTTTTAATAAGAGCAATGCCCTCTTTAGATATCTTCATTTTCTTATTCCTCGTTGGTAGTGACTTTTCTATAGTAGACCACCACTTCTTTAAGTTCATTTATATACCTCTTTAGTTCTTGCATATTGTAAGCCATCAACTCGTAGTCAGGAATTGACATAGCTACAAAGACTATTCGTCCTTCTTCTTTTTTTACTCTTTCTAAAAATTCGTCAACATTGAGCTCAGAAACAACAAACCAATATGGCTCATTAAGATTTATCTCTCTCGGCATAACCGGTTGAGCTATTGTTCTTTCTATAGGTTTGCTTAGTATGTCAACTTGTTTAGGGATTAGACTGCAACTGTAAGCCGTCATCAAGACTATCAATAATACGGCTGTCTTGTTCAATGCCATCAAATACTTCTTTTGTTCCATTGTTCACCCTCTTTTCTATTAATCCCGGTTTAGCTGCTGCTAATTTACTAAGATTATGTCGTTTGAAAATATCAAGATACCTATTCATTTCTTTTTGAATTTCTTGATTTCTTGATTGTAGTTCTACCAATCCTCTTGTTTGCATTTCAAAATCTTGTTGCATACTTTCAATAGCTTCTTTTTGTTCTTGGTCTCGCAACTCATACGCTCTATTTAAAGATTGCAAAGAAGAATTTTGCCAATACAAAAATCCACATATAGAAATTAAAACTGCTATTACGCCTAATAAAATTTTACTCATTGACTTTGCCTAATTACTATTACAGAAGAGCCACCACCATTTACTTTGACTTGATTAGTGACACCATCTTGTTCTAAAACTACTAAGTAGCTTTCTCCACTATCTATTTGTATAGAAGTAGATGATGCTACTGACCTTGTTAATTTAACTTCTTGCCCAGAAACTATTGTAGTAATTTGTGTTTTCTGGTCTTGTCCTATTGTAGTCCCCTCTATATTTACTGCTGATATTGTTTGAGTTAATTCTTTTTCATTATCTAAAACATCTAGCTCAGTAATTATATCTAATAAATCCTCTAAAAAATTTACATTCAAAGCGTCATAGTCTAATTCTGTAAACTCAAGTTCATCTTTATCTAACGAGTCATCAGCTAAATAATCTACATCTAATTCATCAAAATCTAATAAGTTATCTTCTTGTTTGCTTTCAGTATTTTCGTCTATATCTTTTTCTTCTTCAGGTGGAGCAATCAACAACATATTGTTTATAAAATCTAAAGATAAATCTAAGATAACCGGATTACTTGGTGGAGCTTCAAATACTCTGGTTGTTGTTGCTTGATAAGGTTTGTTAAGTATTACTGTACCCATTGCTGTTGTCACAGATATTTCACCTGATGGGTTGCCATCTTTATCAGGCAATAATATAAATAAACTCTTACCTGTATCCGGCTCTACTGTTATTGTAAAGTCTGTACCTCTGATACCTACAACTGCACTATTTGTTGTTAGCTTTATATTTTTTTTAGATATTTTATTTGTAAGGCTTGAAGTAAATCTTGCTGTGCCTTTTACAAAATTCAAAGCTAATCTAGAATTATCTGGGTTTGGGTCGAATACAAATTCATCTATAACCACCATTGAGTGTTCAGTAATCCGAATACTCGTGTCGTCTATAAATCTTATACCCATACGACCTGCTTCTGTTTGTGCTTTGTCGTAAGACTGTATACCAAAGTCTGTAATTACATCATAACCTTTGTCACGTTCTATTCTGGCATATCCTGATACTTGTTCTACAGTTCCTATATCAACAGCCTGTGCTTGTGCCTTGGTCGTTTTGATTGACACAGAAAGTACCATTAGAGCCGTTAGAAGTAATCTTGAGCCAATCATTATCTAGTGTGCTTTGTTGTGTGACATTTATTGTTCTTGACCCTCCTGTATGAGTCAAATGGAAATATGCTCCCTGATAGCCGTCACCATCAAATGTCACAGTATTATCAGACCCATCTATATTCATATAGTTTGTAGCTAAGTCTTGGTCAATAGCAGATGTAATTGAATTGTTAGAGCCATTTATTGTCCAATCTAAATCTAATGTAGAAGCCTGTGCATTAGTTGCTTGACTAAAAGTAAAAGCATTTGATGACCCTGATACTTGTATATTTACATTAGAACTGTCTGCACCATAAGTATTGTTAGGGTCTGTCTGTATAGCAAATGTATTAGAGTCTCCGGTAAATTCAAAAAAACCTGTATAACTATCAGCGTATATATCGCCTTTAAATATATTTGAATTACCAAGTTGGTTTACATCAAGTGTCATTGTTGCACCATCTAAATCTAATGGTGTCATAGTGCCCGATACAGCAGTAGCTCCACCGATTAAGTTTCCAGACCCAAGCTGCTCAATATCTATATTTGCCGTAGCTCCTGCTTGGTCTATAGATATTTCATTGTCTGTAGCAAAAATATTTATACTTATAAAAATAATTACTGGTAAATACTTTCTCATTCTTTATAGCTCCAATATTGTTTTTGAATTCCTTTTTTAATTGTAGCAAGGATAGCCTCTTCAATAGCTGCCTGAACTGCTATCGTCACGCTTTCATTTTCTACATCACCATTCTCTATTTCAATCAATTCGGTTTTATTTTCTATAAATCTAAAAGCGTCTTGATTAGTACCAACACTTAATATTGTTTTAGATACTGTGACTTCTATAAGAACTCTGCCGGTTAAAACAGATACAGTTCTCAAAGATAATGTGACAGTATCTTGTCTATATTGTTTTGATAAACCTATGCCTAAAAGTCTAGCTCCACGACCTCCACTTCTTGTATTGGTTTCATAGCCGACTATAGCTCCTTCCATAATTAAACCTGCAAAAACTAATGGTTTTAATTTTTGTGGGTCATCAAATGTTTCTCTGGTACTCCTTATTAGTTGTCTTTCTTTAGTAAGATTATCTAAACCTATTCTTTCTACAACTTCAAAAAACTCTCCGTTAGATACAGCTTTCAATGTCTTAATTAAAAGCACATATGGTGCTTGTGTGACTGCTGTACTAAACGTAGCAAAATTACTATTACTTCTTCTCTGCCCTGTTTGGTCTGTAAAAGATGTTGGGTATATAGCTACTATAGGCTTTTTTACTGCCGGTAAAATAGTTTCTATTTCTTTATTAATAACTCCAACTCTTTCAGCATACTTTGAAATCTTTTGATTTTGTAAAGCATCATCATAAAAGACAGTACAGCTAGAAAGTAAAACTATTAAGAGGAAAAGTAATAACTGTTTGTTTATTAGCTTCATTGGTGACAGTCAAAGTTATATTGGTTTCATCAACCTTATAGTCAATAGTGTTCCCCTCAAGTTCTATTGTGCCGTTATCTTGTGCTTCTTCTCCAAACAACTTATCAACTAATTGTTGAGATAATTTTGCATAAACCCTTGTTTCAAAGTTTCTTATAAATCTTGCAGTTGTAGTATTTTGTTCATCTCTTTTTGCTTGTTCTACCAAAGCTTCTACTTCTTCTTGCAATGTTTTGTATCTAGTGTGTTCTTGATTTTCTATTGTTAGATAATGTTGAGATGTATTTACACCTGAAAAACTTGGAGACTTAAATTTAAAATTCATTTCATCTGCTAATGCTAAATTTACACAAAATGCTATGACTATAAACAAACCAACATACATACAAATAATTAAAGCCAAGTCTTTTTGCTCTGCTTTTTTTCTTGCAGCTACTTCTGCTTTAGAAGGTCTACCTCTTTTTCTTTTAATCTTTTCTTTGGTCATCTCTATCTGCCTTTGCTATTTTATCTTTCTGTACTAATTGTGGCACACCTAACATTGTTTTTAATAGTGTATCTTGTCTTATTATCTCATTGTCTACACTCCTTACTCTATCTATAAGTGATACCAAAATGCTTTGTTGAGAGTCTAGCTTCTGTTGCAATCTACCTTCCATAGCTTTTAGTTGTTCATTTACTTTATCATCAACTACATCAATCTTAGACTCCATGCCGTCTATAATTCTGTTTATCAACTTCCAAACAAATATACCAAGACCTAAAGCTGCAGCTACAGGAAATCCTAACTCAGTTATTAGTCTTACTATATCGTCCATTATTCAACAGGCTCAAACAAACCAAGCTCGATTAGTTTAGTTCTATTAGATTGATGTACAGCTTCTATTGCAGTTTTGTTTTGTCCAAAGTATTTTGCTGCCATATAATTTTCTACCATAGCATTATTTATATCTACGCCATCACAAACTATTGTCCCTAAAACTCTACCAAACTTTCCTCTTGAGTCTCTAAGTTCTGTACGTATAATTACAGTATCTGCTTTTTCTATAGCATCACTCAAAAATTTAGCAGCTAGTTTGCCTCTAGCTTTTTCATCTTTGTTTCTTGTTCTAGACTCAGGAGTATCTATACCAAAAAGTCTTACCCTACTTTTGTATAAAACAGAAAATCCTAAATCAAGAGTAGCGTCTACAGTATCTCCATCTACTACTCTATCTATTGTGCATTTATATTCGTACATTATATTTTCTCTTGTTTCTTAAATATCTAAGATAAGCTTTCATATTTCTTTCAGCTCTTCTTTTCAAATAAAATTTTAATCCTAACAAACCTAGCAGGAATAAAATGTTTAAGACTATTACAAAAACTAACTCGCTATTCAATGCAAGACTTTGTTTTCGTCTGCCTCCCACATTGACTCTAATAATACCGAAACCAAACTGTCTAGTTCCCCGACTACTTCTACACCTAAATCTGCAGCAGAGTCCTCTGCTATCTGCAAAGTCTCAGCTACTATAGTAGGTCCTGAGTATCTTTTTTCATCATGTATAAATTCTGTAATAAATAATTTCATGCTATGTCCAATGTATATAATTAGTTTGTGGATTGCTGTAATAAATCTGTTGTTGAAAAGAAGGAGCATTGTACCGATATGAAGTTTGTCCTGATGTAGTAGGGTGGGTTGGTTGATTTGCTTGTGGCACGACAGTCCCTGACCACCAAGTATTATAAGTACAACTTGCTCTAGGTATAGTTAAGTTTCCTGTTGTTGTAGCTGTATGTCTCATGGTATTCCAATTTGAATTAGAATATCTGCCATTAAAATATATAGTCAATCTTGCAGGATAAGTCACACCTCCAAATGTAGACCTTGGATAAGCTATACAAGCACCCAATTGAGCATTTGAAAATCCTGTATATACATTAGGAGTACAACTAGCTCTACTAAAAAAAGTGTCAGGTCCCGGAGCTATAGCCGGATACTGAGGGTCAAGATATGGTGTCGGAGCTGCAGGTTGATTTATAGTATTGTAAACTATATTTGGATTTGCATAACCTACATCTGTTGAATAAGGACTTGGAGACGATACATATGGACAGTTCATTGACATTGTAGTTGGACCTGACGCTGCTATGGTAGGTGGTATTACAGGTGCAGCAGAAGCTCCATACCATTCAGTAAAAGCCATTTGCACACTAGCTGATTTAGTTATCAAAGCACGTATTGGTGCAGAGTTTATATTTGATTGTGTGCCTGAGGTACCACTTGCCTCAACGTGCATTTCGTTTAAAGTTATCTGTCCGGAACTAGGTAATGCCATTATTCTGAAGTGACTCCTTCAGCAGCTTCATCTGCTAATATACGTTTTACATACTCAATAACAGCTCGATTTTCTTTAACCTCTGCAGCTAACTCATTGACTGCTGCTATCAATACAGCAGTTAGCTTTTCATACTTTACTGCCATATATCCATCTGAACGAGTAGTAGTAAGCTCAGGAAATTGTCTGGCTACTTCTTGTGCAATGACACCTATATCACTTCCTTCATATGCTTCTTGTTTATCATTCCAATCAAAAGTCACTCCTCTAATACGACTTAATTTTTCTAATGGACTTTCAAGTTCTTTTATATTTTCTTTTAACTTTTCATCTGATGAATAGAAAGCAACAACATCATTATCAAATCTTCCTATTCCGGTAGAAGTGAACTCAACTACTGACACATCTGAGGCATTTCTAATTATAGTGCTAGTTGCTGATTTTATAAGAGTAGAGCCATTGTTTCCAAAATAAAATCTATTTACTCCATCAGTAGAGCTAAACCATGTATTAGTAGCATTGCCTAGTTTTGTATTTAATTGTGTTTGTATTGCTGACGTGACTCCATTTACATAACCTATCTCTGTAGACGTTGTAGTTGCCGGTGTGACATCTCCACTACCATCTGAAACCAAAGCTCTATTTATTGTTAGGTTTGCCATCTTGCTAAAAGCAATAGCAGCATTAGCATCTACACTAGCATTAACAACTGCATCTGAAGCTAATTGGTCTGCACCTACTGCATCGTCTGCAATCATAGCTTGTTCAACTGCATCGTTAGCTATGGTTAGTGCACCATTACCTGCCATAGTAGCGTCTCCACTCATAGCAACAGGATTGAAGTTAGTGCCATCTGCAACTAATACATGACCACTAGTATTAGTACCCATTTTTAAATCATCACCTTCTATGGTTAGGTCACCACTCAAAGCTAAATTATTTAAGCCATCATATACAGCAGCACCTGTACCTGCTCCATCTAAAAATAGTAATTTGCAACTGCCATTAGGAACAGTCACAGAAGCTCCAGAGCCTTGTTTTACAACTATAGATTGACCACCGGTTGTTGAGTTTTCAACAAATAAAACTTTAGATACAGTTCTGGGCAAGACCTCTAAATCTCTAGACGCAGTAAGTCCACCATTAACTGTAGATGTCACTTTAATATACATTCCTCTGTATTTATCAGTAGCTCCATTTGCTATGGTCACTTGTTTGTTTGCATCTGTTGTAAATGTTGCGTCTGTTTGATATGAAAAAGCTTCTGCTATCAAACGTAAATTTAAATTTGTAGTGTCACCCCATGTACCACTTTGGTCACCGGTTGCCATTTCATTTAAACGCAAATCGTTATCATATGTACTTGCCATATTGTTCCTCTTTTAAAAAATTATGCTACGTCAGTCCAATCAGGATTTTGAGTTGTATTAACTTCAGAATATCCTGCAGACTGATTATCATTGACGGGTGTATAGTTTGGTGTTTGGTCATCATTAACCAGACCCCAAATATTTATAGTACCTGTTCTAATAATTGTATTTACTCCCGAAACATCAACTTTACATTCCGGAATAACTACTACTGTACCTACAGAAATAGAACTGCTTAAACCTGTTATAGGTAATACATTAACAGTTTGTAAACTTATAGAGCCTAGTGCAGTTGTAGCTGTTGCATCTCCAACTTCTGCTGCTAAAACATTACAGTCTCCAATAATTGTTTCTTCTCCAAGAGCTAAAGTTTTTCCTGATGAAGATACACCTTGCACAGAGCCACCAAATACTACAGCATTTCCAACAGCAGAAAGTCCAACTACACCTGTAATATTAACAACAGCACCTGCTGTATTTTGTATTGCTCCTAAAGCTGAAACACCTTGAACACCAACAATAAACTCATGTAGTCTTGCATCTCCTCTTATTGTGACTGTTCCCAATAAAACATCTGCAAAAATTAAACCACTTAATACAGGTACATTTACTGTAATAACAGGTGTGACAGAATTAATAGAGCCGGTTAGTTCAAAGCCTACCGGTACAAAAGAAGCGTTTCCTGTAATGCTGCCCAAACCTGCAAAAGGTGATTGAGCAAAAGCTGTTATTCCAAACATATTTTATTATCTCCATGGTGTACCTTCTATCCAAGTCACCAATGAATGTCTTATTCCTGAAGTGACAGGTGTCACACGATGTTGTAAAAAAGAAGGAAATATAACTACAGTACCTTGTTGTCTCATTAAATGTTTAGGTAAATTTAGTTCTCTTTCAAAAATTTCTAAATCTCCTCCGTCATAATGGTCCTCATGCGAAAGTTGTATTGTGACACTTAACTTTCTATCGTAAGCCATACGTCTTTTTACAATTTCTAAAGGTGCAAAATCTGTATCCATATGCCATATGTAATGCTGTCCTTCTTGATATTCTGTATGTTGTATCTCATTACAACCACCAGAAATGTCTACACAGTAATTTGACCTATTACAGCTTAAAACATAAGGCATTATTAAATTTATTGCTTTATCCCAAAGCTGTGGAACTTGTGGATTGACCCAACGTATAGTTGAATTTCTTGTGTTAGTTTCTTTTATACCTTCTGTTCCTGACCCTATTTGTCCATCTTCAGGTGGAACTTTATTCATTATTTCTTCATTTAATTCGTCACACAAATCACGAGGCAAACCTTCCTCTCCATGAAACATTCCTACTTTCCCAAACATATTTAACCCCGTTTATTTTGGCTGTCCTATAAATTCTCTTCCGTCTAATTTATATTCTGAGCCTTTTTTACAATAATGTATAAAGCACATATTAACATATCCTTTATCTAATTTTTCTCTCCAATGTTCAAGCTCTGTGCCTGAATAAACTATAGCGTCACCTGCACTCATAGTTATGCTATGTGTATTATCTGACTTATCTTTTATAAATATTTCCCACTTTTCTCCACCCAGACAAATAGTAGCAGAAACTTGAAGTGCAGGTCTGTCTTTATGTTTTCTTAAACTACTTCCTTCAGTATATTTTCTACAAAAAGAATTTGTATAATCTAACTCTTGTTGTGAAATCTTTTCTATAAAATCTTTTTTCTTTTTTAATAAAGCCTCTCCAACACTATAGGCATAGCTATGCAAATCTTTACTAACAAATCCCATTCTTTTATCTATTTTTCCAAACCTTCCATAAAGAGGAGCAGGTATGTTGGGTTTTGTTAAGCTAATTGGTATTGTATTTTCAAAATATTTTTCTATATATTCTGCTTTAGCATAATGTATTTCAAAACTTTCATTTGCTAATTCTACAACTTCTTCAGATAAAAAATTCTTAACTAAAACAAATCCTTGCTCTTGAAATCTGTTTTGTAAAAAATAAATTTTTTCTTTTTCTATAGTATCGAAAAACTTATTATCAGCTTTTTCTACTGCTTTTAAAAAATTACGCTCCATCTATTCTATATCTTATATAACCTTTTACTTGTTTTACTTCTAGCGTTTCACAGTCATAAACTATTCCATAACACCATATATCATCTTTTAGTTTTTCATCAGGTATAGGAAAAGTATGTCCATATTTTTCACACCAAGGACGAAATATTTCTTCAGTTGCAAATAAAAATACATCTCTTTCTTGAGACTTACTGCCATCTTCATGGTAAATATCAGCAAAAAAATACCAATAAGGGTTTATATCTTCAGGCAAACCTTCAGGTTTAAGAATGTGTTCAGTTTGTTTTATCCCATAATAAACAACCTTTAACATACGTTCTTTGGTTTCTAAATCGTATTTTAGTCCATACCAAGGACACCATGTATGAGTGCTAGGGTCTATACCATAACTTTGTAAAAGATAAGGACTAGGCTCTCTTTGTACATGATACA
>Ga0160422_10002101_pt1 | contig 12519 bp, 8 predicted proteins | sample Fk160mmetaG_FD_108192 | JGI IMG/M metagenome (GOLD analysis project Ga0160422, IMG submission 108192) | Marine microbial communities from the Central Pacific Ocean - Fk160115 60m metaG | ecosystem: Environmental > Aquatic > Marine > Oceanic > Photic zone | place: The Central Pacific Ocean...
AAGTAATATCGGGCTGCCACATATCGAGGGCTTGTGCTCGAGCAATATGTCTGAACGCGTGCGCGGTAAACTCGTGTTCACCGCCGACGACCTTAAGCGGCTGCACGCGTTTTCGCAGCGCGGACGCACCTTCAATATCGTCGGGCTGTAATACATCTTCGATCCAAAATACATCGTATGGCATCACTGCCCGAGCGACCTCCTCGGCGTAGTCCGCCTGCCACGACATATACGCATCTACCATTAAGAGCGCCTGGGGGCCAAAAAGTGCGCGCGAGCGATCGGCCCAAGACAGTAGCTGTTCCAAATCTTCGGCGCGTTCACCGTCACGCAGTTGGGTCGACTTATGGGCATCAAATCCAAGGTCGCGGTAGCGCTCTGCGTCTTGACCGGTAGCGTAAGCTCGCACTTTGGCACGTCGCACACCGCCCAGCAAGTCACAAACGCGCTTGCCCTCGGCCTTACCCAGCGCGTCCCAAAGCGCTAAATCAACACCGCTGAGCGCCATAATGGCGATACCGCCACGCCCGTAGGGTAAACAGGCCCGGTACAGTGTATCCCATAGCGCAGCTATATCTTCCACGCTGCTGAATGACTGCCCCGCGAGCAGCTCGCGAAAATGGCGATTGACTACCTCAACACTGCCCACTCCGCCACCACCGTATCCCCAACCAACTACTCCCACGTTTGTTTCGACGCGCACAATAATCTGCCAAAAATGTGTCCGCCACGTTTTAGCGGGATGGTTGTAGCGAGGATAAATAGCTTGAATATCGCGAATCTTCATCTTTCATCCCAGTGGTTTACGCACGATTTTCCAGCACGTATGAATGCGCGCGTTGCGCTCAAAATCTTTGTCTATTGTTCGCGCAGTTATGTCCTCTATATGTAGTGTAGATAAACTCTCCGTGTCCATTTTAAACCGACGAAAGTTATTGGAAAAAATCAGTACCCCCTCTTCACTCAGTAAAGAAGAAACGGCCTGCAATAGTCCTACGTGGTCTCGCTGCACGTCAAAATGATCCTGCATACGCTTGGAGTTAGAAAAGGTAGGTGGATCTAAGAAAATCAGGTCGTATCGGGCACCGCGCTGCCCCCTTACCCAATCAATGCAGTCGGCCTTTACTAGCTCGTGCCTCCCGTCGGCAAGACCATTAAGCTCGAGGTTGCGGCGCGCCCAATCGAGATACGTCTTAGACATATCGACTGAGGTGGTGGTCTTAGCACCCCCCAGTCCAGCGTGTACAGTAGCCGCTCCAGTATAGGAAAACAGGTTGAGGAAGCGCTTACCTCGAGCCTGTTGGCCTATCATAAAACGGGTGAGACGGTGGTCCAAGAAAAGACCTGTGTCCAAATAATCCGTGAAGTTTACCAGCAGTTTTCCCGTCCCCTCGGACACCAAATTAAATACCCCAGAAGTATCGAATTTCTCATACTGCGCTCGACCGCGCTGGCGCTGGCGCACCTTGAAATAAATGCGCTCCGGATCAACTTCCAAGGCTTCCGGTAAGACGGCTAAGGCCTCTTCGAGACGCTCCTTGGCGCGACGTTCGTCCACGGTAGATGGCGCCTGATATTCTTGCACGTGAGCCCACTGCTCATTTCCTTCGTACAGGTCGACCGCCAGCGCGTACTCCGGCAAATCCGCGTCATAAATTCGGTAACAAGAAATACCACCACGCCGGGCCCAGCGACCTAGAATACGTTTATTTTTCTTTAAGCGATTGATTAACATCTGAGCACCGTCTGAAGGAGGCTTCCGTGCTGCTTGAGAGAGCGCTGCTGTGAAGTAGCGTTGGTCTACCTCAAATCGGAGTAAGCGACATTCAATCGGGCCGTTATTAAACTTGTTGACCAGCACCGCACGCAGGCTGAGATACCTTCCCAAGTCGGGTCGACCGGTAAAAACAGCCGCTTTCCATCCAGTAAAATGCTCTTTTATCACGCTGCCCAGGTCAGCGTATAACGCCTTGAGCGCACGTTCTTCGCCCAAGCGTTCGCCGTAGGGTGGATTGGTCACCAAGAGACCAGAGCAGAATTTTGGGGCCGGAGTATCTTGCACATCACGTTGTTCGAACTGAACGTGGACATCAACTTGGGCACGCACGGCATTAGCCCGAGCACTCTGCACAGCCCGCTCATCATTGTCACATCCCATAATAACAGGCAGCGACTGCATACCCTTACGTCTACGCGCTCGCGCAGCCTCTAATTGCCGCTGCCAAATATGCGGCTTATGCTGCTTCCACTTGAGGAATCCAAAGTGCGCACGCGTAAGTCCGGGGGCACTATCACCGGCTATTAGCGCAGCCTCAATAACAAGTGTACCGGAACCGCATAGCGGATCAAACAGAGATCCGCCGGTAGCCGCTACGTTTAACCAACCTGCACGCAGTAAAATAGCGGCAGCCAAATTTTCCTTGAGCGGCGCCTCACTACCGTCTTTTCGATAACCGCGCCTGTGTAGACTTTCACCGGATAAATCAAGACTAATAGTAGCTTGCGTGCCGCTTATGCGAGCGTTGATGCGAAGATCTGGTCGACGCAGGTCCACAGACGGCCGGCTGTTTTCACGCGCGCGAAACTGATCGACAATGGCATCTTTTACCTTGAGTGCCGCGTAGTGACTGTGGGTGATTTTAGAGCGTAGCGTCTGACAGTCTACCGCCAACGTGGAATGTGCATTTAAATGTGCAGACCATTCGATTGAACGCACGCCCTCATAAAGCGCCTCGGGCGTAGGCGCATCAAATTCGGCCAGCGGCAGCAGAAGTCGATTGGCCAACCGAGACCACAGACACACCATGTAGGCTTGTTCCAACGGCCCTTCAAATTCGGCGCCACCCCAACGCTGGCGCGTAGGACCAACGCCTAAGCTACGTAGCTCTTCTGCCAGTAAGTCGGCACAACCTCGAGGTGTGGTAGCGATGTATCGTCTTTTATCCAATGGTCCTCAAAGAGAAAAGGTCGCTCCAGCACGTGGAGCGACCTTTAAAACCAGCCGTAAAACCAACCTCCCCACACCGCCTTGTTATCTCTGTGGTAGCCCCGAACGGGACCAAGCAGAGGTGGTCATTTCAAGCCTTTTGAAACTGTAGAATAATAGACGAATGCACAAGCGCTAATACGTGTCTAAAAACAAAACCTGTATCTGATTACGCGATAGGCTCACGACACACTGTTTCTTCGCGCTCGACGTTGCAGACGATAACGAGCCGGCGACAGACCAACATAGCGACGAAAAATGCGCGAAAAATGCTGTGACGTGCTGAAGCCAACGCGCGCAGCCACTTGAGACACGTTTAGTGCGGTAGATTCCAGTAGGTGACGAGCCTGTAGGAGCCGACACGCATATAAGAACTCAGTAAACGTCTTACCGGTAGCGCATCGGACACGGCTAGAAACCGTATCGGGACTCAAACCAAAGCGCTGTGCCACTTCGGCCCGCGTGCTAATAGCTGCGGCGTGTTCGCGCACAAAGTGGGCAACTGGGTCAGTATGAACACAATTACTCGGATCATGACGGTGCTGTGCTAACCTATTTACTAATGTTTCAACACATAGGGGATGGGGTAAATAATCCCAAGCACCTGCCTTGACAGTCTGCACGGCTTTTTCAATGCAGGGCTCGCCGTTTACGGCGATGACTTCTAGAGAGTATTCCTGCTGCACCAAACGCCGTAAATCCTGTAATCCCCCGTCGTGCGATCCAGACAGGTCGAGGACAATAGCGTAGAAGCGGTTTTTTCCAATTATGACCTGTGCCTTACGACTGCAGACGACCTCCCGCACAGCATAACCACTTGCTGTAATTGAGGCAGCCGCGACCCCATCTTTCTGCCGACCTACCCACAACAACATTTTGTCTTGGTTTTCGTTCAATTTACCACGCTGCCATCTATTGGCATACCTTACCTCTTCTCAACTCAAAAGAGAATGGCTGGTGCGGAAACAGTCGTCCCGCACCAGCCATTCGTTATCATAATTAAAGACCGAATGATCGTCAATGAATCGGTATAAAAAACCCATTGAAACGGATACGAGTATTCCAAAATTACGCGAAGAACTCTACCGACATATCGCCAATTTCTCTAACCATCTATCGCTACACGAAAATGGACACAGCGAACCAACCGCTTCCCATACTACAGCACAAGATCAACAGCCGTTACGGCTACGCAATAAATTGTATGAGAAGGCAGCTATACGGCATCTCCCCCCAAAGCCGCCTGCACCTTGTTCAAACCGTTTAAAGCCGCAATGCGAAATCCCTCTGCAAACGTCGGATAGTTAAATACCTGGTCGATAAAGTAATCTATCTTAACGCGAAAATTGATCGCCATATGACCAATTGGAATAATCTCGGTTGCATTTGTTCCGATAATGTGCACACTGAGCAGTTCGAGCGTTTCTGCATGAAACAAAATCTTAATGAGCCCCGTTGTATCGCCAGCCATGGGCCCCCGCGCAATCTCGCGGTAGCGAGCCCGCCCAACTTCGTAGTGCACTCCCCGATCGCGTAGCTCTTGTTCAGTAGGACCCACGCTAGATATCTCTGGTATGCAGTATATACCGAATGGAAAAACATCAGGGAAAGAGTGACTCTTTAGCAAAAAGGCATTACGTACAGCTAATCGGCCCTGTTCCATAGAGGTCGATGCTAAACCCGGTGGCCCTATGACATCCCCCGCAGCATAAATATGTGGACAGGCTGTCTGGAACAGTGAGTTGACCGGTATATTCCCCAATTCATTTAGCTCAATACCAACTGATGGTAAGTTTAGCCCTGCAACGTTTGCAAAGCGGCCCATAGAATAGAATAGCACAGGTGCCTCAACGGTTTCGCCGTCGCCCAACAGCACTTCGGCCTGACCACGCGGGCTATGGCGCAGCTCTTGTATATCCTGTCCAAGTCTAACATCGACACCCACATCTTTAAGATGCTGGGCAAACAGTTGACCGATCTCTTCGTCGAGCATGCGCACCACGCCCGTGCGACGGTCCATGATAATAACTTCGACACCCAGCGCCGCAAGCATCGTTGCATATTCGCAGCCTATGACACCACCACCCACCACAATAAGCCGCTCTGGCATTTTTTTTAGACGAAAGACCTGGTCTGAATCGATAAAGACCCGATCGTCTTTTGGAACCTCTATTGGGTGGCGCGGACTGGAACCCGTAGCGATAAGCACGTAGTCGGCCAACACCTGTTGTTTTACCTGACCCGTCTCATCCAAGACGTCGATACGATGTCCGTCAGCAAAGCGCGCCACACCGTACAAGACCTGCACATCATTGCCCTCGCACTGCAGTTTTAACTCCGTATTCTGATCGGATATCACGCGATTAAGCCGTTCTTGCAGCTCGGGCATCGATATTTTTTCGTGGTGCTTATCATCCCCGAAATAGGCTTTGAGGTGAAAACCCGTCATATCGAGAATAGCCAGGCGAAGCGCTTTAGACGGAATGGTTCCCTGATGTAGGCAAGCGCCGCCCAACATACCCATTCGATCAATAAGGACGACCTTTTTGCCCGCCTTGGCTCCCTGTATCGCCCCCTTTTGTCCTGCTGGGCCAGCGCCTATGACCGCTAAATCTACGTGCAACGTTTCCAAAATAATGGCTCCCTATTGCGCAATAGGTGTGAACAGACCCAATCGAGCCTGCGCGTTTTTTCAAGCATACCGTTCCTTCTCGCTCACCGTACGCTGACCCGAACTACGCACTTTCGCATTCTCTATCTCAGGCTCGTCTTCCCCAGCCTCCCGCATGCGGCGAACGAGCCGCTGTGACATTACCTCTGCCACGCCGGCGTGGGATTGATGACCAACCAAGTTGTTGAGCTCGTAGGGGTCTGCCTGCAAATCATACAGATACTGCTCTACGTATGTATCCGAACCTATGCCACTTTCTCTCGGCGCGTCGACCCCGTATTTCCAGCGCTTTGTACGCACTGCACGACCCGTTTGCGCTTCACTAATCTGCACAAATACGTCCTCGGGCCACTCGGCCGATGTCCCGTTAAGCAACGACATTAGAGAGCGGCCTTGCATGTGTTTGGGCACGTCAATTCCAGCCGCATCGAGCAAGGTAGGCGGCAGATCAATAAGGCTAACTAACTCACTTACCTGACCTCTCCCTCTGAAACCCGGCCCCGTGAGGACCGTTGGTACGCGGATAGAGCTCTCGTGACAAGAACGCTTGTACTCACTGTTGCGCGTCTTGAAATGGCAACCATGGTCTGAGGTGAACAACACGATCGTGTCCTCGTCTAAATTCAGACTCTTCAGAGCGTCGTGTAGACGACCATTCGCATCATCCAGGAGATTGACCATGCCATAATAGCCGCCCAAGTGTGGGTGTGTGGATCCAGCAAGAGCAGCTAAGTCGGGAGGTACCCAACCACCCGTATAGGCGGTTCGATAACCGTCGGGCGGTGGGTAGTCATCAATGTGGTTTTGATGATGAGGCTCGATATAAGATACGAAGAGAAAAAACGGATCCTCCTTGTGCCTGTCTATATAGCGTATGACTGCGTCAGTCACTGCATCGACACGGTAGCCGGGCAAGCGCACTTCTCTGTTGTCGTCATCGTAAAGCACGGTGTCGTAAGCGTCCGACGTAAACTCGAGCACGTTGGAGGCCAACCAATGCTGATAGCCGAAACGATGTGACTCCGGAACAGCTCCCTTGACCTCGCTATCATGAAGGTGCCATTTGCCAATATACCCTGTGCTATAACCAGCATCGGCAAAATAATGAGCTAGGGTGCGGCTGTCGTCAGGTAGAGGAATGGCGTTGCGGTAACAGCCCGTTGTCGTTGCATAAAGCCCCGTTTGTAAACAGGAACGAGCCGGACCACAAACGGGTTGGCATGTGAACGAATGAGCCACGTGCGTGTGCTGTCGGGCGAGGCGATCGAGATTGGGCGTCAATCCCATGGGGTTGCCGTGTAGTCCCATTGTATCCCAACGCTGTTGGTCCGTGAAAAACACTACTATGTTGGGAGCCTTTTCTGTTATCGCCATACACCCTTATCCTGTTGAATGACACCGCATCATGTTTATGAACTGATTGCTTGAAAAAATGGAGCATGCTCCTATTATTCACTGTGTATGGTTAGTAAATAGTCGAGTTAAGGTCTTATTAATAATAAACTTAAAAAATAATTTTAAGAAAATAGAAGTTTTTTGTACGTGTCGTATACAATGAGGGGAGCATAGGCTATCACTGGATCGCTCGGTTTGCATCCTGCTGAACATCAGCGAGCACTCGATCCATATCACCACCTTCAATAATTTCAACCATAGCCTCTTGCAGAACACGCCGCACCTGCTGATACCCCGACAGAGTTGGCTCAGATTTACCAAAATCTAACAGCTCGTAAGCAGATTTGTAACGAGCGTTCTCCTCAAAATACTCACCGAGCTCACTAGCAGTACTACGGCGAACGGGAAAGTAATTGCTCGCACGCACCCACCGAGCCTGCTGTGCTGGTTCGGTAAACCACTTGACGAAAAGCCAAGCCGCCAATTGCTGCTGTGGAGTCGTTTTACAGAGCGATACGCTAGCGCCATATACGTTAATTATAGGCTCTTCTAATTCGTTGGGCGGATACGTAACGGTCCAAGTAAAATCGAGCCCATCCTCTACCGCACTTGTCACAAAGGGCAACCCTGACGAAGAGCGCAATAGAAAAAGCACTTGTCCGGCCGCAAATTCGCGCTGATCACCGTATTCTTCCCCCATCAGTTCAATCGAACCGTCTTCCATTAATTCACGCAGCATAGAGAGGGCACCGCGCATGGCCGGCGTCTCTATCGTATAACGACTCGACGTTTCGTCGACTAAATCACCGCCGCGGGTAAAGACAAGTGATGCTAAACGACTGGCTTCAGCCTCTATGAGAAAGCCCAAGCTTCGACCTTTATCTTCACTGCGGCTAAACGGATTGTCACGCGCCAAACGGCACATCTGGACAAACTCATCCCACGTGCGTGGGGGATTGTCAAACCCCAGCTCGCTAAGCCAATCGACGTTGTAGTAAAACACTTCAAGAGAACGGTTCGGCGGAAAGCCAACTTGCGCTCCGCTTACAAAATCCTGCTTCAGAAAAGATTGAACAAAATCACTTTTTTCTGTGCTTGAAAGACCCCACTTGGGCGAGTCCATATAGGGTGCAATATCGACAATGCCTCCATCACGATAATAGGCCATAGCCTGATTTTGATAGGCAACGACGAGGCTTGGTAGCGCATTTCCCTGGATCCCGACGACCATTTTATTGTAAATGTTGTTATAAGTCCCGGCGTATTCGCCTTTGACGACTATACCATGCTCGTTTTTCTCGTTGTACTCGGCAATCAGCTCTTGCAAGGCTGTCTCGCGTTCGCGCGTGTGCTGGTACCAAAACGTGACCTGTTGTCCGCTTGGGTCAAGTGCTTCTACGTTGGTCTGTTGAGCCGGTTCTTCTGCTGTTTCTTGGCCCCCGCAGCCCCACAAACTAACAACGAGAATCATGAAAAAAGCGCGAATTCGGTGCATGAGATTATCCTTTGAGCCCCGACATAGAAATGCCTTCGGTAAATTCCTTTTGGATGAGGAAATAGGTAAATAAAACCGGTACTGTTGCAATCATAGCGCCCGCCATCTGAAGGTGCACTTCGGCGCCCGCCTCGCTAACAAATTGCTGAAGTCCTACAGAAATGGGGCGCCAATCAGATGTATTGGTCACCAGCAAAGGCCACGCCAAAGAATTCCATGAGCCTATGAACGTGAACATGCCCACCGTTAGCAGAGGGGCCCGACACAAAGGAAGCATTATCTGAAATAAAAAGCGCACATGACCCGCCCCATCGATGCGTGCTGCTTCCCACAGATCGTTGGGCACACCGCGCATAAATTGACGCAAGAGAAAAATGCTGAATGCGCTAGCCATAAAAGGAATGGTTAATGCAGGCCAGTTATTAAGCCAAGAAAAAGACGTTGTTCGGTGCAGCCAAGTAATCGTGAGAAAGTTGGGTACCATCGTCACGGTTTCGGGAATCATTAGCGTGGCGAGTATGCCAGCAAAAATGGCATCGCGCCCACGAAAATTCATGCGCGCTAGCGGATAAGCGGCCAGGAGAGAGAAAAACAGCGTACCTGCAACCTGCAGAATGGCTACGAGGAGTGAGTTTTCAAAATAGAGTCCGAAATCCGCCTCCTTCCATGCTTGATAGTAATTGTTCCACTGAACAGTTTCTGGAGCAAAGACTCTGCGCAAGGTCTCTCCGCGCGTCATGAACGAAGCGAGAAGCATCCAAAAAAAAGGGAATGCAGCAGATGCTGCGCCAATAGTAAGCCCTGCGTAAATGGCGTATGCACGCCTCCCCGCCGGCTTCCTACTCGCCATAGAAAACGCGCTTTCCAAGAATCTTATTCTGCATAAACGTCAGCGCCAGAATTGCTACAAAAAGCACAAAGGCCATCGCCGAAGCATAGCCGGCATTATGAAACTCAAATATCTGGTCAAAGATGGCGACGCTTAGCACGTCGACGCTGTCGCGCGCACCGGGCGTGCGCAGAATATAAATGTGGTTAAAAGCTTTGAAAGTACCGATCACGGCAACCATCGACAAAAAGAAAAGCGTTGGTGACACAAGAGGTAAAGTAACGTGGCGGAAGGTTTGCCAACTGTTGGCCCCATCAATCTCAGCCGCCTCGTAATAATGCTGTGGAATGGCGCTCAGTCCGGCCAATAAAATGACGACATCGTACCCCACATAAACCCAGATGTTGTAGAGAATGATGGAAACGAGGGCGACACTCGGAAAAGCCGTTTCCACCCAAACCGGATAGTTCTCAATACCTATCGCCTCTAATATAACCGCTGCAATGGAACGACTCTCGTACAGCCACCGCTGCGCTTCAAAACCCAAAAACTCCCAAAATCGGTTGGCAATAGAAGAAGGGTGAGGGCTGAATATAGCGCGAAATACAACAGCCGAAGCAATAACTGGCGTCACATAGGGCAAAAAGAATAGCACGCGAAAAACGCCTTTACCGCGCAGACTCTTAAAAAGAAGGTAAGCAAGTCCTAAAGCAATACTCAGCTGGATAGGAATCGTTCCCGCAGCGTAGAAGAACGTGACCTTAAATCCGTTATACAAGCGTTCATCGCCCGTATCCAACATGCCGTCCAGTCCAAGACTCAGCAAAATCCATAAAACGGGCACGTACAGGAGAATCGAAATGCTATGGGACGCAGCAAAGTGAGAAGAGAGTACACTGCGCAGACGAGAAACACCCCACAGCAAAAAGAGGCCGATTAGAAACCAAAGCAGATACTGTTCCCCACCTAAGGCCTTACTGTAGTGCTCAAAGCCGACAAATGCATCCTTCTTTATACGCCAACTGTGCAGGCTAACAAAAAACGCATAGCCGATTGGAAAGAGCCCAAATGCGACCAGTACAACGAGAGCGGGAGTTAAAAATCCCCACGCTATAATATGGTCTTTAGTGCGGGTTTTCATTGATCCGAGTGACTAATTGCACTGGTAACAGAATCGGTGAGAACCGAGAATGAGTCCGTGTCCAACGATAGGATTTTGCTTGCTAGTTGTCAACGTCAGCAAGTACTTGAAGTCCGCCTACGCGCGCGGAAAAAAGCATCTGATACAAAATGCCCCCAAAACGCAATCTGCGTCCTGGAGGCACAGTGGCTGCCCCCCTAGGGCTCGAACCTAGAACCTCCTGATCCAGAGTCAGGCGCACTTCCAATTGTGCTAGGGGGCACATACAGCATGGCGGAGAGGGAGGGATTCGAACCCTCGGTACGAGTTACCCCGTACAACAGCTTAGCAGGCTGCCACCTTCGGCCACTCGGTCACCTCTCCATGGCTTTTTTATTTTCTTCTTTTTCTGGCGGAGGGCAGGGGATTCGAACCCCCAATCCTTTCGGACCCCGGTTTTCAAGACCGGTTGCTAACCATTCGCGTACCCTCCACTTAGCAGCGGCTTAATATAAAAGCACCCCTTTTTTAGGTCAACCCTATTCGCTTTCTTCAGGAGGCGTTTGTGCGCTGTCTGCTGGCTCTTCTGACCCATTATTAACCACGCTTTCACTTTCTGCGGCAGCGGCCTCATCAACCTCGGACTCTTCCTCACTCTTGGGCACTCGGGTCATATCAATTACCCGGTCGCCTTCGCCCAAATTAATCACTCGCACGCCTTGAGTATTGCGTCCAACAGTGGATATACCACCAACCTTCGTACGGATCAATACGCCATCTTGGGTCACGATCATAACTTCGTCGTCACCCAACACTTCTTTACAGGCCACGACGGGGCCATTGCGATCCGTTGTCTTTATGTCGATGACACCCATACCTCCGCGGTGCTTTCGGGGATACTCATCCTGCCCCGTGCGTTTTCCGTATCCATTTTCACAAATAGTCAGCAGCTGGCTATCGGAACTGCCAACGACAACCATATCTACCACTTCATCGTCCTCGCGCAAACCAATGCCTTTAACACCTGTAGAGACGCGACCCATCTGTCGCACCTCCTCTTCGTTGAATCGCATAGAACGACCGCTGCGCGTGATAAGTGTAATATCTTGGTCTTCCTCGATAATCGCCGCACCAATCAGGTCGTCATCCTCTTGAATTTTCAGAGCGATAATACCATCGCGACGAATATTTTGATAAGCAGATAAAACGGTCTTTTTCACAATGCCGCGTCGGGTTGCCGTGAACAGGTATCGTTCATCATTGAACTCACGCAGGGAAACAATCGCGCAAATCTGGTCGTCTTGGTCTATTTGCAAAAGATTTACTAAAGGTCGACCGCGCGCAGCACGTTCTCCTTCGGGTATTCGATAAACTTTCAGCCAATAGCACTTACCCTTAGAGGTTAAAAACATCAAGTATGAATGGGTTGAGGCCACAAAGAGGTGTTGAACAAAATCTTCCTCTTTCGTTTTCATTCCCGTCACACCACGCCCCCCGCGATGTTGCACGCGGTACGCGCGCGGCGACATGCGCTTTATATACCCCTCATGCGAAATGGTGACGACCATATCTTCTTCGGCAATCAGATCTTCAATATCAAATTCTTCCGCCGCATGAACGAGTTCTGTGCGACGCTCGTCTCCAAACCGCTCAACCATCTCATCGAGTTCGTCCTTGATAATTTGCATCTGGCGACTTCGGTTATCGAGGATATCGCTTAGATCCTTGATCATTCTCTGTAATTGGTCGAACTCGCCATCTATTTTGTCGCGCTCCAAACCCGTCAGGCGCTGCAGCGGCATGCTGAGGATGGCTTGTGCCTGAACCTCGCTGAGAACGAGCCCTTCTTCTCCACTGACGCCCGAAAAATCAGCGACTTCCAGAGAGGCGCCTTCCATAAGGCGCTGTTTTGCTTCTTCAGGGCTAGCGGAAGAGCGAATCGTGTTGATTACCCAATCGATATGATCAAGAGCAAAGCGCAAACCGGCCAATACGTGCGCACGAGCTTCGGTCTTGTCGAGGT
>Ga0160422_10002102_pt1 | contig 12515 bp, 11 predicted proteins | sample Fk160mmetaG_FD_108192 | JGI IMG/M metagenome (GOLD analysis project Ga0160422, IMG submission 108192) | Marine microbial communities from the Central Pacific Ocean - Fk160115 60m metaG | ecosystem: Environmental > Aquatic > Marine > Oceanic > Photic zone | place: The Central Pacific Ocean...
ACCGTAGTTAAATTTCAAGACGTGTACATATTATAGGGGCCTTAGCTCAGCTGGGAGAGCGCTACAATGGCATTGTAGAGGTCAGGGGTTCGATCCCCCTAGGCTCCACCAAAAACCAGGACATTACCGAATAATCCATGATCACCCATATTTTATTGACTATCAAGCCCTATTGCTATACATCTTAGATTAAATAGGGCGTAAAGTAGGGCGTATTTAGGGGCGTATGGACACATATCCAAGAGCATCAATCGTAAATAGATCAGGTAAAAAAGGATGGTATGTTTGCGTTACTGTACCGCCTGAACTTAGATCATTATTCCCATCAAAACAGATATACAAAAAGATTAAAGGCGCTGAGACAAAACAGGACGCTTGGGATAATTACAAGAAGTATGAAGCTATAATATGGATAGAGTTTGATAGAGCAAACTTAGCTAATCATCCATTACCTAAAGCAGCAAATGCTTTGCAAGAAATGTTAAAGGACGGAGTGCAATGGGAGCCAAAGGATTGGTTTGATCCTGTTGTGCGTTGGGATGCAGAGGACGATGTTCGGAGTAGGGCAGGTAAAGCAATTGCGACTTTTAATAAGATAGGAAAACAGGAAACAACTACTGATAGAGTTGCTACTACTTTGACTGAGCTTGATCTCCCATATCTCTCACCCGAAGATATTAAACAGGATTTGATAGAGGTTGCTGAGTACGAGCAAGAGTTAGTGGATTCGGCTAATACTACTTTAGAAGCTATAATTAGAACGCTCTATGATACTTTTAGAGCAGAGTTTAGAAAAATATCTGAAGAAAACATTGTTCCAAAGAAAAGAGGGAAGCTATTCATTGAGGTTGCTCAAGAATACCATCAGTCATCTTTGTTTCTGCGTAATAGAAAGAATAACGAGCTTAAGCGCAAAAGAACTACCAATAAAGAAAAGAGGTCAGTAGAGCGTTTCTTGCGTTGGGTAAACCCTGCAATAACAGTGGACGAGTTCGGGCATAAGTTAGCTACCAGTTACATGGAAGCATTAGCTAATCCCACTTCAGGATTGATTGAAAAGCATCATGGTAACGCCCCATCAAACGAAACAGTAGCGGATAACATTAGCGCAATTAAAAATGTACTGAACTGGGCTGTACGGAATGAATACATCATTTCAAGTCCATGGGCTGATGTAACAGTCGCAGGGTATGGTGAACCTAAAAAGTCTTATAGAGATTGGACAGAGGATGAACTACGGCAAGTGTTCTCTCAGGATATGCCACCTCAAGATTTCCTTTGCCTTGCTATCTTAGCTTGTACTGGAGCTAGGTTAGACGAAATAGCTTTAATGAGGTGGGATCAGTTTGAAAATGGTTTAACCAAAGATGGTAAAACGGTGCATTGGGTTGATGTAACGGATGCCATTGTTAAGAACAGACCCTCAAGACGGTTGATACCTATACTGCCAAGAGTTGCAGAGCTTATTAAAAACCACCCAAGAGGATTGAATAAAAAGGATCCAGATCGCTTATTCACTTGGCCTACAGATGCAGATGGTAAAGCTGAGAACAAAGCCTCAAGAGATTTGATGAAACATTTAAGAAACGTCTCAACGGATGATAACTTTGCAGTTCATGGCTTACGCCACACTGTTACAACGATGTGCAGAGTTGTACGCATGGATTGGGAAATGCGAGAGTTCATGCTTGGTAGAGGTGGCAGTGGTGAAGGTGCAAACTATGGTAAGGCTGTAAGAGTTGAGGAGTATCTGGATGAAATAAGAAACTTTGATATTTCATTTCTTGATGGGCAGAGAGCAATTACCAAACAAAAGCAGATTACCAAGCAGTGAACATGAGGTAGACCATAAGTTACGCAAAATGATGTTACACTTTTTATCAATTTTATATGGCTAAAATGAGCAAGAACAGACCAACGGAGTAGGGTCCAGACTTGATGTTACATAGGAGGAGTTACGAAAATGAGGGTAGGGTATCGCAGAGTATCATCAGTGGATCAGTCATTAGATCGTCAGGACTTAGGTGATTGTGAAAGAGTGTTTGAAGAGAAGGTAAGTGGTGGTTCTACAGATCGCCCTGCATTGCAGGAAATGATAGCCTTTGTGCGTTCTGATGATGATGTTGTTATTCATTCTATTGACCGCCTAGCTCGTAACCTGATGGACTTGCAGAGCATAATAAAAGAACTGAATGATAAGGGTGCTTCTGTTCATTTCATTACAGAACAATTAACATTTAGCTCAGATGGTGGGTCAGCATTTCAAACATTACAACTCCAGATGCTAGGTGCGTTTGCACAATTTGAGAGGACTATGATTAGAAAACGACAGGCTGAAGGAATAGCCAAAGCTAAAGCCAAAGGTGTCTATGCCAAACGTAAACGCACAGTAAACCCTGATAAGATAAAACAGTTATTTGAAAATGGCTTAACCAAAGCTGCTATTGCAAAGCAATTAAACATTAGCAGAATGAGTGTGTATCGTAGCTTGCAAGAACCCTCACTCCAATAGTGTAATTATAAATGACCCTCCCACCGTTATGACAAAACTGTCAAACTTCCTAAGTTTACCTGTTTAAGAATCGTTTACTAGAATGCAGTAAGAAGTATTATTATAGGGGCAGGGGATGCGCCAGTGGGGGGTGTACTGGTATGTATATATAGCCTCTGCCACGGATTGTGTTTTTACATTGGGGAGTTACTGGTCGATTTATAACTGCCACTATACTTTCCAATCAGTTTTAGGATATTTAGTTACCAACAAAGACATGGAAATATGCAGTTAGTTAAATGGAACTCACACTAGATCAGGCATTACAGAAGGGTATTGAGGCTCATAAGGCTGGTAAGGCTCAAGAAGCGGATAAGTATTATACTGCCATCCTAAAAGCCCATCCTAAACACCCTGATGCTAATCATAACATGGGCCTATTGGCTGTCGGTGTTAGTAAGGTTGAAGAAGCACTCCCGTTCTTTAAGACAGCTTTGGATGCTAATCCAGGCGTTGGTCAGTACTGGCTTAGTTATATAAGTGCTTTGATTAAACTAGATCGTATAGATAACGCAAAGGCAGTCCTTGATCAGGCCAAGAGTAAAGGTGCAAAAGGGGATGACTTCGAAAAGGTGGAAGAACAGCTTGGTTTATCAATGGAAACAATTACAACTGAGGATCCAACTGTTCAGGAACCACCTGAAGAAGAGCTACAAAGTCTAATTAATCTCCACTCGCAGGGTAAGTATCAAGAGCTTCATAACCAGACTTTGCAATTACTAGAAAAGTATTCTGGCTCCATAACCTTGTATAATATACTTGGTGCTGCTTTTAGAGCATTAGGCGACTTAGGTAAGGCGATAGGGTCTTTCAACAAAGCTCTCTCCATCAAGCCCAACTATGTAGAGGCTTATTACAACATGGGTAATGCGCTCAAAGATCAGGGCAAACTCGAAAAAGCCATAGAGGCATACACCAAAGCTGTTTCAATCAAGCCTGATTTTGCTGAGGCTTTCAATAACATGGGCAATGCGCTCAAAGATCAGGGCAAACCCGAAAAAGCAATAGAGGCATACATTAAAGCCCTATCCATAAAACCTGATTATCCTGATGCCTATACCAACATGGGCAATGTTCTACAAGAGGAGGAGAAGTTAGAAGAGGCATTGGAGGCTTATAACAAAGCAATCTCAATCAAACCTGATTACGCTGAAGCCTATAATAATTTGGGAAAAACACTCAAAGACCAAGAGAATATTGAAGAAGCAATAGAGGCTTTTACCAAAGCTGTCGCCATCAAGCCTGATTATGCTGAAGCTCATAACAACATGGGCATTGCTCTCAAAGATCAAGGCAAGCTAGAAGAAGCAATAGAAGCTCTTACCAAAGCTATCTTAATCAAGCCTGATTATGCTGAAGTATGGAATAGTTTATACTTTCCTCTTCAAGCTATGAAGTCAAAAAATAACTCTGATCAAAACCTAAATTTATTCTACCCTAAAGGTATTAATTCCAATTATGGCAAGATCCAACTGGATGTCTTAGATTACAGGTTATATCGTGGACAGGAGGACGAGTGGATTTATCTCGATAAAGCATTAGAAAGCCTGTCGAGTGCTGAAAACATATCTATTAAAAACCCAACCTTTGATGAGAACGCCCAGGAACAAATACAACCGCTACCAGATAAAATGGTGGCACTTGTACATTTTGGCAGAAGCGGAACTGGGTTAATGCACAGTCTCGTTGATGGGCATCCAGAGATTTCAACCCTACCAAGTATTTATTTTAGTGAGTACTTTGACCATTCTACTTGGCTTCGGATAACTTCTGCTGGGTGGGATAGAATTATTGATCGCTTTATTGCAATATATGAAGTCTTATTCGATGCCTCTTCCTCTGTCCCAATTGAATCTAAAAGTAAAAAATTACAAAAAAATATAGGTATTAAAGAGGGTATGGCTAATGTTGGGGAGCAAAAAAACGAAATAGTAAAAGTAAACAAATTTCTGTTTAGAGAAGAATTGATGCGTCTTATGGCTTATTATAATGACTTAGATGCTTCACTGTTTTTCAAGTTAATACATAATGCTTATAACGTAGCGGTTAATGATAAAAATTCTAAAAATCTTATTTTCTACCATATTCACAATCCCAGCACCTATGCGCAGTTAAATTTTGCTAGACTGAACCCTAACGTCAAGTGGTTTATGATGGTTAGAGAGCCAATCCAAAGCCTTGAGTCATGGGCCAATCGAAAGAAAGAAAAAAACTCGTATTCAAAGATATCGACCAATATTTTATCGATGCTATTTGCAATAAACAATCCTATTTACAAAGGGCAAGGCTCTTTAGGACTTCGCCTTGAAGACGTTAAAAAGCAACCAGAAAATACTATAAAAGCTCTTTGCAAATGGATGGGCATTAAAGAAAGTGAGAGCTTGTATGAAATGACGGCACAGGGTAAAAAATGGTGGGGAGATCCAACCAGTCCAGATTACTCAAAAGACGGAATGGAACCCTTTGGAAAATCTTCTATAAACCGCAGAGTAGGCTCCATCTTTAGTAAAAATGATCAGTTTATTCTTCATACCCTATTTTATCCTTTTAGTGCACGGTTTGGATATACAGAAAAAAATCAAGAAAAATTTTTAGTTGATCTAAAAAAAATCAGACCCATGTTGGATGAGTTGTTCGACTTTGAGAAAAAGATTGCTGAGCAAGTGCAAATGAGTTGTGAAAATCTGAAAGCATCAGGGTCATATTTATATCTTAGATCAGGTTTAATCGAACGCTGGAACACACTTAATGAGTTTCACACCTATCCTAATATGATAAAACCAATTAAAATATAAACCGATAGCATTAATAAATAATCTTCTTAAATTAAAAACGTTAATTTTTATAATCGTTTATAGAATTTGAACCGAAAGATTTATCTTTTCTTTTCGGATTTATTGCTCTAATGCGACTTTTAAATCTAAAATGATATACATTCTATTGAGTATTCCTAAATGACTAATTTAAGGATAGAAATCTGTTCGATCAAAAATTGAAATGGAGTTTGCTCTGGCGGTGGAAATATATTTTGAAACATAAATGATAGCAATTTGATTGTGCTTTTTAAATAGCAAATCCTTGTTAGTTTCCACCAAATCCCATATTATTTCTGTTGGAGAAGTGCCGATATCTTCCTTAATTACAGTAATATTATTAGCATAGAGTTCGCAAACTTTTAAAAGCCTTAAATTATTTGTAACTAGAAACACTTCACCCTCAGGTACAGTTGAGAAGTATTCAAACAGAGCGTATCCAGACTTTGTGACAAGTACAATTGGTGTATGATCTAAATTAGCTAAACTACGCCAAATAGCAGGAAACTTCTTTTGAACAGTGCTAGATGATTTTGGTTTATTGACCCTTTTACAAGATTTCAAAAATTGATCTAACCAACTTACAGTTTGTTGTCCAGAATCTGAAGTTGCTGTTTCTTCGCTCAGCATGAAGCAGTCAACACCTATTGAGATTGAATGAGCGATCGACATAACTTCACTTTTTGATGGAAGTTCTCTGTCCACCATCGTTTCAAGATTTTCTGTTGCCATAATAAGAGGCTTTCCATGAGCCTTTGTTTGGTCAGAAATGGTAATTATAGACCTAAACAGGCGTTCAAACCCAATTTCTGCAGCTAAGTCACCACGATCAATCATGATTGCATCTGACTCATTAACAATATCAATACAATTTCTCAGGCCCTCCGAATTCTCAATCTTTGCTACAAGAACGAAATTAGGCGCCACATTTCGGATTTGCTTTACAATATCACCTGTTTGAACGAAACTCAGCCCTAATGCATCGATATCTATATCTATTATTTCATCAATAAAATCTTGATAAATTTTAAGCTGCTGCACTTCATCATAAATACTTTTAGGTAAATTAATGCCTTTTTTTTCAAGAAGCTCAAACGATGATCGAGATCTACCAACAATATACTCATCACCAAAACTTACTACATCAAATGCAAATTGACCGTCATTCAAAGAGAATTTCTTTAGATTTACATCATGCCTAGGAATTTTTTTTGTTAACCCAACAGTTAGTCTTTTTTCATTATCAGGTGAACTGCCAAATACAATCTCCTGTCCTTTCTCAATAAAGATATTTTCAGAGTTACTCGTCCGAGGTTTTATTCCTGGAATATCCATTAATATAAATGAGCCCGGACATACTTGCCGTATTAGGTTTACTGTTTTTCGATGCCACTCAAGCGTTCCATGGCTGCCATTTAGCCTAAACAGATTTGTCTTTTTTGAAAACTCTTTTAAGCTTTTCTTGTCGTCACAACTTGGCCCTATGGTCACAATAATTTTGATCATGGTTCAAATATATCTTCTTTTATTTTAAATATTTCATGTTGCATCTGTTTATCTGCAAATTTAAATAATTTTTTTTCTTTAAGCTTCGCTCTAAAAGCAGAACCAGATATATCTACCAATCTTGAAACTTCATGAGAGCAATCACCTACTAATATAATCTTATCACATTCAGTACAGAATGCAGCGCCAGCGTGTGTTAAAACTTTTATTTTAAGGTTTTTCTTATTTTGGTTTATAAGGTCTGCTGCCATTTCAGGTTTATACACATTATCTGCCCCAGCATGGTCTCTGCCGACAGTAAATTGATCAAAACCAATTCGTTGTCTTATTAAAGCATGGTGAAATGCTTCACGTGGCCCTGCATAAAACATATTTGCCGAAACAGGATGAAATGATATTTTATCACCATATTTAGTTTTACTTAGGTATTTATAAATTTCTGCTAAACGTTCAATGACTATGTCACCAGGTTTTTTGGGTCCGATAACAGGATTAATTACAACGTGATCGCATGATTCCAGTAAGCACTTTAATATTTTTTCATGTCCAAAATGAGGGATATTTCTGGTCTGAAATGCACCAACATGTTTAAATTGTTGTTTTAATTTTCGAACATAAGTGATTATTTCTTTATTTTGATTAAGAACTTTCTTTACAAATGGTTGATAGTTTCGCTGAACTTGAAAGTCACGTAAAAATTTAAAGCGATAGAATGCATGTTTAAAGCCAGTATAAAGTTCGTTTGAAGTATCGTAAACTAGCTCTAAGACATCTCTTTTTCTTAATGTAAAAATATCTTCATCACTAAAATTAAAAAGCTTTCTATCTGCGGGTACTAAAATAGGTATGCCTTTAGATTTATCAGAAAATAAAAAAAAATCTTCTTTTGAGGTCACAAAATTTTCATGCAGAAAGGGCGAATAAGCATTCGATGCGTTTATTAAAGAAAAGATTTCGTTTTTACTTAACAAAACGTTTGATAACTCCTTCAAAATTTTCATCACCATTATTATATATTTTTGGGATATCAAGATTTTTTGGTTGAATATCAACCCCAACTACATTTCGTTCTCCTTCATAAATATCTCGAACTTCTCTCAGTTGATCCATAGGTCTGATGATATGTGCCAATTTAAAACTAAGTTTATTACATCTTTGATAAATTTCTTTTGACATTGTTACTGTCGAAACCACTGGCACTTGCCCATTTTTTATTGCGATCTCAGCTAACCCAAGCACCCTTTTTATTTGAACGTTACGATCTGACTCAGAGAAACCTAGGTCAAAACTTATAAATTTTCGAACATCATCACCATCAATTAAAAAAGAACGGTCTATTAAATCACGGCAAATTTGGGCAGCAAATGTTTTACCTACCCCTGCTAATCCAAAAAACCAAACCCCCTTTATCTTCTTTTTCTTTTTTGAAATTTTTTTGACCACCTAGCTCTCCTTAAATGCCAAATCATAGTATCACCTTATGTTTGTCTATATCCAGCTAAAATGGTGTAATGCAGTTCAACAAAGTAGATCGTAGTTAGCATTGACCTTTTGAGTGGGATCATCATCAGGAATCCACCTACTGCATAATAGTTTTTCGGCAGGTGGTTTCTCTAATGCCTCAGTAGCCTTTACTGGTGGCTTAATCATTGAGTTTAAGTTTATCCAAAACAGCCGCTTGGATTCTTTCTACTTTAGCATCAGGGTCTTCAATACCTTCATACTCTTTTATTGTTTCAGATATTATTTCATCCCTTCTATTCGGCTTTGGTTTTGCCTCTATAGGCTCCGCATCCTGAAGCACCTCCGCTATTATGTTTTGAAGATTGAAACTTACCTTCGGATACATTTCTCTTACAAGTTGGATGTACGGCTCATCTGATCTTTCTCCAAAGCCATGCGCCAGTTTAACAAACTGTGCAGTCTGCAAAACTAGATTAAGCTCCTGTTCGGATAGCTGTTGTAATCTGTCTTCTAAGGGCAGCGGTTTTCGGTTTAATTTACCAAACGCTTTCCTTGTTGATGTTAATATATCATTCTCTTTTCTTGTTGGTGTTGCTAAACCTGCCATCGTTTTCTCCTTATATTGGCTGAAGTTTTATATTCAGGGCGTTGTGTTGCCCTCGTTCCTGTGGAGTATCGTTACTATACGATTGTTTGAGTTGGCTACTGATACTCAATCTGTAAAAAATAGTATGTTTTTCAATAGTTTAGTGGGTTAAATCCTTGAAAGAATGAAGGTAAAATAGTACCCTTTGTTAACCACTTTTGGATGTTTACTACATACTACATCTAGTATTTATATTTAGTGTACATACTACATATAGATTTAATAAGCACTATCCTATCGTCTTTACTATCTGGGTTAAACAAGTACAGATCATCCTGTGGTTCCTCCCAGTTAAAGCTCTTATGCACCCACATCCTTGGGGCAACCGTTTTACTATCGTCAGTTTTGAAATGCCTGCTACGCTCTTTTCTAAAACCTGCTGTATCTAATGCTTCTGCTGCTGAAGCTAGGTTTAATTTAAACTCTTTTGATACCGCCTCTACAGTACAAGCGTAGTTTTTGTAACTGGCATCAAGCGTTAAGGCTGCCCTGTGCATCATTTGTTTTTGATTGGTATCAGTCTCCATTAACATTTCTTTGGCTGAAGTCATTGGAGGTCTGCGGAAGTTAAATGATGTTAAATCCAGTGTGCTTAAATAGTTCAGCATATCCTGAAAGCCACCTTGCTCCTTTAACCATAAAGCAAACACATTGCTAAAAAACTGATGGCTCTCAATGTCATTTATTTTATGTTTTGAAAAACAAGGGATGAAGAACCGTCTATCGTTTTCTTCTATCCGAACTGGGTACTCTTCATTTGATGACAGATAGAAACCGAAATATCTTGTAGTTTGTTTTGCATTTTTATGTTTGGCATTGGCTCTAGGGCGTTCTTGAGTTGATAATGTTTTAAGTTGTTGAGTGATAGTATTACGATTGCTGAGTGTTACTTCTTCAATCTGGAATAATATCTTTTCAAATACATCATTGTTGAACTCGCCTAGTGCCTCCTTGAGTGAGCAAGCCATATAGTTTGTTTTTCCAAGAAGTTCTTGCATCAGCATATCGCCAATGAAACCTTTGCCAGTTCCATGCTGCCCTCTTAAAACAGGAACAACCGTATTAGGCTCTGATGGGGCTTGAATACGTTGAGCAAGCAATGCCTCAAGGTAGTCCTGTTCTTTTATTTTAGAACCATCCTCTTGGGTGCATAGATTCTCTGGTGGCATTAGGCGGTCTAGATATTGCTGCCAAACCACTGGACGCTCAAATACTTTGGCGGTGGGCTGTAGACTTGGTGGTTTATAGATGTTCCTAAAGAAACTGTAGTACTGAACTACAAACGGCTCCTTGCTAGAAGCATCATATTTTTGCCCAATAGTTGTTTGCAATAAGTAGATAGCTCGCTCTTGTAATAATGGATGAAGCGTTCCACCGAACCGTTGCTCCAATGCTGAGTGTACTTCTTGCTCAGTAGTTTGGATGTCTACATCGTCAGCAAATATTCTAAATAAAATTATCTTACTGCTATTCCCAGTGGCTTTATAATACCGACTGCGTAACCAGTGCATTTGTTGATTGTAGGTCTCAGGATTATAACGATGTCCTTGATGCTCATACGATCTAATAGCTTCGTCAAAGTTTATTGAAGAGTTTTTACTATACTGCTTTTTATTTTCTAAATGTGCCTTACCGCTATGAAGTTGTGTTATTTTTTGTTTTAGCATTATCTGCTTCCTTCTTATTATTTGATCCATTTAGGATTAGGTCTTCAATCGTTTGACTGAAGTTCTTGCCTGATAGTTCTGATTGATTTGACGCAAGTGCTAGAGCCTCATTACTCAGATAAATACGCACCTGCTTCTTATTTAATATTTCCATGATTGTTGCCTCGTATTGGAAAATGTACCGCCAATGTGTCAGCGATATTTAGGGTACTGGTACGGCTAGATTTGTATCCGCAGTCCTGAAAATGATTAGATTTCAAGGGTAGGAGGGTACTTAACGTATGTTATTTCTTAAACCGTACCACCGTACCATCAGTTCATAGTGTTTCACTCACTATTCTATTTTTTGCAGTAGTTGTTCACCTAGCAATAATGCTCCCACTGCTTTGGTAGCTCCGTTGCTTGGAACTAACATTTTGCTAGCAACTAATTTATCTAGCCACTCTATAAACTTTGGAGTTAAACCAAGCTCAACGAGAGTGCCTTTGCGCCTTGTTGTTACGTCTACTGTAGTCTATTCATCGTAAGCAGTAACAAGCATAGCCGCTAATAGCCTTATGCAGATGTCCATTAACTGAAGCTCTGCGAGTTGGGATAATATCCAGTGATCGCAATGCAGCTACTAGCCTGTCTGACTTATCATGAAACTTGTTATCGTCATCTAAAAGTCGGGCTGATGCTGTAGCAAATAAATCAATGTATCTCATTATCATTTGCTCCTGTTGTTGGTGGTGTGAAGGATAGGATTGCAAAAAACATTTTAAGCAGATGGCTCATGCTCAAAACTGCTAACGGTTCCTTGCCATGCTCTTGGATGCAAGAGATTGGTATTATCTCTATGGCTGATGCCATTGCATCTACTTGACGTTTAGCTTGCTCATGCGCTGAGTAAGTTTTGCCAAAGCCATTAGCTGCTACTTTGCACTCAAAGCTAACAGGCAATGACCTCCTTACTTCATCATCAATAATTAAATCTTCGCCATGCGCTGACATCTTTTGAGATTGTATCATTGAGGGATCAGTCACAGTTGGTAGGCTACGGATTTGCTCTACGAGCCATAGCTGTAGAGGCTCACCAATAGCTTTCCTTGCATGGCTTTCCTTAGTGGTGCGTATCATTTCTGCACCTCCATGAAGTCAAAGAGTTGTTGAGTGAAGAAAGCATCGCCTAGTCGCTTTGCATCTTCTCGCATTTGCTTCTGCGTTTTAGTATCATAATATAAGTCGGGATTAAGTTTGCGTACCTGTTGGTACATTTCAAAAGTACTCATAATAGTTGTCCTTTTAATGGGAGGTTACGGACACCATTGAAGTAAGTAGTCAAAATATTTTGAGGGAACTTCGGCTATTAATAAAGGAGCTTCCATCTAGGATGTAGGTTAGCCTTTATTCGTACTATAGTTATATCATATTGGGGCAGTAAAAGCAACTAAAATATCCAAATAGGGGCGTATTTCAGGGCGTATTTTGGGCTTATCTAGTCTACAATAACATTAATTTTGTATTGCATCAGAGATACTAATAATGTAGTTAAAACAGTATCTTAGTACTACATATAGGGTACTCATAATAGGTATCTGGTGGAGTATGATGTTTCTCTCCCTAGGCTCCACCAAATCGTTCGAAGCAAAAGTTATTTCACCTATATCTGCTGGCTCTTTAGCAAGATACCTTATTAAGTTTTAAAATATAATTACGCTATTTGGTAAAAACTTTTATTTTACATTTAAAATCCGAAGATCAGTCTTCAAGCTTGGGATTTTTAGAAGATTTGTTTAATTAAACGAATTTAACTATCATGTATCAATGATCCAATTAAAACGAAATAAATCGCATCACTTTAACATTGAATGTTGTAATGAGAATTG
>Ga0160422_10002103_pt1 | contig 12499 bp, 12 predicted proteins | sample Fk160mmetaG_FD_108192 | JGI IMG/M metagenome (GOLD analysis project Ga0160422, IMG submission 108192) | Marine microbial communities from the Central Pacific Ocean - Fk160115 60m metaG | ecosystem: Environmental > Aquatic > Marine > Oceanic > Photic zone | place: The Central Pacific Ocean...
AGTCATGAATCCGGCGTGTGTAGATCTCAACGAAGTCACCTGAACTCATTCCGGATGGCCAAGCACTCTTCTCTATAAACCCAATGACCCCAGCGATGTCCGAACGCACGAGCCCCGTGTTTCGGTCTGGAAGCCGAGAATGTTGGACTACCAATCCAGGACGCATGCGGGTCTCACAAAGTGAAGCGCCCTGCCCTCTTGGGCAGGGCGCGTTTCATTTTACCGGTTGTCGTTGATGCGCTCGTTGATTCCTGAGATCTCTTTCACCCATGCGTGACGCTCTTTGTGGGGCATCCCCATGATGGCCTCTCGACCCCAATGAAAGTGATAGGCAATGAAGGCTACCTCCTTGAGAATGTTCTCCAAGGGGTAGCTTACGATTCCCCCAGGCGACCAAACTCCTTCTCGAATGTCGAACCGCACTCGGCGCACGACACCTGAACCGTAGCTTCATCCTCGTTAATCCGGTTGTACATCTCTTCGAGGAACCGGAGATCACTCGCGAACATGTTCTCGATGATCCCCGTGTTGACCTCTTTGAGATCACCGAGCTTGGTTACAACCCGGCTGAGCAGGACAATGATGAGGTATGCCCGATTGCGCTGGACACGGAGGTCGTTCAAGGGAACGATCTCGTCCTTCGCATTGGCAAGGCGCATCACGCCTTCTTTGTGCAGGTTGCCTTCTGCGTCAACGTATCCACGCGGAAGAATAAACTCGTACTCGGTTTTCAGTTCCATTAGGCCCTCTCAACCTTCTCGATGGCCAGCTCAATCTTCTCGATGGCCATGGAACTGCTGTCCGAGTCCATCTCCGGAGCGTTCCACTTGCATGGCCACCCTTCGTAGAAGTTGTAGCGAGCGACCTCGGACTGGCCATCTTGATCAAGGATGATCACAGAACCAGCGCGCCGGTCGATTTTTCCATCTTCGATGTTTTTGCGCCACTGCCACAAGTCGTCCGTCGCGGTGTAGCCTCGCTCGAGCACAATGTTCGAGTAGGTGGTCCGGCCTGGCTTCTTGCGGACAATCAAGTCATTGCCTTGTTTGAATTCAATGATCTCAGTCTCGGAGTCCATTCCGGACACCGACTTGAAACCACCGACAATGATTTTGTTGTCGCTGATGACGCCCTGGATTTCCAGGAGGAAGTGATAACTTCCATACAGTTCTTCGGTTGGCATTGTCTACCTCGTGTTGTTGTGTCTGATGCACTGGTGGTGGCGCACAAGACGGATTGCAGTCAATGGATCAGACTTCATCGATGAGTCCTCCACCGTCCCATTGACCGATACTAAAGACAACGAACTCTGCTGGCTTCACGGGGCAGATCCCCACCTGCACGTTCACCTGACCCGCGTCAATGAGGTAGCGCGGGTTGGTTTCGCTGTCGCATTTCACGTAGAACGCTTCTTCGGGCGTGTCACCGAAGAGCGCACCCGAGCGCCACACGCGCATCAAGAATGCACGGACGTCTCGGTTGAGTTTCTTCCAAAGGGTCGTGTCGTTGGGCTCGAAAACGGCCCATTGGCTGCCGACCATGATGGACTGCTCCACCATAATGAAGAGCCGCCGAACGTTGATGTACTTCCACGATGGGTCGGACTTCGTTGCCAAGGTCCGAGCGCCCCACACGCGGATTCCGCGGTCCTTGAACTCACGGACAACATTGATCCCGCGATCATTGTATTGAGCCTGCTCGAGGCGGTTGATCGTCTGCGACAGTCCGGTAATTCCCATCGCAATTTCATTTGCGGGGGCCTTGTGCACGCCGCGTTCGCCATCAACGCGAGCCATGATGCCGGCGATGTGGCCGCTGGGCGGTACGTACACTTCGTTCTTCTCGCATTTGATCAGCTTGCGCCGATTTGGACCCGAAGCATCAATGTGATCTTGGTCCCCCACAAACCAGCTTGGCTTAGCCGCCTTGAACCACGGCACGTACATTGCGCCGTACCCCTTTTCTGAGGACGGAATGTTCATGTTGCCATCGGACACTATCGGGCCGTCCAAGATCGCAAACCGATCCTTGCGAACCTCGCAGTGTTCAAGCATCTCTTTCTGCTGGGCATCGGAAAGCCCGGGCGCAGCCATGATGGCCATGTCGTCGCAGTCGTCAAAGGCATAGAGACCAAGCTTATCCGCTTGGTTCTCGCGGATGGAACCCTCGATGTTCGAGGTCCCCATGAGGTAGACATAGCACTTGCCTCCTCCATTATCGTAGAAGCCGTTGACTGACGCCACAAAGTTAAACACCGATGGCTGCGATAAGAATTGCTGGAACTGCTTCTTGAGCGCGTCGTCAGTCCCCAAGGCCTCGAACACCGCATCGGCAGCTTCGTCAGGGTCGTCGTAGCTGTTTCCGACCAAGTCCTCGATGGGCTGCGTCTCAAGCAGGTATTGCGCGAAGAAGCTCTGAAGCCATCGAGCAAACTCGGCCTTGTTGGTGATGCCCATTGGTGGAATCGAGTACTCGGATCGCATGGCCGAACCCTCTGCACCCGAAAAGCTGTACCCGTACACCTCCAGCACGTCGCTGGCCGTCTTTGGGTTCGCCGTCTGCAGTTGGAAGCTATCGTGCAGTTGGTTCAGCAACTCCTCGACAAGTTGGTCGTTCTCAGTCACGACCTTGCCCTTCACGTCCATGATGACATCGGCCACCTCTGCGGAAGCCTCTTCCCACGAGATCTTTACTTTGCCCTTGCTGCCAGGCTCAAACTTCGGCGCCTTGGCGCCGGACCGAGCAGCGCCGTGCAACTCAAGGTAGCGCTTGACGTCTTTTACTTGGGACTTCTGGAATCGGAACGCAGTGGTGAGGGCGCTCGTCGCCTCTGAGCCGTCACCAACGACTTTGCCCTCTTTGTCGACCAGTTGCGGAATCACCTTGCCCGAGATCTGTCGCGCCCCATCCGACCCCGCAATCGCAACGGCGTCTTCGCTGGGTTTAAAGTCAAACAGTCCAAGAAACCCAGGGATGCTGGTCGCAACCGATGCAATGGGTTTTGGGCCCGAATCAACTTCTCGAATGTATACCCCTGGTGTTTGGTAGTCCATGCGCTCTTAGTCCTCGTTTTCAGTGGATTGTTCAGGATTGTCCTCAGAATATTTTCTGAAGTTTTTGGGTTCCGGGCCTGGGGCCATTCGGTTTGGTGACTCAGTCTTGCCAGCGATCATGCGCCCGGAGCGCGAGGTCACTGACTCTGACTCGTCGACCGTCTCCCGACGACCAAGACGTGGCATGCGGATTGTAGTCCCTCCGTCTCCCGAGACAAGAGGTCCATCCATCGCGACCCTCGCCCGATAGGTCAAAAACGGCCGATAGGGAGCCTCTTGGATGGAAAAGAAATTGATCGCATCTCCCACTGTGAGATCGTCACACAGGGCGAGCGAAACCTTTTCCATGTACAGGTCGTCGTCAGAGGGATCGGCCTCGAGGCTGTAGTCGCGACCAATGCTGTCCACAAGGCGCCCGTCGGGCAGGTGAAACTTTCGCGGCCTGTAGACAAGGTGGGTGGCTTCATTGAGGGCGAGCATGACCCAACCCAGCAGTCGCTCTGCGTCAGACCGAAACTTCGAGTGAACTCCAATCAGGTAGAAGAGATCCATCATCAGTGGCGGCCGATGGTAGTAAACCTCATCGGGGTTTTCACCCTTTCCCTTCACGAAAACCGGCGCTTGCCGGTACCGCTTTGCGTTGCGTAGATTTGGATTCTGGGCTGCCCGATACATGTAGATGTAGATGACCTCTTCCCGATCCTTAGGGACGAAACTCAGGTCTTCCTCAAAACGCGGGACACGCTCCGTGAGATCGTAGTTGTCGATCAAAAACTTGTGAATCGACTCGGTCACTTCGCCAATGATGTTCTGGCCCGACATCATTCCGCGCCGGGGCAACGCTTCAGTCATTGGATGCTCCGGACTCGAGGAAGTCCTGCACGGTCGGACGAAGGCGGGTGGGCAACCCCGACTCCAACCGGGTTGCCTTCGGCCAGCGCGGGCGCTGGCCAGCCTCGAACGCGGCCCGAACCGATGCCCCGAAGGCCTCGAACGACAGCGGCGGCTCAAGCGGCTTTCGCCACGGCGGTCCCGCCACTGGTCTGCTCAACTCTTGACGGTACGGGTGCTGGATCAACCGCTTCAGTTGGGGCGCATTGGGGCCGGCATCGACCAGCTTACGGGTGGTCCGAGTCGAGTGCGTGCGCCGTTCTTTCCGCTCGGGAACCGAAACTGTTCGAGGCCGCACCACTTCCAGACGTTCTGTGCGACGGATGATCTCTCGTGGAACCAACAAGGACTCCCCAAGAATCAACCGATTTAAACGAAATGTTGGATTCATTCACCCACCCGTGGACCGTCCCACGTTTCCGCGACGCTACCCGACTTCGCCAAAGCGGGTCAAGCCGAAATGCTATGCTTCTGCCGTGAGATCTTCCCGAAAAGGCCCTGAGTCCAACAAACGCACATCGACATCCCACCGGTCTGCATCCAGTGTTGAGTCCGATTCCAGCGGTGAAGCTGCACAATTGAAGAAAATCGCGAAGTTCATGGGCAATTCGCATGTCGGCTCATCGCTCAACAGTTCTGCGGGCCAACGGGACTCCTTGTTGGCGCATATCTGTGAACGCTTGGCGGCCTTGGAGCGCGCGCAGTCTAAAGAGCGGCAAGCCATGACCAAAGAACGGGAATGGTTCAAAGGGGTGGCGAAGGGTGCCGAGGGCTATCACCTCCCCGACCTGACTCGGTGGCACGAGAGCGCAGAGCTGTACAAACAAGCCGGTAATGCACTGTGCAATGGTCAACTGGGACGGGGGGCGGACCTCCTCCGCCAAGCAGAATCCGCCGAGAAAGCCGCATTCGAAAGCGTCCCGGTGTTTGTGCAAAACACCTTTTCGGAACAGGAAGCAGCCAGCGCAAGCCCAGAACAAGCCCGATTCATCGATGACGAGGCGTCCTGCACAGGATGCAGTCGGCCCGCCGACCTCAAGGTGGCCGATCGCATCCTTTCGGTCTCCGACAAAATGGATTCCAGCCCACCGCTTCCAAAGCGAAAATTGCGCTGGTTTGACGAGGAACTCGCCGAGGAAGAGGCCGACGATGACGAATGAGATCGTCGACATTCTCGATGCGCTTATCGGTGTTCCAACCACCCACAACCACCCGGTCACAGGCATTGCATCGTTATTGGCACGTCGGGCCGAGGATGCAGGAGCTCATGTCGAGATCATCGAATCCAGCCCCGGCAAACAGAATGTGATCGCTCGCTTCGGGCCGAGAGGCACCGATGGACTGGTAATCAGCGGCCACATGGATGTGGTTCCCACGGACGGCCAGCCGTGGACATCAGACCCCTACGCACTGACTGAGCGAGGTGGGCTCCTTTACGGTCGAGGCACGGCTGACATGAAGGGCTTCATTGCCACAATAACCGCCCTTCTGCCCCAGCTTCCCGTTGCCGATTTCAAGCGAGAGCTCGTCTTGATCTGGACCCATGATGAGGAGATTGGGTGTGTCGGGTCGGGCAGGCTGGCCACTTCGTATACCGATCCGCTTCCATCCCAAGCTTGGATCGGAGAACCGACGGGGTTCCTGCCTTGTCGCATGCACCCCGGTCACACCACCATCAGCATCCGATGCACGGGACGTGCGGCCCATAGCTCCAAGCCAGGCCTCGGTTTTAATGCCATTCACGTGGCGAGCCGAGTGGTCGCCCAACTGGAAACACTCGCCTCAACGTGGCGCAGCCAGAATCGCTTCAGCGAGCACTTGGACAGCCCGTTTACCGTCATGAACATTGGACAAATTAACGGTGGCACCGCGGTAAACATCGTTCCCGACCAATGCACGATTCGGGTGGGGCTGCGTCCATTGCCTGGAGATCAAGCCATCGAACGGGTCGCCGAGATCACCGATTGCCTGAACGCAGTCCGTCAACATGCGCGGTTTGGGGGTGGGGAGATCGCGATCGATGTCGATCAAATTGCGCCTGCGCTGCTCACCCCATCAGGCACAGCACTCGAACGCGCACTGTGCGCCCACAGTCCGCACTCTGAAGCCACCGGTGTACCCTTCGCAACCGATGGCGGTAACTTCCAAGAAATGGGCATAGCCAGCCTTGTGTTCGGACCCGGAGCGATCGATGTGGCCCACAAGGCAGACGAGCACATTGACCCCAAGGAGTTGGTGCAGTGCGGGCGAGTTGCCGCGGATCTAATCCATCGGTTCTGTGTCACGAGCTCGCCCGACGCTTGACCAACGCTTCGGACGTGCGCACACTGGGAGCACAACTACGGAACGACATGGCCAAGAAGAACCGCGAAGACCGCGCCGTTGACCGCATCGAGGACCGCCTCGATCGGTCTGAATTACGGCGTGTCGCCATGCCCGATGGCGGAGAGGTGTACCGCGGGGAAATCGCAACGCGAGCCCTTGAGTCGCTCGGTGCGCGTGCCTTCACCGTTGACCGAACCATCATCGTCGGGGACGACTTCGACCCGTATGCCGCCGAGGATGCCGCCTTGTACGCGCACGAGATGTACCACGTTGAAGCCGGTGACGGCGGCGGCGGTGGAGGCGGTGACAACTTCCGCGACGCAGAGGAGATCGCCGCCCGAGCGGTCGAATCTCTCGTTCTGCAACGCGCGGCGGCAGGCGGTATCGAAGCCGGGTATGCCGCGGGTGCGGGCGCTCGAAAGGGAGGCCTTCAAAGCGGAGAAGACGGCGCATCCGTCGGTGCTCGAGGCAAGGATCCGAACTCTCACGATGACGGCACTCAGCAAGACCGGACGCCAGAGGACGGCTACAGCGCCCTGCTCGCTCAGGGATGGACACACTCGGAGATCGTCGAGCACCTCAGCCGACAAGTGCTTCGCATGATCGATGAACAATCTGAGCTCAAGAGCACGCGGGCCGGGAACAACAAGGGGTTCGCCTAAGCCGTGGCCACAATCTTCGAAGAACTGGCGAAACGGCTCCGGCGCATTGATCTGCTTCTGTTGAGGGCCGTACGGCGGCAGCGCGCTCGGCCATCGATGCGAGCGAAGGGTCAGTTCTGGGGTTCCGTCATCACCGATGATGAGGTCGATGCCCTGCTGCGGGCCCATGGCGAGATTGACTACCCCGCAGGCTCGGATGGGATGGATGACGCAATCGGCGCCAGTTCCGCCATTCGTGACGACCCAAGCGGACGTTTTGGTCGTTTGGTCCGCGCGCTCGATCTCGACGGAGATGACGCGGACCTTGTCATGCTGTCCATCGCGCCGGAGATCAGCGCCGGGTACGGCAAAATCTTTGCGTACCTCAATGACAACTTGAATCAGGCCTACCTGACCGTCGACTTGGCGACCCGAGTGCTGCGAACCGAACGGCAACAGCGCCTCGCTCTGCAGGCTCGGTTGATGAAAGGCGCTCCCTTGATTCAGAATCGCTTGCTCTTGCTCAACCCCGAAGAAGGCGTAGAGACGCATACGGCTCGCCGGCTCCACCCAAGCAGTCGTCTCCTGCAGTGGCTGTTGGAGGAGCAGGAACTCCCCGAAAGCGTGGGATTCAAGCCCATCGATACGGGCGGAGATGTCTTCACGCCCGCCGCAACGGCGGACCGCCTCGAGCAGATCAACAGCTCGCTGCACCGACCCGTCACGCTCGTGATTACCGGCAGCACTCTTGGGTCCCGTGAGGGGGTCGCCATCGACATCGCAAAGCGCACCGGTCGCCCCTTGGTGCGAGTAGATCTCGACCGCTGCCGCCAATACATTGAGCAGCCCTATGACCTGATCAGAGAGCTGCGCTTGTCCGGAGCGCTGCCGTACCTGATCAACGTCTCCGACCAGCAAGAAGACCCCATGCTGCGCATCCAAGTGCAGCGGCTCGGCGCCGCGGTCGCCAAACTCCCCTACCCGGTGTTGGTTGGCGGGACGGATCGACGCTCCGTGGCCGCACTCCTCGGCGGCGATCGGCCAAGCCTGACCGTGCAAGTCCAGCGCTCAACCCTCGACGAGCGAATCAAGGCATGGACCGATGCGATGACTCGGCGAGGATGGAGCACCCAGAAGGGCGAAGACGTGGCCGAACGGTTTTATTCGGTGGGCGGTACAACCATCCATCAAGTCTTGGAGCGCGCTGCAGCGGAATGCGGGGGTCAAGAGCCCACGCTCGACGCGATGTGGGCGGCGGCTCGAGAGTGCTCCCGTCCAGAATTTCAAGGGCTCGCCGAGCACATCGTGCCTCGCTACACTTGGGATGACCTGATCTTGTCCGACAAGATCAAGAATCAACTCCAACATCTGGTCAACTACCTCGCCGAGCAAGAGACGGTATTCCATCGTTGGGGTGCGCGAAGCATTCGCGCCCGGGGCTATGGAATCAAGGCGCTCTTGTCCGGCGGACCGGGTACCGGAAAGACCATGGCGGCGGAAGTCATTGCCGGAACACTCGGCCTTGACCTGTTTCGCGTCGACCTCTCATCCGTCATCAGTCGATGGGTGGGAGAAACCGAGAAGAACCTAAAAGAAGTGTTCGATGCAGCAGAGGGAGGGACCGCGGTACTGCTGTTTGATGAGGCCGACTCACTGTTCGGGAGCCGAGGCGAAGTCAAGCAAGCCCAAGACCGGTTTGCGAACCAAGAGGTGAGCTTTCTGCTTCAGCGACTCGAGGTTTTCGAAGGGTGCGCGATTCTCACCACAAACCTTCAAGAGAACATCGATGAAGCCTTCTTGCGTCGGTTCGGGGCGGTCATCGAATTTCCGATGCCGTCTATCGAACAGCGCAAAAGACTGTGGGCCCGCGCCATTCCAAAGGGCGCACCACGAAACGCCGACCTGGATCTCGATGCGATCGCGAAGCAGTTCACCATCGCCGGTGGTTCCATCATCAACTCGGCCATCAACGCCTGCATCCTCGCGTCAACGCTGAAGGAGGATGTCGCGATGAAACACATCGTGACCGCGGTTGCACAGGAGTACATCAAGATGGGCAAACAGGTCACACCGGTCCACTTCGGGGAGTGGTACACCTTCGTCCGCGACCTGTAAGGAGTTCAGTCCGCTGTGGGCTCGATGCGTTCACCGTCTGGACCAATGCGCGCCACCCATCCTGAGAACCGACTGCGCTCCTTTCCAGTGATGCCCTCAAGGTTAGCGGCTGCATACTGGATCTCATTGCTGGATTCGCTCCAGTCGATGACCCCCAAGGCTGTGTTGAACTGAGCCCGTCCCGACCCCGTCACATGCAGCATCGTCGATGTCCCTTGCTCGATGGTCGCACCTTCAGCCACCGTGCCGCGTCCCGTGCTCTCCACGCGAGCGGTGGGTCCGTCCCATCGAGTCACAGAATGCTTGAGCGCGACACTGCCAGACGTGCCTTGATTGGTCATGAGCGTCATCGACAGAGGCACGCCTTTCCGCTTCCATTTCTTGCCCTTGTCGATCCCATCCTTTGGAAGTTGAAGATCGAGCGGCGCCAACGCGCGCTGAATCATCTGAAGCAGGCCGTCTTGTATGCGGGCAGCGCGGCTCGTCTTGAGTGGAGGGCCGGGTTCGAGATCAATCGAACTGAATCGTCCGTCAGCCCGCATCTCAATGAACAACTTGCGGCCCTGAAGTCGGGTCGCGTCCCGACTCATGATCGCCGCGAGCGTATCTTCTTCACCCGACACAGCGACGCCGCGAAACTCGACCGTGTCCATCGTGCAGGTCACCGCTGTGCGCTTGCCTGCGGGTACGCCAGAGCAGCGTATATCCATCAACATCATCTGCTTCGTGGCTCGAGCCACATCATTCTCTTCCGCATACCAGCGGCGGCCACGGGGAGTCTCCACCACGCTCTCCACGTGATAGGCCACGCTCTCCCCTGGCGACCAACGCCATTCAAGGCCGGCATTCGCGGATGCAATCGATGTCCATACTAGCCAAAACATGTGGTCTCTCCGAGCGGGTCAAAAGGTAAAGCCCGCTCCTACGGTTAGCCCAAATACTGGCATGATGACGCCCTCTCCGTTGTCCTCCCGCTCACCGCGATTCCGAACCCCGTCCATGTTCAAATCGCCTGCGGCAATGTTGCGCTGAATGGAGTTGGGTGCGGCAAGCGAAAAGCCACCACGAAGGTCGACATCAAAGACCGGTCGCACACGCTTGTTAAAGTCACCAAACCGGGGCTGCATCGCCCAGCCGGCGTGCAACGTCGACTGCCAAGCATGGGGAAGGTTTGTGTATCCGTTTCGCCACTGCAGCCGAGGCCCGAACCCAATCCCTGCGTCGCGACCGAACACACCGCCGAGCCCAAGGTAAACGTGACGGTTCCAGTGGGTGACATGGTACAGCTCATCGTCGCTACACGCCCCATCCTTTACGCCGAGCGGTGAGTCGGGATCTTTCTGCCCGCAGGCGACGGCGTAGGGCTTGTAGGCCGCCTGATGGCGAGGCAAGTAGTACCGCTCAATCCAGTCCTCCCCGCTCCGCGTGTTGAGTCCAAACTCCCAGCCGAGAGAGGCCATGAATCGGTTGTAGTGGGCCCGAAGTTCAAAGTTGAAAGGAACAAACGCGTTCTTGAGCGCCCCGTCAAACCGCTGGGTCAGTCCTCGGCTAATGTCGAGGGTGTTCTCATCGCTGAGGTCCGTATCAAAGCTGGCCGTGGCTCCGTTGAACATGGCCCCTGACGAGAACAGGAGTGCAAACCGAACCGGAAACCCGTCTCCGCCATTTGAAACGAGCCGGAGGTGGCCAGCATCCCGAACGTACCGCCAAATGTAGGTCTTGTTGGGATTCCCCTTCTCCGCCACCGCGATGTAGATTTCAGCTTTTGGATGCAACTTTTGGTAAATCGCCAAATAGGCGAGAATATCGCCGTCAACTTCAGCAATGCACTCGTTTTTGTACAGGAACAGTTGCTGGATAAAGTCGACACCCATCTTTTTTCGAGCGGTCTCGCGCACGAAGTAGACGTTCTCATCGAACTTCACCGTTTCAAGCCGCTCGCTCATGCCGTGGCCACTGTCCACTCGCTTCAAATAGATGTCGGTGCGTCCAAGGTAGCCATCCAACTGGGCGTTGTCGTCAAGCGTCACTGGAAGCCCGTTGATGAGCACCTCGTAGTTCTGCGGGAACACTTTCGGGTTGAACATGTCCTCCAGCTCAAAATCCAACTTGAAGGATGGATACTGACCTTGTTGCAGTTGCTTCAGGTAGTGAGTGACAGAGTCCCGAATGTACGCCGATGGAATCTCGGACATCAGCGCGGGCTCTTGGGACGCCAAAAGCGCCGCAAGATAGTGGTAGTAGTTCACCGGATAGCGGCCTGCGAGCGCCTCAAAGAACGGTGCAGTCGCGTGGTTGGCGTTTTCCGCGGCATACCCGATCGACAAGTACAAAAGGAAAAGAGGCTTGCGGAGTTCAGGTCTGTCGACAAACCAGATCTGTTCTCCAATCTCCCGCAACTGGGCCGCCCGGATTCCCCACTCCGCTGGGGTCATCGAGTCGTAGGGCCGCGCCAAGGTCTGCTGGGCTTCGGCAATCAAGCCCTGCACATTCGAGTCGGGCACCTTGGCGGGCTGCTGAACCGGGATCACAGTTCGATCTTTCACTTTGCGCCCGGCTTGATACAAATCAACCTCGGGAAAGAACATGGCATCGGGACGGGCAATCGCCGATTTTGTGTTTCGAACCACGGCCTCATTTGTGTAGCCCGCAGACGTCCCCTCCCACTTCAGCACCACAACCCGCGCCAGTTTCTCCTTCCTTCGCGCCTCCTCAGCGGCGTCCGCCGCTTCTTCCTCAGCGGTCTTTTCTTCTTTGCTCTTGCGCTTGCCTTGTTCCTTCTTTCCACGCTTGACCGCCTGTGTTGAGGGCGCACGGGCGACGGGGGGTGCCGCAGCGTTTGCAGGCGTTCCCAGAGCAAGCGAAGCGGTAAATAGCAACGTGAGCATCATGATGAAGTCCCCTAACGCACCGGATCCGGGGTGAGTCCAGACTCAGAACCGTACCATTCATGCGGACTCGATGGGCCTATTTGCACACAGCCGTCTGACCAATGATGCTACAGCTGTATGACCTGCCTCGGGATACAGGGGTGAATTTCGCTGGAATTCCACCCTTAAAGTAGAGCGTGCATTGCCCACCGGGGACACCGCCGAACTTCGTGACACCTGCTGTAAATGATTGGCGCTTCCGGTAACTTCCCGCACCGCAAATGAGTTCCACTGCACGTGCCTGCGATGCATCCGTCAGTTTCACCATCACACTTCCACCACCCACCTTCGGTCCCGTGGGAGCGGTGCTCGCCGCCGGCCTCGACGACCGCGACGATGAAGACGTCGCGCTGCGGCGCCGTACAGGCTGCGGGGGAGGCGTGAAGCCCGTGTCTTCCCGACTCGCCGGCTCCCGGTCCCGCTTGCCATCCGACGGGGTGCTTGTGGCCGTCTTTGCTTGGGCGACGGGAGGAGTTTCCTCTCCGCCCCAATCAACAAACAACAGCAGCATGACCGCAACGGAGCAAAAGGCGAACATGCCGAA
>Ga0160422_10002105_pt1 | contig 12496 bp, 9 predicted proteins | sample Fk160mmetaG_FD_108192 | JGI IMG/M metagenome (GOLD analysis project Ga0160422, IMG submission 108192) | Marine microbial communities from the Central Pacific Ocean - Fk160115 60m metaG | ecosystem: Environmental > Aquatic > Marine > Oceanic > Photic zone | place: The Central Pacific Ocean...
TACCTCTGGTCGATGCAGCGAACCATCTTTGAGGGCGGGGACGAAACGCAACCGCCAGAGAGCCTGCACGGTGAAGCCGTGCCTGACATCAGCGATGCGGAAAAGGGAGCGATGCTCATCATGGCGGCGTTCACCATCCTTTTCGGCGTAATGCCGTGGATAGCGCTCGACATGATGCACGACTGGACCTTGGACTTCTTCGATGCCTTCCTGATACCGATTTTGACTGGAGGTGGCCAGTGAAATGAGCAATCACGTTTCCACGGTTGAACCCTTTTCACAGGGCAGCGACCTCATCACCGCCCTCGCTCCTGAATTTGTGCTGATCATCGGTCTCTTCACGCTGATGATCGTGCCCAACATGGGCGATGCAACGTTCCGAATACCGCTCACGCAAGTGCGCCTGCCGTGGTTCTTTGGCGGCAAACGGCGGAACCTCGAGAGCGATCCTCGCCTGCCTGGTTTGTTGGCGACCGTGTTCTTTTCCATCGCCTTCCTCCTTTGCGGTGTGTCGTTTGTCAACGGCATGGCGCGAACGGAGATTGTCACGCCCGGCGGCACCCCCATGCTGAAGGTCGACGAGTTTAGCCGAATGTTTGAACTCATTTTCTTTGGCGCCTTGGCGCTCGCCAGCGCTTCCTCTGTGAACCGATTTCCAGCGACCAGTCGGGCCGATCGAAGCCCGAGCGGCCTGTACAACAACCGCCGCCAAATTGACTTCTACATCCTCCTCATCACCACGGGTCTTGGCATGTCCATCGTGGCCTTGGCTCAAGATTTGTTCATGCTGTTCATCGGTTTGGAACTGGCTTCGTTTTCGACCTATGTCTTGGTGGCCTTCATCAAAGAAAGTCGAGAGGGTACCGAGGCTGGAATGAAGTATTTCATCGTGGGTTCGGTTGCTTCAGGCGTTGGTTTGTACGGCTTGTCGCTCCTGTACCTCTGGTCGGGCTCCTTGCAGTTTGCGGACCTTTCCGTCGCCTTTACCGAGAACGGTTTGGAACCTCTGCCGCTGATCGCCCTCGGTTTGCTCCTCGTCGGTTTCGGTTTCAAGGTCAGTGCTGCACCGTTCCACTTTGCCGCTCCAGACGCCTATGCGGGCGCTGCCGCTCCGATAGCGGGTGTGCTGGCAACCGCCAGCAAAGCCATGGGCGTGCTCGGCTTGTTGCGCATCTTGCTGGTGGTCGCTTCACCCGAAGCGACCGACGGCTCAGCCGTTTGGCTCATCGCTCTGGGTGTTTTGTCGGTCATCACGATGACCTGGGGCAATCTCGCTGCCCTCGGCTCAACCAACCCAAAGCGCATGCTTGCCTACTCGTCGGTGGCGCACGCCGGCTACATGCTGGCCGCCATCACTGCCATTGGCGCGCTCAACTGGGAAAGCGGCTATGTTGACTCGAGCAACGACGCGGCCCTTGCGGTCGTAACGGCCCTCGTGTTCCACCTTGCGGTCCTTGTTTGTTTCAAACTCGGCGCTTTCCTTGTCCTCTCCCTGCTCGAGGCCGAAAAAGGCGGCCACACCCTTTCATCGCTCGGCGGCCTTGCCAAACGAGACCCCTTCTTGGCCGTGGCCATGTTTGTGTTCATGATGTCGCTTGCCGGCGTTCCACCACTTTCCGGTTTCGTCTCGAAACTGCTGGTCATCATGGGCATCGTCAAGGTCGCTCTTCTCGACGTTGTCGCCACCGACCTGAACTTCGCCGACATTCATTGGGTTTGGTACCTGGCGCTCTTGATGGTCATCAACTCCGCCATTTCCGTGTTCTATTACCTCCGCATCGGCCTCGTCATGTACTTCCATGAACCCGAGGAAGGTCGTACCGGACCGCTTCCGGCAGGAAGGTCGGTTCGGTTTACGATTGTTCTGTGCGTTTTGACCACGGTGTACTTTGGTGTCGGCGCTGGCCAACTCATCGCGTTGTGCGAATCGGCCGCCAATGCGCTCGTCGGTGCTTGGTGAAACGGTAACGCTGGCGCCGGTTGATTTGGGTGATGACTTCAAGAAGGGTTGGCCGCTGGCTATGGCAGGTGAGACTGATTGGGTCGCAGGTTTGAGGAAAAAGTGGACGTCGAGGAACTCGCACGTCTTGAGAATCCTGAAAATGCTAGCGACGGCAAAATCCGTGTCAAAATGCCGAACAAGAAAGTCAACGAAATGTTCGCCCTTGCCTCCCAAATTCTGGGTGGGCGCCGTGTCACCGTGCTCTGCGAGGACGGCGAAACCCGAATGGCTCGTATTCCCGGAAAAATGCGCCGTCGCCAGTGGGTAAGGGAAGGCGATCTCATCATCGTGTGGCCTTGGGATTTCCAAGATTCAAAGGCTGACGTCAAGCACCGCTACACCAAAACCCAAGCGATGTACCTCTCGAGAAAAGGCGTTCTTCCTGACGACGTCGACATGTTTGGCATGGGCGTTTCACTCGACGACGATGGAGAACACGACGACCTCTTTGCTTCCGGCAACACGGCCGTTGATGAAGACGAGGCGGCTGTTGAAGACGATGCTGACGATGACAGCGACGACCTGTTTGCTGACGATGGTGAGGAAGACGACCTGTTTGCCGACGGTGGTGAAGAAGACGACCTGTTTGCCGACGATGGTGAAGAAGACGACCTGTTTGCCGACGATGATGAGGGCGAAGCGCCTGCTGAAGCGGCCAGTGAAGAAGACACGACACCGAGCGAACCCGCCGTTGAAGAAGAACCCGATGACGACGATGACGACGCCGACGTCGATGCGCTGTTTGCTTGAAGCGATGAGGTCGGATTATGGTCAATGAAGACGACTGGGAAGAGCTCGCCGGTCGCCCTCGCAAAGGACGCAAATCAAGGAAGAAAAAGCAACACAAGAGCAAGGCAGCCCGCCTTGATGCTGAACACCACCGTTCCGAGCAAAACGAATTTCTCCGCGGCTTGAACGACCGGCAAGGTCGTTATGAATGGATGAAAGAGGAGCGGTACAACACCATGTTTCGCAACATCGAGGCCAAAATTCAGGGTGCGATGGGTACGGGAACATACGACTGGGTTGATCGTCGGGTGTTTGACCAGGTGTTTGACCGCCTGACCTTGATGGCGCTGTACAAGATGATGAAGTCCGGCGTCATTGACACGCTCGACTTTCCGGTCGCAAGGGGCAAAGAGGCTCACGTGTTTCACGGCACCAACCTTGCAGGAGAGCCCGTAGCGGTCAAGATTTTTCACACCTCAAACGCCGTGTTCAAGAACCTCATTCAGTACATTGAGGGTGATCCTCGGTTCACGGGCCTTCGCCGAAAACATCGGGACTTGGTCGAGGTTTGGGTCCGAAAAGAATACCGCAACCTGAACCGGTTGGCTCGTTGGGGATTGAACGTCCCGCACCCTCACGGCGTTCACAAGAACGTCCTGGTCATGGATTACGTGGGCAGCGCAACCTCACCGTCGCCCAAATTGCGTGACGTCGGTGTGGAAGCGCCCCAAGTGGTCTACGAGCAGTTGCTTCGGTTCCTCGCTGTTTCGTGGCAAAAAGCGAACATGGTTCACGGAGATTTTTCGCCTTACAACATCCTCTGGCACGATGGAAAAGCCTGCGTTATCGATGTGGGCCAGGGCGTGGTCGATAGCCACCCCAAAGCTCAGGAATTTTTGGTCAGGGACGTGACGCGCCTCGTTGAATGGGGACAAAAAAATGCGTTGGATGTCAACCTTGCCGATGCGATGTACGAGGTGCTGAACATGGACCTTGGCGATGTTGAGCAGGTTGAATTGATGGAGTGATCACTCTTCTTCCCAGGTGATGTTTTCGTCATCGGCAAGTTCCATCAATTCCTCAACCGCTTCTTCGTCGTCCGGGTCGACTTGCGCCGCTTTCATCCGACGGTTACGCCGTTCTTGGGATATCTCTGCCAGCCCGGGCACGAGCCCTTCAAACCCGGATGCTGAGGTATCGGTGGGTTGACGTTCCTCAAAGGCGATGAGCGAGCGAGATTCCAAGCGAGCGCGCTTGCGGTCCCGTTCGAGAAATCCGATAACGGTGCCGTGCTCAGACCCACCCGCCAGCATTTCAATCGCTTGGCGTGCGGCGTAAAGGCCGCTTTCCTCGCCAACCAAGACCACGGTTGAGTTGTAGATGCTGATCTGGGTATCGGTTAACTGTTCAATGAGCTTGCGAATTTTTCCTTGCCTGCCGATGATTCGTGCCCGTATACGTCGTTGTTGGTTGGAACGCTTGCCCACGAATTCCCGGAGATCCACCAGCTCAAAGAAATGGTCGTCTTCCAACAAACGAACGGCGGCGTCGGGAGCCATCCCACGAGCAATGGCTTTGACCACATCAGGGAGTTTCATGGCTTTCACAGGGTCGTAAGTTCCCGGTTCACCCCATTCAACCTCGATGTCTCCGGATTCGGAATCGATGATGAATTTCCTGCATCCAGCGGCCTCTCGAATCGCTTTGCTGGTCGCCCCTTTGGCACCGATGATGACCGCTATACGGTCCTTTGGCACACGTGGTAGGGGTTGGCGCATGGACGCCCGTGAGGCCCGATGCTTTTCAATCCCTTGTCCTCTGCTGCAGAAGAGCCAGAGCAAACCCAACCAGCACGATCAGAAGAAGGGATGGAGCAAACGACGGCACCAAGCCGGGCGAATCGATCGAGGCACCGGTGACGACGAGATAATTGGCGTTGTTGCCTTCATCGTATTCATCGATGACGTCAGCGAAGTCGATGACAAGCCGCAGGTCAAATTGACCGGGTCGCGGTACGGCGTAGTTCCACACGATGGTTTCGCTGCTGTTCGACAGCGTTCCTGCCGGCAAATTTCTTGTTTCCATGACCGTCCATGCAACATCCGATGAACGGTCTGCTGGGGCGGTTTCAAGGCGCACAATGACGCTGCCCCCGTAGTCCTCGTTGGATTCCAAGACACTGGTGATGGTGACGTTACCCGTCTTTTCTCCCGGCCGTACCACAATGCGGTCCACGTTCGTTTGGCTGGCGTTCCACGACAGGTCAAGGCCGGGAAGGATTTGGTAAGAGCTCGCCTGGGTCGTGAACGAGTTTCCGGCCTCGTCAACCAGAATCGCTCGAAACATGAGGTGTTGGCGGGATTTCGTGGCCCAACTGGCGAGACCCACCTGACCGGAGAGGCCGTTAACGCCCATGGTTAGCCAGCGGCCGGAGAGGTCGGGGGTTTCACCGACGCCGTTGGAGTCAAACCCGTATTGGATGTAGGAGGATGACTGGTCGATGCCGGAATGCGCATCTTCAGCGTTGAAGGAAACGTTCGCTGGTCCAATGCGGCTCGTGGTCAATTCGTCTACCGTCCACGAAAGGCCGATGGGTGCGGTTTGGTCAACCCGGATGGTGACGGTGGTTGATGCACCGATGTTGCCCACCCGGTCAACGGCCCGGAGGTGCAACGAGTGAACCCCCTCTTCAAGCGTGAGCGACAGGCTGTCGCTGCTGGTTGTGGACCAGTCCTCATCGCCGAGTGCGTATTGAACGCTGGCCACGCCAGAGCCTTGACCGTCGTCGGCTTCGGTCATCAACCCCGAGACCGATACAGTGCCCGATTGTTGCCATGCATCGCCGTCGCCAACCACCACGCTGCCCACGGTGGGACCCGTGCGGTCGATGCCGATGAACAGCGTTGACGTGTTCGTCAAGCCGGAATGGTCAGCGACGGTCAGACGAGGTGACCAGGTGCCTTCTTGCATGTTCCCGCTCGACCAGTCCCATCCGTAGTTCAGCGTTGTTGGTCCGTCCGCCGTTGGGGCACCCGGGCCCGGGACGTTGGCGAGGGTGGCTTGTTTGAGATCGTCATCGCTCGCCCCCCACCTGAAGGAGAGGGCGTCTTGCGCGTCGATGTTGAACCAAGCGCGATCGGTGAGGCTGGCCCCCGTTCCCGCATCCGGATTGAGCACGGTAAACGTCGTGATGACGGGCACTTGGTTGACGACTTGGAACCATCCGCTTGTCGCCAAAGCAAAGCTTTCGGTGTCGCTGTCCCAACCAGAGGCTCGCAGTTTGTAGGTGTCGTTGGTGTAGCCAGTGGTGTCAAAGGGGTACATCCACGGCGTTGTGGTCAGGTTCACCACGGTGGTCCAGCTGGTTTCATCGGTCGTGATCTCAATGAGCAACGAATCAAGCGTGCCGCTTCCACCAACGCTGAAGGTAAGCGCGTAGGTGCCCTTGATGTCGTCATCAGGGGAAGGACCGTTGGAAAAAGCGATGACCAAATTGGAGGGGCTGCTCAACGAAGCCGGGTCGTCCTCTGCCAGCAAATCAGAGCGCTTCGCGTTTTCAAGGCCCGGAGAGAGGAGGAGAGAACAGAGCAGCAGGCCGGCAAGCCATACGGCAACGCTGCTTCGTCCCATGGCGTCTCCACACCTTCCGAGAGCCTTCAACTCTCCCCTCCGAGGGCTGAGGAAGATGAAGTTCCGAGAGGCGGGTTACTCCGCCATGAGAAAAGGGGTGGCCATCCATGATTTTGTGCCTCATTATGGAGATGGGTTCAAGTGCTTTGCATGCCCAAGTGGGACCATGGACCGCAAAGCCAAGGCACTGTTCGTTCTCAGCCTGTTTTTGCTCAGCGTTCTTCCTTACCCTGTTCAGGCGGAAGAAAGCGGTGGTGTGCAGTCCTCCGTCGCTCAAATGGCCCTCACCCCGCAACAACCCGTTATGGGTGGGTCGGTTGATGTAGCCGTGACGCTGTACAACAGCCAGCAAAGCGACGCTTACAACGTGAACATGGCGTTCTACAAAGAAAACATCGCGCCAAACAATCGGTTGTTCCTCGACGAAGTCACCATTGCGGCGGAGTCGTTTTACACGGCTGAAACGGTGTGGTCTGGGTTGACCGAAGGCAACCACAAGATATGGTTTGAATTTTCAGCCGGCGGCGACATACAGGCGCGCTTTTACAGAGAATTCAACGTCTCTGGCCTGGCTAACCTGCGTGTGGACACCCTTGAAATCGACACCAGTGCACCCATCTACTCAGGGGACACAGTCGCCCTTTCCACGCTGGTGCTGAATTCCGGGAGCGTTGACGCACCCGCCTCGCGCCTTCTTGTTGAGGTGCCCGAATCAAGCGATGTTCTTCTCGACATCCCTGCCTTGACCGCCGGAGAATCGGCATGGGTCAACACCACCATCACCGCACCCAGCAGCGGCGTCCATACGGTTCAGGTCACGCCCGATGCAGAAAACATCATCGAAGAAGCCTCGGAAATGAACAAGGTCACCGAAGTTCAGTTGGTTGTGGCCACCCGAATGGACTTGAGTTTCAAAGACGGGTTGACCGTGACCACGGCGGAGGGCGCCCTTGAGGGGCCGTGGACGGTTCAAGGAACCATGGTTCGAACCAACGGTACGGGGCCTCTTGATGTCCCCGTCTGGCTGCAAATCGACAACCCTTCAGGGGGCCTTATCACCAGCCAGCCGTTTGACGTGTCCTTTAGCGGCGTTGGCTACACAGAGCGCGCTTTTTCAGCGCAACTCACCGCGACCACGCTCAGCCCTCTTCCGGATGGCGACCACATCGTTTCGGCCAAAATCAACCCCTTCAACGTCGCTGGGCTTGAACAGGAACGAACGGACAACGATCTCACTACGGGCGTGTTGACCATCTACCCCATACCCGACGTCTACGTGGACGCCAACGCTCTCCCAACGGTGCCATCCGTTCAATCGGGGGAGGATGTCGAGTGGCGAGTGACCATGGAGAACACCGGCGACATTGGCGTCTCAGGGAACATACAGTACGTTTTTGACGGGTTAAGCGGGACTTCCCCTCCTATTCTCCTTGATGCCGGGGAGGCGTTTACGTGGACCATCACCCTACCAACGGCTCTCGGGGCACATACCGCCTCCTTTGAGGGGCAGTGGGTTGCTGCTCAGGGAAGTTGGGACGCCAACAAGCAGAATTCTCTCGCCACGGGCTCGGTGTTTGTCGAATCCAAACTCAAACTGGATTGGGAGTACGCCTCGATGGTACTTCTGGATGCCAACTACGAAGAAGCGATCCTACCGCTCACGGACGGCGAGGCTTACACGATCAACATCAGCATGACCAGTCAAGAAACCGGCCAGGCCAACTTCACGTGTCAAGACGGCAGCAACACCGTTTGGGCGACGATGGTCGTTGACATCCAAAACAGGGGCGATCGTGGCGCTCTGTCCTGCACGTTTACCGCCTCGGCCGCTCTGACCAACGTCCGCCTGATTGCTGAGGATCCTTCGATTTACACCTCTGTGTTTTCACGAAGTTTTCCCACCATCGCCTCCAATTCAGGTGATGACGCCCAAGGAGGTTCTTCTGAAGCAGGGACCATCACCCTGTTTGGTTTGGTCGCCGTTGCTCTCATTGGCGCTCTGGTCGCTGCGGTCGTTCTCACCCGTGAGCGTGAGGAAGAAGTGGAACGGGACATCTACGAGTATTGCCCGTCGTGCGATGGTGAACTCGAGGGTACCGAGGACCGATGCCCGCATTGCCTCTTCAACCTGAAAAAGGCTCGAAATCAGTTCCATGAATGCCTGGAGTGCGGTGAATCGATTCCCGATCTGATGGAGAATTGCCCGTACTGTGGCTCCCAGCAAGACGTTTCCTCGTTCTTTGAGCAAAGGGAACGACGCGAGCGTCGCGAGGTGGTTAAGGAGGAAGTGGCTCTACCAGAGGACGACGAGGACGAAATCGTCACCGGAACGCAAAACTTCGCCGACGCCGTCAAAGAATTCGGGTTTGACGAAACGCACCTTGAGGAAGAGTGGGACACCAACATCGTCGCAGCCGAGGCGGAGGTTGAAGCGGCTTACGACCGTCGCTATGCAGACGAGCTGGCGATGGAAGAGATGACGGAAGAGGAGAGAGAGGCCTACAAAGACACGGTCACGCCAACCCTCGGAACCCGAAGGGACGACGAGGCTCAGGACCTTGACACCATTCTCTCCGAGAAGGGAGAACTGAAGTCGTTGGGCGAGGATACGGGTGAACTGAGTGCGTCCGATGCCTCGATTCGCGAGCAGCTCTTCGAGATCACTGGAGAGGAAGGCGTTCTTCCCGGCGAGAAGGTCAAAATCGGCATGAGTTTGACGGATTCGTCGTTTGCTGGCAACGAGGTTTCGGAAGCAAGCGCTGACTTTTCTTTTGACGAAAAGGACGAGAAACCGCTCTCGAAATCCAGCGATACGGAAAAATCAGCGCCGTCTGAGAAAACACGAAAACCCGTTCGTCGCCGCTCATCACGGCAACCAAAGAAAGCAGAGCCAGCCGATACCGACGTGTGCGGCGCTTGCGGTGCCGACCTTCCGGCAGGGGCCTCGGAATGTGGCGTTTGCGGGGCGAAGTTTGGTTGAGTGTCTGTCAGCGTTCATAGGGCTCGTCATCGCCGTGGCTCGGCCGTAACTCCGCTTCATTCAGACGGTCTCACCAACAGGCGCAGGGTCTTCAAATGCTCGGCATGCCCCAGCGAGGCCTTCATAGGGTTGAATCCGGTGGTTGTGCCATGCGGCGCCCCGGTCCGGCTGTGGCTCTCCTCATGGTGGCTTTGATGGCCTCCACGTCGGGTTGCATGGGCCTCATTGCCGCAAGAGAGTCCGTTGAATTCCTTCGGGAACCGGCGTACGAGAGCCTCGCTGAAGAGAAGATCACCGTCATCCATGAATTCACTTCGCTTTTTGACTACACGGAGGAATTCACCAACCGCTCAACGTTCCAGGTGACGGGAGACACCACCGAAATCAACGTTTACTTCAAGGCCTCGTTTGAACTTTCCAGGTTGGTTGCTGGCTCGGCCTTGGACAACGAAACGCGTTATGTCCGAGCGACTTTGACCGACAGCGAGGGCATGGTTCAGTGGGAGCAAGACGTGAGCGAGGACGCAAGTCCGCTGGAAGAGACGCTCCAACCAAACCCTTCCTTTGCCGAGGGGGAGTGGGAGTTGGATGTCAAAGCTCGCGGTGCGGGCGACGACATCACCGGGACACTTCGCGACAATTTCATGGTCATGGTGACGGTGACCAACAGTTGTGTTCAGTACCCACTGGTCGAAGAGTGTTCCTGACCTAGACAATGCGCTCGGCGCACGCATGCCGCCTCGAGCAGTTCTTGCATTTTCCCGGACGGTTGTGATTTCGTGTCGCACCACCTTTCGCCATGATGTGCTGGATGGCTTGGATTTGTTCCTGAAGTTCGTCCTTTGCCGATTGGTCCCAGGGGAGTTGATGGAGGTTGTTCTGACCGTACCGGAGCAGGGCATAGGGGGGCGCCCGGCCCGTTGTCATCTCCACAAGCCTTGCGTAAGCCAAGGCTTGGAATCGGTGCGAGGCGTGAGGACGTTTGGGTACTTTTCCTGTTTTCTGCTCGACCGGAATAAATTCGCTGTCAATGATCACGATTTGATCGGGTCGGCCCCGCAATCCAGTTTCTTTGTCAATGAGCAGGGCCGTCGTGGCGTCGTCGTCGGAATAGGAAACCTCCGCATCCATGTCAAGGTCGTTTTCAACCGCCAAGCGTCGTGCCTCCTCGTTGTTTTTCAAGGCTTTACGGAGGAGTGTTGAGGCCAAAAGTGTCCACCCAAGCGTGGTCGCCGCTAGGACATAAGAGGCCTGTTCCCGGTTGTCGGCAAACAAAAGGGCGGTGGAATGGAGCGCCAGCACAATTGCGGAGACAAACATCAACGCTTCGAGCAAACCGCCTTCAAACCACCCACCCATGAAGCCTCTCGGCTCAAACACCGGTTCAACGGCGTCCACGTGCCCTTGACGTTCGGGCCTGAACGGTTCGTTCAACCCGATGACCCGTCGCCACGGAACCAGCACAGCCACAAGCCCGACCAACAGGAAAGAGAGCGCACCTGCTGCGAGGAAGCGGGAAAATTCCACCACGTTTAGCCCGACATCGTCAATGTACTGGAAGGCCAACGTGTCGATGAGCAGGACGACAATGACAGCGTACCACCATTCCCATATCAGCAGGTTCCTCCTGGTTTGAAAGCGGTGTTCACCGAACGACGCGATGGCTTCGTGGATGGAACGGTGTTCGGCAATTCCTCGCTCAATGGCCTCGCTCGTTCCACTGGTACCGGTTGCGCTTAGATGCCAAGACATCGGGCAGTAGGTGAAGCGTTCAAGATCGCTTGCGCTGACGGGAAGCGGTCGGCCGTCCGGCATTCGCCATCGTCCCTCATCGTCCTGTTTGGCCTCTGGATGGGTAGGGGGTGAGCCAACGATGACCGCCCCTCCATCCGACATGTAGTGTCCAACGGCCTCCTCGTAAATGAGGCCTTTTCTGGGGGTGCGCGCGCTGTTCAGGGCGGAAAAGCGATGGAAATGAGGGACGAAGTGGTTTAATACAGGGGGTTAGTGGGCGGCTTGCTGTGGTTCAACATGTCCGAGGAAGCCAAGTTGCTCGTCTCCGCCGAAACCTACGAGGAAAACGCCGTCAACATTGGTACGCAACAGAAGAGTGCGGACATGAGCCGGTTCATTGACCGTGTGCGCGAGGACGGTCTGTACCTGCTTGACATCCAAACCACGGACTCACGAATTCGTTCCATTGCGGCGCTGTTGAACACGTACGACGCCCCATCGATCATGGTGGTCAGCGCTCGCCAATACGGGCAGCGCCCCGCTCGCATGTTCGCCGAAGCCATCGGTGCTCACTCCGCTGTTGGACGCTTTATTCCAGGTTCGCTCACCAACCCCGCTCTGCGCTCTTACATCGAGCCGGACATTCTGTTTGTCACCGACCCGGCAAACGATCAGCAGGCCCTCAGGGAAGCCGTGGTCACCGGTCTGCCCATCGTGGGCATCGTGGATGCTAACAACCACCTCCGCAACGTGGACATTGCCCTGCCCGCCAACAACAAGGGCCGCCGTTCGCTCGCCCTCGTCTACTGGCTCCTTGCCAGGGAAGTCCTGAAGGTTCGTGGAGAGACGACCGACGAAGCTTGGGCAGAAGCCAACGATTTGGAAGAGTGGGAATCCACCTTCTGACGTTCAAGAAGGGCGACCTAGGAAACGGCTGATGGCCTCAGCCTTCCCCCTATCGCTTTGTTGTTCGTGCATCAGCGAACGTACCTTTTTTGCTCCAGGCAGACCTTTTGTGAAAGCGATGGCATGACGCTGCATCCACTTGCCGTGAATGCCTACCGTCGCTTCAGACAACGCAATGTAGCGGTCCCAGCACCATTTGCGAGACGCAAACGCCTGACCCGTTTCACTCAGATTTTCCCAATTCTCGTGTTGACGAACCCAAGGAAGCTCCTGTTGGTCCATCCAGCCAAGCCCCACCTTGATGTCGGCGAACACGGTTGGCCTTCCGATGGCGCCCCGTCCAATCATCAGGCCGGAGGCTCCCGTGGTCTCCAAGCATGCCGCGGCTGATGCGGCGTCCGTGATGTCGCCGTTGGCCACGACGGGCAGCTCCACCCTTTCCACGGCTTCCTTGATGCTCGACCAATCCGCAACACCGGCGTACCGTTGGCGAAGGGTTCGTCCGTGAATGCACA
>Ga0160422_10002106_pt1 | contig 12492 bp, 5 predicted proteins | sample Fk160mmetaG_FD_108192 | JGI IMG/M metagenome (GOLD analysis project Ga0160422, IMG submission 108192) | Marine microbial communities from the Central Pacific Ocean - Fk160115 60m metaG | ecosystem: Environmental > Aquatic > Marine > Oceanic > Photic zone | place: The Central Pacific Ocean...
AACCTCTGCATTAGATAATTGAGTGTTGGTATCTGTAGTTTGATCAACCCAAGCAAGCACACCATTACCATCAGTTTTTAAAACTTGATTATTATTACCATCATTTACTGGTAAAGTAAGTGTATACGTTGCACCAGCACTGTGAGCTGGAGATTGTATTTTTACACCGTGATTGTTGTTTGAGCAGTTAAGTTGTATTGCACCTGTTGTACCACTAGTACTACCATCACCCATGATTTCAACACAACCAGTTCCGTTAGGATTTAGTTTAACATTACCGTTAGTTGTGCTTGTATTTATCTGGTTTGCTTGAACATCAAGGTTGCCACCTAGTTGTGGAGTAGTATCTTCTACTACGTTACCGATAGCACCACTGCCACCGCCACCACCTGCATTGACAGCCCATTTAACACCTGTGGCTTCATTACTATCAGCAGTTAATATATATCCATTTTGACCAACAGCAAGGGCTGTAGGGTCACCAGAACCATCACCTACAAGTATTTCACCTTTGGTATCAAGATCGCTGTTCATAACAGCACCAGCAGCATCTACATTAGTTGCATCAGTTACATCAGCACTAGCTTCTATTGCATTTAATTTGCTATGATCAGCGTCAGTAAATACGTTACTGTCAGAAGCCGATTCGACTAATGCTCTTATCTCACTAGCAGTTTGATCTGTTGTAGCACCTGCTTCAATAGCGTTTAGTTTGCTGTGGTCTGCGTCTGTAAATACATTAGAATCTGAAGCTGACTCTACAAGTGTTCTTATCTCAGCAGCAGTTTGGTCAGCAGTTGCATTTGCTTCTATAGCGTTTAACTTACTATGGTCAGCGTCAGTAAACACATTACTGTCACTAGCACTTTCTACTAATGTTCTAATTTCTGATGCTGTTTGATCAGCTGTTGCTGCTGTTTCTATACCGTCAAGTTTTGTTTTATCTGCTGCTGACATAAAGCCATCAACAGTTGTTGTAGCATTAACTACGTTTTGCTCTTCTTGTACTGCAAACAGTACTTGCTCGTGATTAGCATTAAGGTCAGCTGCCTTGATTGATGACCCTGCTGTATATGTAGCTTTAGCAGAATCTACATTAGTATCACGAAATATACGTATTTTTGCAGGGCTAGCTGGTATGTTGCCTGATGTAAAAACTACATTACCGCCACCAGTAGTAGTGTAGCTAGTAATATTATAATGAGTAGTTACTGTTTTTAAAACATTATCTACTTCTACTTTTATATCAGACTGTTGTATAGAAGGGAAAGAAAACGCTTTCGTCGCATTTCCATCCCCAGTATAATCTACGAATGTTGTTGCCATTTATTTGTATATGTTGAGGATGTTAGCTGTTGTATTACGTTTCTGTAGCTTTGCCACATCTTTACGTCTTTGCTCTTCTATTAGCTTAACTATATCAGAGTCGTTCTTAATAGATGCCCATGCAACTCTACGTGCTCTTTGGAATAATCTATCTATAGCTCTATTATGCCAATAATCTCTAGCATTAAAATCAGCACGTTGTCCAGTCCTAATATCATAGTACATCTGTTTCATAGATGCAATAGCTTTTGGATTCTTTGCTAATTTATCTAGCTCTCGTTCTAAGTTTTGTAAACCTATAGCTCGTTGAAACTTAGATCTAATTTCTGGTTGGTCAGTCAAGTTTGTGCTATCAGGTGCGTAGTATGTAGACAGACGTAGATCATAACCACTATCAAACAAAAAGTTACGGCCTTCTGATTGGTCTAAGTTAAGACTTATAGGACTAACAGCATTATATGCACGAGTCATAAAGTCCCAATCTCTAAGTGGTTTACCATTTAGCATGTCATACTTAAGTGGTAAAGGTTTAGCTAATGGATTTACATTTGCTAGAGCCTCTGTTATTTGGTTACGGTTACGTACGGATTGTCTAATACCAGATCCAATCTCACGCATGTATGGGTTAAATAATCTACCTAGTTCATTACGTAAACCAGATAATGGTACAGTATTGTTAAGTAAGTTTGCTGCAATACGTGGCCCTTGTCCGGGTCTACCACCAAATAAATCTACAAAAGACTGTATACCAGCTAGATATGACTTACTTGTTACAGCTTGTGCTACAACCAATGATATTTTACCTAATTCGTTTTCTGTCCACTCTTCGCCCATAAGTTCGCTTGCATCACCTACGTCAGCGATTGTAGACATAATTAAGTTAAATGGTTCAAACTGATCATAACCAACACGTACAGCACCTAACTTAATAGTTCTTGGCTCCCACCTACCGTCTAACCACATCTGTCTTTTCTGTCTATCAACTGGGCCATTACCATTTAGATCACCACGCATCCAAGCTTGTGTAGCCATAAATACTACAGCAGAGCCTATTGCTAGTCTACCTTGTTGTAAAGCTCTTGCGTTAGCTAGCTCTTCGACGGTAAATATACCATACTTAGATACACTGCTTAGATCAGCTGGGTTTGCAAATGCAATGTCGTTAAACTCTTTGACTAAGAAGTTAAAACCGGGTGTGTACTTACCTGTAAGTGCAAGACCATTGACACCAGTTCTAGCAAACAAAAAGAAAGGTTTGGCTAGTGGTGTAGCTGTAAATACATCATTTAGACCCTTTGCAAAGCCTGTAAGTTCTTGTGTAAGTGTAACTTCTTTACGTGCAAAGTTAGTAGCTTCATCTGTAAGATTACCAGCAGAGTCAAAGACTTGTGAATAAAAGTCATCTTCGTATGCTCTCATCAACTCTTTAGTTACCTTGGGTGTTTTGTAACCACCTTCTTGTAGCTCCATAACTCTACGCATAGCCTTTTCACGCATCTTAGCACGACCTAATACATACGCAAAAGCATCGTCAGTTGCAGCCATAATCTTTGTAGAGTATGTCAACAAGTTGCTATTGTTCATAGACCTAGCCATGTTAGCAAGTCTAAATGCAGCCTGCTCTCCGGGTGTAGCTCTACCACTATCTTCTGCCCATCTACGTAGTATCTCCCAGTTATCATCACCTCTTGTATAATCAGAAAATCGTGTCTTGATAGTTCTTAGATCACCTTTCCAGTAAGAATTTAGTTTTGTTCTAAATATTTTAAACGAGTCTGGTATAGCTTCTACCATACCGTTAACAGCTGCAAGACTTGCTCGTAGTCCACGAGTGTCTCCAGTAAATGGTGCTTTTACAGCATAACCTAACGCAGTTGCCATAGGTCTTAGTAGTGTTGCAGTTGATGTACCCATGATAGCTCGCATTGGAGTTTTAGGGCCAGATAGAATACTATTAGTCATCACACCTTCTAGTTCTCTAATAATAGCACCAGTACGATCTACACCATTAGGTTTTAACTTACCACCTTTTAACAAAGTACGCATAAGATTATCAAAGTCGTCAAGTGAGTTGACATCATCCATCATTGAAAACGCTTCAAACAATGCGCTCAATAAGTCATCATCTGCATCATCTTTTGCAAGATTTAGTACAGACGTTATAGCTTGTTTTGCATCTTCTACTTCTTGTTTTACTACAGTTTCTAGTGCTTCTTTTCTAGCTTTACCAGCACCCAAAGCTCTAAATGAGTCAGACTTAATAAATCTTGCTTTTTTTGTTTGGTACAATGCGGTTAGCATAGTATCTACAATCTGTTTAGCTGGGCCATCTATGTCATTTAGATCAACTAAATCTGCTATTTCTCTACCAGCAATACCAGTATCACGTAGCTGTTTCATTAGTGTACCTAGTACAAGATCAGCAACAACTACGTTTCTAGATGTCCAGTTTTCAAAACCATCAATAACATCATTAGTTTCAAACAGCTCTTTTAGATATTCTTCTGGTGACATATCTACAGGATTTCTACCCTGTGTAATACGTTGATGTGCTTCAATAGCTTCTCTGTATGTAGCAGCTAAAGCTTTTCTACTACCTTTTGCTTTTTCTAATTCTTTTGCAAACTTCTCACTGCTAAATAAACCACGTAAAATACGTTCAACTGTTTCATCATCTGTATCACCCTCTCGTGCTATACGCTCACGTTCTACTGGTGTTGTTACACTACCTGTAGATCCTTCTTCTGAGCCCCAGTCTTTACGAATCTTGGATAACTGTTCTCTAGCTACCTGTGGTTCTACTTCTGATATATGTGCAGATTGATGTGGTTCTGCTAGTGGTAAGTTTTTGTCTGCTCTAAACTCAGCATCACCCTGTCTTAGTTGTGCAATACCAGCTTCTATGTGCTGTTTTTTAAGACTTGTATTTCGTTTTACAATCTGATCTACAGACTCTTTGCTGCCCTTTTTTAAGGCATATGCAAGTCCATCAAATATAAGACCTATGCCCATACCTTCTACGATGTTTTTAACTTTCATCATAACAGGATGGTCTGTGTCTTTTGTAGACAAAGGTGTATCTACCCAACCATATCGGTCACGTAATGCACCTAATGCGTTTTGTTCATCTGATTCTTTTGATATAAGGTCAGATACAGCTCCAATAGCTGCACCTCTAACAAGGCTGCTACTAGCAAGTGCTGCTAATCCAGCTGGTACTGTTATAAGTCCAGTAGCGGCTGCACCTTTTGCTGCTAGTATTGTACCAGCTGCAAGAGATCCAAAATGTACCAGTCCACGTAACTGTTTACCCCACCATGTATGTGTTTCGATGGGGTTATCGTATGCACCAAAAGGTGTCCAGTCTGGCCTATACTCACCTGTTTCTTCTCGTTGCCTCTGCATTTCACCAGATAATGCGTCTGCTGTACGCTCTGGAAATGTAGCAAGTGACGAGGCTGTATCTTGTAGTCCACCAGATAAAATGGACTGACCTTCTTTGATGAGAGCCTTAGCTCCCCATGTTTCAGCGTTGCGAGGGTCAAACTTTACATCGGCAGCTTGCTGCTCGATTTGCTGTGAAGCTTCTTGTTCGACTCGCTCGTCTTCTCTACGCTGGATAAAGGCTTCTGTAGCTTCTTGAGCAGTTTGCTGCATTGCTTCCAGATCGTCTTTATCAAAATTTAGTGTATACTCTTCAGCCATTAACGTCTACCACGTCTAGTTTGTTTTTTAGGTTCGACAACTCTTTTAGTTTTCTTAGGTGAAAAGACTATATCAATAAGATCTTGGGACATTGTAGCCCAGTTGCCAAATAAATCTGCTTCTTTTAGTGCAGGGAAGAACTCTTCTACCGCTTTTTTCTCAACATCAGTCAAGTCATTTAGTCGCCAAAATGTTTTACCATCTATAGCAACACCACGAATAGCGTTCTTTTGTTCTAGTTGTTTTTCATATAATACTGCTAGCATCTGAGTCTGTGTATCTTCGTTAAACTGAGCGTTTCTATCTATTTTACCTGATGACATAATTAACTTTATTTCAGCTGGCGTAAATCCATATCGACCCCAGTTTGTTGCACCTCGTCTGGATAACATTTCAACGCTAGCCATGTTAAGATTATCACCACTATTTCTACTTCTTTTTGCACCACCATTTCTACGAAATTCATAGTAACCATCTTCCTGATAGGCACCTTCAGAAATTGTTCCATCTTCATTTATTATTTTTTTTCTTACTCTAGATGCGTCAAGAACTACAGCAGCTGACTTGCCATCTCTTTTATAAAATAGTCTGATGCCTTTATGTATTGTAGGGTTACGTTGTAAGTCTGCAAGCTGAAACTCATCAAGATCAGGATAAGGATTATCTTTTACAATTCTCATCTTCTTAGGATCATAACCACCAGTTGCAATTAATCTACGCTTCATCAATAATCTAGGATCTAGTCCTGTTTTCTTTGCTAAGTCTTTCCAGAACTGTGGTACACCACCTCTTCTTCTAAGATACCAGAGTCTAGCTTCTTTAAGTTGATCTAGCTCATGTATAGATAAATAACCCTCTGCATCTAGTATAGACTCGTCTTGTATAATTTTTGTAGCTATCTGTGCCATGTCAACTTGTGATGTTATATATGGCTGTGCAACTTCTTTGTAGTCACGATCAATAAGTTTTTTTGTATACTTTGCAATCAAACCATCATTACCATTTGGGCCACCTAATATTTGTGCATCAGTTGCATTTACGTTATCACGTCTTTCTAAATAAAACTCTTCTTCTAAAGCTCCAAATGCTTTGTCAAGTTCAAAACCCTCTAATGTAGTTAGGTCGTAACCTGATTCTGTGCCTTTTGCTCCAAGTGCTAAGTTTGTTGTAAAGGCATTTTTCATATCCTTTTTTACTCTATCTAAAAAGTTACCTTTACCAATACGGCTTGAGTAACGAGAATCACTAAATCTACTACCTGTTTGAGTTTTTGAGTAACCACCTTTTATGTATTCTGGAAATGGCTCAAATCTAAGTGTAGGATCATTAGCCCAAGTTGTTTCTAAATCAGCATATCGTTCTGGTGGTATATCCTCAAAACTGCCAAACTCATTTAGTAATGGTTGTACTTGAGTTTCATAAAATCTATCACTAGCTTTCTTTGCTTTTACATCAGGATCTATTTGTACAGAATCAATAGCTCTATCAATGTCTGTAATTATTGTATCAATAAACTCATCGTTATTACCAATTTGTAATTCATTAAAAGCTACCTGTTTGCCTTGTTGCTTACTTGTAAATCTAAGAACATCTTTAAAGTTTTGACCATCAGTAGGTAACATATCACCGTTTCTAATTTGTGTAGCAACACTTGTACCTAAAAACTGTAGAGCCCGTTTGCGACCATCTGTACCTGTAAAATTTTTACGTAACATAATACGGTCAATTAATCCACGTGGCCCATCAATATTAGGTTGAAACTCAACTTGATTTGGGCCAGCTGGTATGTAACTCTGTATAGTATCTTTTATGTCAAACTGTAAGTTTGTATCAGCTCTTTGACTTGCAAGCCTATCTCGTCTACCTTCCCATGCTTGTAGGGTATTCTCTTTACGAGCAACCATTTGCGGGTATAGCTCGTTACGAAACATCTTTCTAAATTTAGCACTGTCTGTATTTATATTAGCTTTCTCGGCTGCTACAAATAATGATAGTACTGCAATTTCTTCAGCCCCTGCATAGTAGTCCTTTGCTTCTGCTAATGTTTGAATCTCATCCCAACCAACTTTATGTAGCATTTCTTTAAGGCCACCATAGAAACCACCGTTATCAACGACAGCTTCTTTGAATTGTTTGATTGTAAGTGTTTCACCATCAGGCTCATTGAGAACAGTTAGAAAGTCTTTCTGTTCTCCAGATAATTTATCATTAGCTACGTCATTATAAAACTGAGCGTCTTCAAACTTAAAACCATCTTCTTGTAGACGCTCTAAAGACTTGTCAGCTTGATTCATACGTAGATCAGCTTGCCTAATGTTTTCTCTTACTGACTCAGTTCTTCTTCTAATATCTCTGAACTCAGCAACTCTACCTGTAAGTTCAGCTATACCAGCTAATCTACTATCACGACTCTTTTGTTGGAGATCGGCTATTTCAATCATCTGGTTAAAAAAGTTTTTTGTATCTACTATATTTTCATCTATTCTATCATTAACTACATCTGTAAGGTCAGCTTCTGTTCTTTCATAACTGTCTAGCTCAGGTAGCTGATCTCGAGGCGTACCTATAATTCTGGAAAATGAATCGGTCATACTAACTCCATGTTAACATCAATTTTGCTATAGTCTACAGTTAAGTGTCCGTCACGTATACCTACAGCCATAGGATTGGTTTTGACAACATCTTGAGCCATAGCTCCACGCCATCTATTTTTAAATCCTTTATAATTAAATTCATATATCTTGTAACCTTGTGATGATACACCAACTTCTTTTATGTTTTCTTTTAAGTTTATGTCTGAAGCTATAGTATAACCTATTGAGCTAGTCGGAAGTGCCATAGGTATACCTGTTCCTTTAAATCCTCCTAAAGGTGGTAGTGATGGTGGTTTACCAGCAAACGCACCCGGGAAAGCAGTTGTAAAGCTTGAAGCAATACCTAAAGCTGTACTTGCAATATTTAAAGCACCAGTAAGTCTATCAGATGGAGGTAACATAACAGGAGCACCATAGCTTGCTGGTAATCCTAGTTTCTCTCTTCCAGCAGCATTAGCAGCTAGATAGGTACGTCGAGCACCTTCTTGTGCATACGCCATATTTCTACCATACATGTTATCTACAATACTATCTACTTCAGCTCTTTTTTGTAATAGTTGTTGGTATTTTAAGACTCCAAATCGTCTTGAACGTCCACCTTCATCTACACTTTGTTTTGCAAAGTATCTACGAGCGACTTCTTGTACGGCTAATCTACCTTGACCAGCTGCATATATTGCCTTTACTTCGGCATTAGCTAGGTCACGAGAGTAACCAATTATGTTTCTATTCTGGGTTCTATCAAGCTGTGTTTCTTTGTTAAAAAACTTCAGTTTTTCTTGAGCATAAATAGCGTCTTTTTGACGAGCTTGTTCTCTTGCTTGGGCTCGTATCCCAGCATTAGCGTCTATGCACACGGCAAAATTCAATAAATGTTACATTGTTTGGCCCATGGTTTAACTTACGTAAAAACTTAAAGCCTAGAAACTTGAGCAATCTAAGATGTGCTTTGTTTCTGCTATCAACTATATTCCAGAGGAGGGGCTCAGTACGGCTATCGACATACCGCTTGGCCTCTCTTGCGAATGTAATTGGGTATCGGTGTATATCAGGAGTGCAAAGCATCCATATGTCACCATCTTTTCCTACTCCGGCCATGCCAGCAGTCTTGCCGTCAGGCACTGTAAAATACACGTAGGATGGGTTCTGAGACATCAGAAATGGAAGGGTGGTAGGATCTATCCCATGGCCTTCTTCGACCTCTCTGAGGTCATCTGGACGGAGATTAGAGGCCACTTCTGTAGCAGCCTCCAATGTAAGTGGGTGTATATAATTAGACACGTTTGTAAAACTTGGGTGAGTAATCACCTTCCCATGATAACGCACGTAACGTAGCAGGGGCAGGGTGAGATGATCGTAGTATTACATCTACGTTTGTATTCTTTTCGTATACAGGTACGGTTTGTATATGTTCTTCTAGATAAGGTGCTCTTGACGCATTGTAGATATCCATGATTGGTGATTCATACACCTCTGTATAATCATTTTTACCTACACGTTTAAGTGTGGTTTCGTATAGACCTATCTTACCAAAATGAACTTTAAGTCTATGTAAAACTAATGATGAATTTACATCAGCTATAGTGCCTTGTCCTGATTGTTTAGTAGCATAGAACTTTGGAAACTTTACCTCGTAAGGATATAAGTACCCTACTGTAAGTGTGTCACCTTGCCAGTTACCGGGCACAGTAAAGCTCGTACCTGATACTGTAGCTTTACCATATCTACCTTGGTCATTAGTAGGGGCTGGTGTACCGCCTTCATCAATCACAACTAACTCGTGGTTAGGTGAAGTAACGGTATTTAGCCAACCCACACCACTGAAGGTTGTGGTATTTGTAGCTGAGTCAAAGTTACCACCGCTAACAGTAGTATGATTATCCACATGAAGTAAGAAGTCGACATTGTTTATACTCGTTGAAGGATCATTTTCAGTCTGCACTAGCTTAATACTTTGTAGATAGTAGTCAGTATCTAAGAAGAAATATTCATCATTAATAATAAAATGATATATCAATGGGTTGTTAAACTTCCATTTAAACCATGCAGCCTGCTGTCTTTTTTCAGATACTTGAAAATATTTATAACCAAAGACTGTATCTGAGTCAGTTTTACCTAATAATACTATAGAGTTTTCTCTAGAGTTTGTAAGTAAATCTATATCTTTTGGTAATAGTGTAGGTACAACTTTACTAACCTCTACAACACTAGGCTCACCTTCTCTTGATACGTTTGCCATTTCATTAAAACGACTAAACTTACCGGAGTTATCTACATAAGCAACTGTTGTACCTAGAGATATTGGTGATATTGTTTCGTTATAATTAAATGTAGATATACTGCGTAGCTTAGCTGTATCTGGGTTTAGAACTGTGTCATCAGATGATAACAAAAACTGCTGGTTTGTACTAAATACAAGTAAACCTGTGTTGATTTCTATACCATCAAATAGTTCTGAAGGGAACATAGATGCGGCAGATATATCAATAGGATCAGCAGCTGATACAGTTAAAGCAGTTTCATTGAAGAAGTCAGGAGTTCCTAACGTACCGGGTCTAGATGTGATAACATTTTCACCTGACAGCAGTGCTAATCTGTTACGGAAAAATAATACTTTGTTTATGCGTGCTCCTACAAAAGAGGGCATAGGGTTTGTTATATCATCACCTACTGATCTGTCAGCATATGTAAACTGTTTTACAGTAAATGTAGTTGCAGCTGTACGTTGTATAACCAGTGGCATGTTAGTAAGTGTTTTAGCTATACCAGCTTTTGCACACTCAGACCAAGAGCCAACACCGTCCCTATCGTTCTCACCATCAAAACGTAGATAGTAGTCATCTTCATCAGACATTCTAGAGTTAGCAATCTTTACAATATAACCATTCTTACACTGGTTGGGTAAGTTTTGTACATCATTAACAGAAGTCTGAAAGCATCGCATCAAGTCTTCTTCAACAACCTCTACACTAAACGGGTTAGTGCTAGATAGATATATGCCTGTACCAATATGTTTACCAGTTATACCTGATGGTAGATCATCTATAATACCACCAATAATAGTATCAGAAGTAACAGCTGTATCAGCATCAAAAGGGGTAGGTGCTGGTCGTATGAGGCCGTCGCCATTAGAGGATATAGTAGCATTGACTTGTGTACTTTCTATTTCAGTTACGGTTATATCTACAAATGCCTGTGAGTCAGAGCTATCAGCATTTGAAGCAGCCTCTGGTATAACTCGAACTACATCGCCGACAGCCCAACCTTCACCACCATGTAGTAGTACAGCTTCAATATTATAGCTGCATCTATAGTTTTGTCCGCCGGGGCCAGTGCTAGCTGCACTATAATTAGGGCTCACACCCTGTTGACCTAGAGCTGTGATTCTAAATGTTAAGTTATCTTTACCTGATGTAAGTGTAGTGCCACCACTATTCTTTACATGAGTTATATTTTCTGATGCACCGTAGCTGCTTTTAGCTGTAACAGCGAAAACTTCTGTACCTATACCGGGGCAGTGACCAGATCCATCACCTTCATCGTAGCTGTTACCTGTAATCTTTATCTTAGTAGCACGTGTTAATGTAGTAACAGTTGTACCGTTATTTATATTGACACCATACTGTCTACCATTCTCTGTACGTAAGAGTTCTATGAACCCGAAGTGAGTATCTGGTGTAGCATCTGTAGTTCCCGTTGTCCCAACGAGAGTGTTAGCATTAGTAGTATCACGGTTGGTAACAAAAGTCGTATCATTGATTGTTAAGAACTGTAAGTTTTCTGGTGTACTTGTAGTTAGGTAGTTTTGTATAGCTGTCTGACCACCTGTGCCATAGGCTGTAGTCATTAGCTGCCCATCACTACAACGCCAGACTCTGACTTGACCATCAGCAGCTACCTGTCCAATATAAGATCCTTCTGTCTCATCACGAAAGTAATGAAACCACGAACCACCACTCTGTACACTCGATAGTGCATCAGTGCCTATGCGTTTAGCACCCGGCCTTTTAAATAGACCTCTGGTTATATCTGGTATAGCGTTTGTAGATTCAACTACCTGACCCGGAAATTTAAGATGGTCAGGCTGTTCTGACATACCTAGAGAGTATCGAGGGATAGTTTGTGTAATTGATGCCATTATCTTCTAAGGTTTCTCCAAGGTTGATAAGTTTGATATGCACTATCATCTTCAAATCCAAACATACTATGATCGCCCTGATTGCACTCATACTCCATAAGAGCAGCTCTTGCAAATGCTTCTTGTTGAGCTAATAGTTTTACCAACTGTGGGTTAGCAACTAACTTTGTAGCAGCAACTCTAGATGCTCTGTATGTTATGTATCTTCTAAAGACAATAGGTAAGTCTTCAAAGTTGTATAGTCTAACAACATCAAGATCTAAGTCAGCTGTGAATACATCTGTATGATCTTGCTTGTCATATATAAATCCATTACGACGTACAAGATTATGTGTACGACGAGCTTGGTTATCATGTAAATCCATAGACAATATGTCATTACCAATAGCTATCTTGCCATTAGCATCTATTGCAAACTTTACATGTTTCTCTGTGTTAAAATGCCACCCCTCTGCCTGCGTGTCTACGTTGGCATCACGGAGTAGGTTAAAGATCATTGCTACTTCTGGATTATCAAAGTTAAGAGTAGTCAATGGTGATTGTCCGATAGCTCCCAGTATAGAGTTCACTGCGGATAGTTCGGTATCGAGGTCAATAGTTGTGGTTGCCATAAGAAAAAAAGGAGGCCGAAGCCTCCGTATAGAATATAAATTAGAAGCCTGATGGCTTTGTAGCTGTTCCAGCAAATAGCTCAACAGCAGCAGCAGGGTTAAGTGCGTCTGCTCCCAT
>Ga0160422_10002107_pt1 | contig 12492 bp, 16 predicted proteins | sample Fk160mmetaG_FD_108192 | JGI IMG/M metagenome (GOLD analysis project Ga0160422, IMG submission 108192) | Marine microbial communities from the Central Pacific Ocean - Fk160115 60m metaG | ecosystem: Environmental > Aquatic > Marine > Oceanic > Photic zone | place: The Central Pacific Ocean...
ATACAAGGAGACATGGCTTCTGCTCTTGTTATCGTTTCTCTTGTTCTGGCCTCACTTGATCCAACTAATCCTGAAAATAATCTTCCAACATCTAATTTTAAAAGGGGCATTGACCAACTCTGGGCTATCGCTTTTGCTGTTAAAGACTTACCTGTCCCCTGAGGACCAACTAATAAAACACCTTTTGGCAATGGTAGTCCATATTCTTTAGCTTCACTCGAAAAAGCTTGGTACCTTTGTTTAAGCCAGTTTTTTAATATATTTAACCCTCCAATATCATTTTGATTTGAATCACTTTCAAAAAATTCAAGAATTTCACTTCTTGCGATCACTTGTTTTTTTTCTTCAATAATATCTTTTAAATCAATCCTACTTATTTTTCCCCTTTGAGTTAATGCTCTCGCAGCAACTTGTCTAACTCTAAGTTCGCTTAATCCACTTGAAGCCATTGCTAAATCATGTAAATCTTTTTCATCGAGATCTGAATGTGTTTTAACTGAAATATTATTTATGAGTATTTTTAACTCTGTTTGATCTGGTAGAGGTAATTCAATTATTGTTAATAATTCATCTAGTTCCTCTGAAGTTGGATAAATATGAGAACTGAAAATTATATTATGAGTTGTTTCTTTTAATAAAATTGATAATTCTTTTATAGTCCTAGAGATTGTAGGGTCATCATAAAATTTATGAAAATCTTTTAGTAAAAAAATTGTTGAGACTGAATCATTTTGTTCTTTTATCCAATTTAAAATACCTATCGGATTGTTTGAAAATTTCTTTTCATCATTTAATGAGCCTTGAATGCCATTAACACAATCCCAACTTATAATCCTTTTTTTATTTAATCTTTTACAAACTGTACCTAAAACTCTATATAGTCTTTCTTCCTCCTTTGTCTTGATCCAAATTAACGGGGTTCTTGCTTTTATTATTAAATCTAAATTTTCTAGCCAAGATTGCATCACTTTAATATTCTAGCTGGAGCAGATTTACTTTTTACTATTAGGTTCAAATGGTAGCCTTTTTTCATTAATAGAGGGAGATACAGTCGCTAGATCGTTTTTATTAAGAAGTTGTTCATCCAATATTTTTTGAAGATTATCAGGTAAGGCTTCTTTATTTAAAAGAAAGGTTTGCAAAGCTTGGAAAATGTTTGCAACAACCATGTAAAGTAAAACTCCTGCTGGGAGAGGGAAAAATAAAAACATCCCTGTTATCATTACTGGAGTAATTTTGTTAGCTGTTGATTGTTGCGGGTTGGAAGGCATTCCCTGGCCTGATAAAAATTGGGAAAGTAATAAAGTTAAACCAAATGCACCAACTAATGCGGCAATATCCCAATTTATAGAACCATCTACGTAAAATCCTACTTGACCAAGTGCCTTGATAAATAAAAATCCACTATTAGCAGCTAAACCAGGAATTTTAGCTTCAATTGTTGCATTTCCAGGTTGGATGGGAGTAACAACTCCGTCATTACTTATTTTGACAATTTCTTCACCTTTAGAAACTTTCCATGAAGGCTTAAATTTGGATCCTTCTTCATATTGTGATAGTAATTCAGAATAATTATTTCCAGTAGTAGTTTGGAGATTAATTTTTACTGAATCTTCTAGTCCCAGTTTAGTTCCATTCGGTATTGAAGCGATAACTGGAAAATGAGTTTTTTCATTAATGAATATTGAATGTCTTGGGGATGTAAATGGTTTAGGTTCAATTGTGGAAATTTGTTCTTGAGGCAAAATTTTCAAATTGATATTGTAAGGAACATCAGCAAAAGGCGAACCTCTTAAAGTCGCAAATAATGCGAAAAGAACAGGCATTTGAACAATTAGAGGTAAGCATCCAGCTAATGGGCTACCAAATTCATTCATTAATTTACCTAATTCTTCTTGTTGCTTTTTAGCATTGCCAGCGAACTTTGATTTAATTTCAGCTTGCCTTTTTTGCATAACTGGCTGAGCTATTTTCATTCTCCTGGCACTTCTTATTGACCCAGCACTAAGAGGAAACAAAACAATCCTTATAACTACAGTTAAGGCAATAATAGCTAGACCATAACTAGGGACTAATCCATAGAAAAAATCCAGTATCGGGATTAAAAATTTTTCTGAGATGAACCCGATCACGATATTAAGAAATGGGTGAAGTTAGAAATCATATTTTACAAGATAAAGTAAACCTTTTGCGATTAAGAATTTTTAAGTTTTAACTGCAAAGCCTTGTATTTCATCAAGATTCGACGACTTGGGTGTATTATTCATATTTTTTTCAATAAAATTTTGTTTCTCTCTGAATAATGGTACTGACTTCATTTCAACTTTTGAACCATCATTAAGAATTAAAACCATATCTCCATAAGATCCTAATCCTCTTGGAATTGAGCGGATTTCTTTAATGTTATTTAGAGAAAGTTGCGTTTTGTTTTTTCCAAACCAACCTCCAATAATGGTTATCCTTTTATTGGTCACTGTAAAACGTAACCATAATGATCTAACAATTGCTGCAAATGCAAAGGGTAGGCCTAGTATTGTTAGACCAGCTAATAAATTGATTATTAAATCACCTTTTGCAGGGCCACCCTCGTAAAAGACTTCTTCCTTGATAGCAATCATTTTAGTAGAACAGATTTAAAGAATAAAGTTTGAAATTCCCTTAATAATTCAGTTTCGTAATTACAGCAATTTCCACTCTTAAGGTTAACAAGTAACCAATATGGAATGTGGTTATACTCTTTTTTAAAATTCTTCAAGAAATTTTCCTGCAGAATTCTTCTTATTTTATTCCTCACAACAGATTTTTTGGAAACTTTCTTACTTATAGTAATTGCTAATTTAAAATTTTTAGTAAAAGAATAATTTTTATGAGATGAAAGTATGCTGGGACAAGATTTTGCAACTTTAAAATCCATTAATTTGCCATGAAACTTTGTCGAATTAGTATGAATATATTTAAACGCTCTATGACCTTTAAGTCTCATTTTTTTAGGTAAAGCCATAATTATTTTTAAACTGCAATTCTCTCTCTTCCCCTTTTCCTTCTATTTTTGATAACTCTTCTTCCAGTATGAGAACGCATTCTTACTCTAAAACCTGATACACGTTTTCTTTTCCTTGATGTTCCACCTAATGTTCTTTTTGTCATTGCTAAAAAACTTTTTTAATAATCTACCATTAAATGGATACTTTTATAATTGATCTATTTTTATAGTCCAACTTCCTATGTAGCTTGAAACTGGTATCGGACCAGATGATTTTCCAAAGGAGTGAAATTGATAAAGTCCAGATCTTTGAGGATTATTTACTTTAAAAACAATTGCATAAGATTCTTTGTTAGATGGCATTGGTGAAATAGGATAAATTTCTACCTTTTTATCTCCTGCGTTGATCTCAATTTCAGAAGGAATATCCTCTAGACATTTCGTTCTGGAATTAAACCCCCCAATATTTACTCTGCATAAACTAATATTTTTTGGTTTTAGAGTTGACTTAAAGTTGTCGGGTATTTTGATGTCAATCGTTAGGAAACCAGTCTTTCTATCACTAGGTCTATAAAAAAAGAAAATTTTATTTTTAGAATTTTTTTTAGAATTTGTTTGGTGCCATGTGAGCCTTTTATAGTTAGAATTAGGATTCCATTGGAATTCAAGAGCTCGTGCTGTGTAAACTTGGAGAGGTACAAAGGATAATAATATAGGCAAAAATAATATATTTTTAAATAATTTTTTATTTGAAAATTTTGGGTAAAAATTCATTGATTTAATTCCTTTTTTAAAATTAAGTAATCCTGAAGCTTATAGATAACACAGACTAGCATCTATCTGGTCTCAATTTTGAAGATTCATTTAAATAAGGATGTACTGGTTTTCTATCATAACTAAGATTGACTAAAGCCATTAATCTAATACAGAAATTTATATCTCCAGGGACGAACATTTGCTGACAATCTAAAAAAGCAACTGAATCAAAATTAAAAAATTTACGAGCAATGTAAGCCGGAAAACAAGATGTGAGATCTTTTGTAACCGTGAAAGTGATTGAAATAATGTTTTCTTGTTTAAGGTTATTGAGTGTAATTAATTCTTGAATTAGTTCGATTACAGCATCTTTAACAAAAGATTCTGTATCTCCTTTTGTAGTTGTAGCCCCTCTTATAGCAGTGAGTTTAAAATTAACATTTGTTTTTTCATTCATGCCTTTCCTTACGGTTTATAAAGCCAAAGTAATTTATTTATTGTCTCGATTTCAAAGCTTAAAAGATTTATCAGCTTTTGAGTGAGCTCACTCCCTGGTATTAAACCAAGGATTTTTTTCTTTTTTTTGCCAATTGTAAGAGGTTCAATTTTTAAATCTATATTTGCCATTTCTGCTGCTATCTCTCTAGCTTTATACTCGTCTCCAATTTCATCGACCAATCCCAATTCTTTGGCTTGAGAACCCGTGAAAATCCTTCCATCAGCAAATTTTTTAACATCTTCAACTGGTATATTCCTTCCCTCAGAAACTGCATTTGTAAATTGACAATAACTTTCATCTATTAAATTTTGAAGTAATTCTCTTCCCTCTTTACTTAGAGGTTTATCAGGTGAAAGTATATCTTTAAATAATCCACTTTTGACTGTTTCAAATTTTATTCCAATTTTACTTAATAGTTCTGAAATATTATTTCCTCTTATAATTACACCTATTGAACCGGTAATAGTACCTGGATTTGCAACTATTTTATCGGCTGCGACACCAATATAAACTCCACCAGAGGCAGAAATATTTCCAAAACTAGCTATGACTTTACAACCTTTTGATTTTAGTCTGTTAATTGCGGAATAAATCTCTTGACTATCACCGACAGTTCCTCCTGGGCTATCAATTCTTAATATAAGTGCAGGGAATTCCCTCTCTTCTACTTGTTTAAGAGCTTTAAGAGTAGAAATTCTGGTTGAACTAGTAATAGGTTCCTCTATTACAATTCGAGCGATCCTTTTTTTGGATTTTCTTTTAAAAGGCCAAATCATTTTTTTGTTTTTAATATTAATCTTAAATAACAATAAAAAGATTATCAGTAGAATTGATGAATTTAATTTTAAATTGGTTTTTAATGATACTCCCATTCGCTCTTTGGGGTACTTCAATGGCTGCCATGACACCGCTCGTATCAAGTGGAGGCCCTGAATTAGTAGCTTTTTTGAGATTATTTCCAGCAGGCATTCTTGTTCTGATTACAACATATTTACTTAAAAGAGATTTGAAAATATATAAGTGTGATTTGAAGTGGTTTATAGTTTTCACGATTGTTGATGCAACATTTTTTCAACTTTTTTTAACTTATGGTATTTCTAAAACAGGCGCTGGATTAGGATCTGTCTTGATTGATTCTCAACCATTAATTGTAGCTCTCCTTGCTAGAGCAATTTTTGGAAACTTAATTAATCCTATTGGATGGTTAGGCTTACTATTTGGTTTAGGGGGAATAATTTTTCTTGGATTCCCAAAAGAATTTTTAGAGAAATGGTGGTTAATGTCAGATACAAATTTAGGAGATATTAATTTCAATACAGGAGAAGTTTGGATGCTAGCAGCTGCATTTTCAATGGCACTAGGAACAATACTAATTAGATTAACTTGTACAAAAAGTGATCCAGTTTCCGTTACAGGCTGGCACATGCTTCTAGGTAGCTTACCTTTAATAATTAAATACTTTCTAGAAACAAATTTTCAAGCATTACCAAATTGGACCTTTACGGAATGGGGCTTAATGTCTTTCGCGAGTGTTTTTGGAAGTGCATTAGCTTATGGATTGTTTTTCTACTTTGCGAATAACAAAGAAATTACAGGCTTCAGCACGCTTGCTTTCTTAACCCCAGTATTTGCATTATTAAGTGGAGGCGTTTGGCTAAATGAGAGATTAACAGTTATTCAATGGATTGGAGTAGTTTTTGTTTTGGTTTCGGTGTTTTTTGTTAGCCAGCGAAAGTCTTTGTGGGAATTAAATAATAGTGAGAGTAAAATTTAATAAGATCAAATAATAAATCTTTTTACTAAGAATGCGTTTAACAATAATTAGCACCCCAATCGGTTATTTAGGAAGTGGTAGAGGTGGAGGTGTTGAATTAACTCTAAATTCGTTAGTAAATGGATTATTACAACAAAATCATTTCATAAATGTTGTGGCTCCAATTAATTCCCAATTATCTGAGAGTTGTCTTTTTGCTAATTTATTTACAGTGGATGGTTACGAGCCAAAAAGTTGGCAACATCAAAATTACTTTACTAAAACAAATATTTCAAATACTTCGATTATCAATGTAATGTTTGAGAAAGCACTTTCCTTAATGAAAGATTGTGATGCAATTATAAATTTGTCATATGATTATTTACCAATAAGCAAAACTTTAGAAGTTGATTGTCCGATCTTACACCTAATAAGTATGGGTGATGAGAGTGATGAGATCAGCAATATTATATCTAAGGTATATTCTAATTATCCTTATAATTTTGCTTTCCATAGTAGGGCGCAAGCTTCCGATTTCCCTTTTATAAAAGATCCGATTATCCTTGGAAATGGTTTTGAATTATCAAAATATACTTTTCAAGAAAAAAACGATGGCCCGTTGGGATGGGTAGGTAGGGTAGCACCAGAAAAAGGTCTTGAAGATGCGGTATATGTAGCAAGTCAATTGGGAGAATCACTTAACGTTTGGGGTTTTATTGAAGATAAAGAATATGCTTCTAAAATTGAAAACTTATATCCCTCTGGACAGATATGTTGGAAAGGTTATTTACAAACTAAAAATTTACAGCAGGGGTTGGGGCAATGTAGAGCCTTAATAAATACTCCAAAGTGGAATGAAGCTTATGGAAATGTAGTGGTTGAAGCAATGGCTTGTGGTGTGCCTGTCGTGACTTATAAAAGAGGAGGTCCTGGCGAAATTATTCAGCATGGAGAAACTGGTTTCTTAGTAAAAGCTAATGATAAAGAAAATCTTCTTCATTATCTAACTCAGATTAATAGGATAAATCGTAAGAATTGTAGAGCTTGGGTTGAAAATAATGCATCGTCAAATATTTTTGCTAGTAAGGTTGTTAGTTGGCTAAAAAAGGTTATTAAAGAATATGAATAATTAATTTAACTATGATAAATATTTTCCAAAATAAAAGATTTTTAACTCTTTCAATAGTATTTATACTTGGATTCTTTATTCTTATTCTAGGTTTGGGTTCTACAGGCCTTGTCGATGAGACTCCCCCTCTTTTTGCATCTGCTGGAAGAGCGATGAGTTTGTCTGGTGATTGGCTTACTCCAAAAGTTAATGGGATTTTACGTTTTGATAAGCCCCCTTTTTACTATTGGTTAATGGCAATATTTTATTCTATTCCAGCAAATCAAGAGTGGGATAAATTAGGTTCTTTATCTGCAAGACTCCCTTCAGCCTTGTCGGGATTATTTTTGATGGTAATAATCGCTGATACGATATTTTGCTCCACTAATAATCCGAAAGATAAAATGCAACTTTCACTCATGGCCGCGCTGAGTTTTGTACTGTCTCCATTAATTATAATTTGGTGTAGAACCGCTGTTAGTGATTCACTTTTATGTGCCTCTTTAGGGGCTAGTCTTCTTTTTTTTTGGAGAAAAGTCTCAAGTGAAGACGAAAGTATATGTATTAAGCCTTGGATATTTTTATCAATTGCAATTTTAACTAAGGGCCCAGTTGCTCTTATAATAATCCTTACAACATTATTTACTTTTTCCCTTACTCACAAAAACTGGAAGGAATTATATTTTAAAATAAGCCCTTATAAAGGTCTTTTTCTAACTTTTCTAATAAGTTCACCTTGGTACTTTATTCAATTATTTTACAATGGTAAAGTTTTTTGGAATAGTTTCTTTGGTTATCATAATCTCCAAAGATATACTTCTGTAGTCAATAATCACTCAGAGTCATGGTGGTTTTATATTTATGTAATGATTTTGGCCTCTTTACCTTTTTCAGTTTTTTTATTACATGGAATCTTCAATACTTTTAAAGAATTAATTGTAAAACTTCAAGATAGAGCAGAAACCACTAATAACATATATATATTTTCTCTGTGTTGGTTAATTTCTGTGTTTTTATTTTTTAGTATTTCTGCTACAAAGCTTCCAAGTTATTGGATACCTGCCATACCTGCAGCTTCAATCCTAATATGTAGGAGTGTGCAAATATTAATTATTCAAAAAAGTAAAATATCTTTAATTTGGCTTTTAACAACTTTAATATTATTAGGATTTTCTATTGCCTTTTATTTTTCTGATAGTTGGTTAGTTTTGATAAATGATCCTGAGATGCCAGATCTAACTAATCAAATAAAAATAAGTGGGCTAATTCTGAGAGCAAAAATTTTCTTTACAGTTTTAGCATTAGTTTCATCTATTTTTATATTTAAATTCATACCAAAATCATTTCTTTTTCTTCAAATATTATTTTTTATAGGTCAATTTTTTTTAATGCCAAATATAAGAAAACTAGCTGATAATTTAAGACAAGAACCTCTTAGAAATATCTCAAAGAAAATTATTAATGAAAGATCAAATAAGGAACCAATAGCAATGATTGGTATAAGAAAACCCTCATTACATTTTTATTCAAAACAAATTATTTTCTATGAATCAAGTTCTCCTTCTGGTTTGGTCAATTTATCTGAAAGGTTTAATTTTGGGAAGAGAAGCAATGAATTGGATCAGCCAAACTACCAATCTGATAGCTTTTTGGCAGTAATTGATGAATACTCCAAAGAAGAAAAACATTGGAATGAACTTAAATCTCAAAAACTTGGAAAATATGGAATATATAGTTTGTTGAGAATCAAAAGAAAGGATTTAAATCTTTCTGCACAAAAATCAAAAGAAGTTGGAATAAAACCTACATGGAGAATCAAAAAATATGAAAAGTTTTAGGAAAGTTTTCTTTTTTCCATGATATCTCTTAATTCTTCAATACTACACTTACTAGGTATTCTGATGCCTCTTAAATCTTCATCTATTTCTAAATCTATAACTGAATCTTCTGTCAAAAAACTTAAAACTTCATCAAAACTCATACCCATATCATGAGCCATTCCCGAAATTAGTCTTATTGTTTCTCTCCTCAAAGAAAGATTAATCCTTAATGGAACGTATTCATTATGAGAGTTGATTGACTTCATAAAGAAAATCTTAAGACATTATGTGGATTCCTGCACCTAATGTTTACAATTTAATTAATTCATGCATAGTTTTTTCCAGATAAATATTGCTTAAAAGCTCATCAGCACAAATATTAAAGGAATTGTCGCTGCAGAGAAAATTGTAGTTGTAAAGAAAGCTTTAGCAGCTAGATCAGTTTGTTTTTTATAAGCTTCTGCCAATAATATTGTCGATATTGCGCTTGGTGTACCTGCTTGTAAAACTAATGCTGTGGTATCTGTTCCATCGAAATTTAAAACTTTACAAAATATATAAATAATAAAAGGTAAGAAAAAAAGTTTTAAAAATAATGAATATTTAATATTGTCTTTAAATGTAATTAGTATTTTTTTACTAATGGTAATTATTCCTAGTCTTGCACCAACAACAATTATAGCGATATAAATCACAATCCTTGCAGGAATCCAAAGAAAATCTTTCATAAGATTCTCTAAGCCAAATAAATAGATAATTAAAACACCTATTATTCCTCTCGAAGCGGGACTATTAAAGATAGAAGATAGAAGTTTTCTGAAATTGAGTAAAGAGTAATTATCGTTGGTTTCTTGTAATAAATATGGACCAAATATCCAAGAAAACATAGTTGTCCCAAGGTCAAATCCAATTGTAAAATTAATAGTGTCTGTTGGTAAAAGTGCAATGGCAATTGGTATACCCAAAAAAGATGTATTACCTATTAAACCTGCTAATTGCAATGAATAATTTGGAAATAATTTTTTAAATGTAGACGTAAAATTAATAATGGATATTAAAAATGTTATAGAACAAAAAGCCAAGAATGCTGAATTAATTAAGTCAAAGTTTATCCCAGCTTTTAAAAGTAAACCCATCACACTAATGGGAATCCCATATCTTATTAAACTTATAGATATTTTTTCAGAGGCCAAGGGTTTAACTTTTCCAACGAAAAAACCAAATATTAAAAATGGAACAATATCGATAAATAATTTATAAATAGGACTTAATTTGTAAAATTAAATTGTAACTTTAAAATAAGAATAATTAAATAATCAGATTTAGAAATTTTAAATTAATTTCCATATAGCATTCTCAGGGATGGTAGGACTCTTATATAAATCTTCTGGTTCAGTAGTTATAACTCTCCAGTTTGGGACTCTACAAGTAACATAAGCTGGGCTTTCAATTAGAATTCCTGGTTTCTCATCAAAGGTACATGTAAAACCTTCTTTCCAATGCCCATTACCGTTTAAATTACCTCTAAACCAAACCCAGCATTTTGTGGTTTTCAAAAAACTTTGCCATAACTTACATTTGATAATAATTTATATCTTTCATTTTGTTGAACAAAATTTATACAAATGCATTTATCAATAAAACATAATATTTTATTATTTTGAAAAAGTAATTTTGAAAATCAAAATAAGGAAATTCAAAATAAAGGTAATAATGTTTGCTATTAGAATAGGTGTTGAAGAGATTTTGTATCCGTAGATAATCCAAGACAGTACTCCTGTCAAAAACATTATTAATGTTGTTAATGAAACATCATCTGCTTTTTTTGTTTTAAGAGTTTTTATTAGCTGCGGTAAAAAGGCTAATGTTGTTAATATCGCAGCAAAATATCCAAAAAACGCAACATTAAAAGTAAACATTATTATATAAATTGATTTAAAAAATCTAAAGGCAATTTCATATTTTTAGAGTAATTTAGTATATCTTTGGAAAAATATTTAAATATCACATCATCATTTTGATCAATAATAAAAGTACAAGATCTTTGAGGTAAGTACTCAGTATTAATCATATAATCTTTCCAGCTTTTAAATATCTCAATCATATTATTTAACCTAAAAGTAGCCAACTCAAATGGCCTTAAATAGCCTTTCCCAAAGGGTCTTCCAAATAATTTCCCTGAAAATTTAAAAGTATTAAATAGATTTATTTTATCATTATCATCGTAAATTTGATTCGCGCTTTTATCTCCTGTATATCCTCTAATGACTTCAATTATTGTCCTTGAAGATCCAATCCCCATTAGCATGAGAGCCATATTAATCCAACCTCCTAATCCAATGTCTAAACCTTTTGAGGCTCCTACAATTTGGTGCAATTTATTATTATTGACAACTTTAAGATTTTTTTCTGAAAAACCTGTGTATTTACAAAATTTTTCTTTACCTTTTTCATTACCTATTGCAATAAAAAAAATATCTAAATTTTTAAGATTATTTGAATTTGCAAATTTACTTAGATTAATAGCATATTCAAAGCTATCAAAATCTCCTAATAAACCTACAAAGACAATTAATTTATTTTTCTTTGAATTTTCAAAATGAAAATCATTAACCAAATTTGATAAAACTTTTTTTAATTCTACGCTTGTCATGGAATTTACAAATACAAGTACTTTTATGTTCTTATAAATATTCTATACATAAATAAGTATAAAATTTTACATAAAAAGAGTTTTTAAAAGATTTAATTCAATCTTTTTTATTTTATTATTTTAAGGTAATCAATTTGAAGTTATGACTGTAGGCATTTACTACGCTACTACAACTGGAAAAACAGAAGACGTTGCAGATCGTCTTCACAATTTTCTCTCATCTGCAGATTCACCTAAGGATGTTTCAGATGTAGACGATCTTTCAGAGCTAGAAGCTCTTGATGGAATCATTTGTGGCATTCCAACATGGAACACTGGTGCTGATGAAGAAAGATCAGGCACTGCTTGGGATTCAATATTGGAAGATATTGGTGAACTAAGTTTATCTGGTAAAAAAGTGGCTATTTTCGGACTTGGAGATTCTTCTACTTATACAGAAAATTACTGCGATGCAATGGAAGAATTACATAGCTACTTCCAAAAAGCAGGTGCTGACATGGTCGGATATGTTGATAAAGCCTCTTACACTTTTGAAGAATCAAAAAGTATTATTGGTGAAAGTTTTTGTGGTTTACCGCTAGATGAAGATAGTGAATCAGACTTAACTGACTCTCGTCTTGAGTCTTGGGCAACACAACTTAAAGGTGAAATTCCTTCTTTGGGTTAATTTCATTTAAATATTCACAAAGCTTCAAAATAACTTTATTGGAATATTCCTTTGAAGATATTTTGAGGCTTTTTTGTAGCTTTTGATATGCTTTTTTGGCTCTTTCTTTACTTCTTGCTAAAAATTGTAAAGAATGAGTCAAAAAAATCAAGTTTGGCAATAGATTCAATTTACTTATTTATTTTCATTTCACGTGTTACAAAGTTACGGAAAATCTGATGTTACCTATGATTGGTACGCAGGAAATTCTGGC
>Ga0160422_10002108_pt1 | contig 12490 bp, 11 predicted proteins | sample Fk160mmetaG_FD_108192 | JGI IMG/M metagenome (GOLD analysis project Ga0160422, IMG submission 108192) | Marine microbial communities from the Central Pacific Ocean - Fk160115 60m metaG | ecosystem: Environmental > Aquatic > Marine > Oceanic > Photic zone | place: The Central Pacific Ocean...
AGTCTTAGTAGGCGGCCTTCTTATTAACGAACAGCGTATCGCCGCCGATTTCTGGTTCTTTTCTGGCGATGAGTATTGACCCCAGAGAGGGCTGGGGAAGCCAGGTCACGTCGGAGTGCCAGATTGCTCTGCCGGAAAGGGGCCGAGCCGAATCGTTGTGGAGCGCTAACAGCCTGGGGAAACCGTGTTTAGGATTAACCGGATGGGTCGCTAATGTGCCGAACTGACGCGAGAAATCCAGATGTTGCTGGGTGCTAATATTTCGATCGCGAAAAAAATCACTATATATCTTAGAAGCAGATCAGCGAGCCACGTTTGATCGGTGGCAGCTAAGCTCCGTTGTAGATTTAGGGCCTCGATCACCGCGCCTATGGCAGGGGTGCTTGGCTTAGCTTCGGCCTTGTATTTTCCGTTCAGCAATTCGCGGAATAGCCTAACCTTTGGATTGCTCGGGCGGCAAAGACCGCGCTTGACGTCGATACGAGTGCTTGTTTATTGATCTTACAACGAGCAATCTGTCGCGCGTTCTAACCACAACCGAGGCTTGTGAGGGCGCTATAGGCGTATTTTTGGCCGCGTCGGTTTACCTGATGCTCCACTAAAGTTTTTTCGACTAGGGATTTTGGTAATTGTGCACTGCGTCTATTCGCAATAGTAAAGGGAGACACCAGTAATGATTAACTCCACCGTGCGCCGATTGTGGATATGTGGATTGATGGGCCTGCCTGCATGGAGTTTCGCCATAGATATTCCGCCGGGCCAGGCGATTGCACCGCCTCCCGGGAAAAGTGCCATTCGATTTGAAATGAATTCAGTCAACTTTGGTGAAAAATACAGTGATGGTGATGCCTTAAACACCGATTCGGAGCTGACACTCAACAGCCTTGGTGTTCAATACTCGCGCAGTCTTATGATCAAAAATAGATTGGCAGGGTTTTACTTAAATTCAGCGGTTGGTAGGGCTCGACCCGGTGGCGCCATTGCCGGCCAAGGCATTGTAACTGGAGCTACCGATTCCGCCGCCGCATTGGTGACCTGGCTGTATGCGGATAAAGAAAAAGGCCGTTATGCGGTGCTGGGTACCTTTGTGATCGCGCCGACTGGAGACTATGACAGCAATCGAGCAGTAAACTTAGGTCAGAATCGGTTTGCCGGCGGTTTTCAGCTGGGCTATCACACTAGATTGGCGAGAGACTGGGACGTAATGACCACGGCCAACGTTATGTTCTCTGGGAAAAATGAAGATTATCGCCTGACCCATCAAACCTATGAACAAGATCCGCTCTACTCTATGCAGTTCACCACGATGCATCATATTGATCCGTCGCTTACCTTGTCAGGTACTTATTACATCTATCACGGCGGTGCAGGGCATCTGGATGGCGTTGCTATGGACGACGACATCAGCCGCAATCGCTATGAAGTGGTAGTTTCCAAACGAGTTCGTTCCGCCAAGTACTTTTTGTATTTCGGCAAAGACGCGAGCACAGAAAATGGTTTTATCGAAGATCGGCGGTTGTCGCTTCGGTACCAGTATTATTTTTAGCGTCGCTAAACAACCGTATCGTGGGTTGAGAGCACGCAATCAAAACTCCGCGGCGCGGATCTAAGGGCCAAATCCTCCCCTTTGGAAGTTTTTCCTCAAGCTGTGCTGGTCCCGGGCTCCAGTTCTTTGTGGGCAATTTCCGCCTGAATTTCCGCCAGTCGTTCCTCAGTTAAAGAGTAGTTCCAAAGCATTGGCACCGCGACAAACTTAAAGATAGCGGGCACGATCGAATACAAGCAGGCCAGCCATATGAGCGAGTAAGCGCTGTTCGGATCGTTGATTGGATCGGCCAAAGAGTTGAACCCAACAATGGTAGCTGCAGTGGTACCCACGACTAAGCCTGCTCCATAGGCAAGCTTGCGAGTCATCAACCAGATGCTGAAGTAAGCGCCACCCTGGCGCTTGCCGGTTTGAGCGCTGTCGAGGTCGATGACGTCCGCAGCCATGGCGTAAGGGAGAGCGCTGAGCGCGCCGATAGCGCTACCTTTTAGGCACATAACGCCAATAAACAGGGCGAATTTTCCTGTGGGAATGCCCTCAAATTGAGCGTTCAGTCCAACCATCCAGCTGTCAGGTAAGAACGACAGCAACTTGCTCAGTTCCATAGCTTGAAACCACTCCTGCGGCGCAATCGCGATTACAGGGATAAAGCAGGACCACAATGCGTACCAAAAGATCGCCACCATGGTGGCTCGGTGCTTGCCGATTTTGGCGGACAGTTTGAACCATAAAGGGATCGCTATGATTTGGGAGATGAAGTACGGGGCGAGATAGAAACCGTATAAATCGCCGGCCAGCAGTACGTGTTTTACGAAAAAGAAACTCAGCGAGTTCGTCATCGCGGAGCCGATTGTGGAAAATAAAAAGATAATGACGAGCTTGCGATAGGGCTCGTTAGACCAGACATACTTGAAACTTTCCCGTAAGGGTAGGCGGCCGTCGTTACTCTCCTTTACCGGATGTTCAGGCACAACAGCCAGCATGTTGAAAATTAGAATAGGCATTACGATGACCAAGGCTATGGTCAGGAAATAAACATTGTCCGTTGGTTTGGTGTAGCCCCAGAACACAATTACTGCGGGTGTCATTGCGCCGATGAGCGAACCAGATACGGTGAAGGCTTCCTTCCAACTCATGATAAGTGTGCGTTCGTTATAGCCCTGAGCCAGCTCGGCGCCCCATGCCGAGTAGGGAACATCTTTTATGGTCGCACCGATGTACATAATGATCAGCACCCCGAGTAAATACGGGTAGCCGGTGTTAAACGTCATACCGAGCATAGAGACTTCGGTGAATTCAATCGGGGGAATCCACAGCAGCCAAACCCCCAGCATAAAGATGGGCATGCCGATCAAAATGAATGGTCTACGGCGTCCCCAGCGGGTGCGCATGCGATCGGATAGAAAGCCGATAACTGGATCGGTTACCCCGTCGAATACTCGAGACAACGCCAGCACCAAACCGACAAATCCAAGGCTTAGACCGAAACCTGCGGAATCTGCATATACTGGCGTTAAATAGACCGCCAGCGGTAGGCCAACCATCGACAACGGCAAAGATGGCGCGCCATAGGACGCCATCTGATAGGTCCCTAGAGTCTTTTTTTCCGACACGTTAATTTCCTCTTTTTCCCCTCGGTAGCCAGATTCTTAAGCGCGGTTTGGTAATGTTGCCGCCGCTAAGTGTTCAGCTGGTCGTCGTAATAGCTAAGTTCTCCGTGCGCTGGGCAAAGGTATGAGCTGACCATTTTCGCCGATCAACGCATCGGGGAACTCTACGTCCGTACTGCCAAATGCAGCACCTTGGTGCTCGATCCGTGTGCCGTTGATGTTGCCAAGCGTGCCGTAGGTTCTCAGTCCCAACCGAGCGCGCAGCTTTGGGCTGGCCTGTTCGAAGATGTCGCGAGCGGTTGAAACGCAGGCGTTTTCTTGTTGGCGCACCCAGGGCGCGCAGCAAAACACGGATATAGCCCGGCGCGGGTGGCCCTCTAGATTAGCGCCGGTGCCATGCCAGAGCCTGCCGTCGAAAACAAATAGACTGCCCGCGGGTGCGTTGATCTGCTGGCCTAATTCCGGGTTGGGTGGATGTACGCGGTAGCTTAAGGGCCAGCGATGGCTGCCTGGAAAGACTACGGTACTGCCGCGTTGTGGAGTGAAGTCATCTAATAGATAGAACAGATTGCAGAGCGCGGGGAATTCGATCGAGGCGGGTATTTGACCCTGATCCCTGTGGATGAGCTCGGCTTTGGTTGTGGTGCCAACAAACAGATGGGCGGTAAGACTGGAAAGCAACCAATTTTTCCCGAGTAGGTAGCTGGCGATCGACTCGGTGGTCGCATCTTCAATCAGGTCCAAAAACCGCGAGCCCTTGTTTACCATGTTTGGCAACACCTGTTTGTTGCTGTTGCCGCGGTCTGGGCAGAGCGCGCCGAGGGCTTGTTCGGCTGCATATTGCCGGTCTAACAGCTGTCTTATTTCATCAACACGGTTGGGGTCCATTGCGTTGAGCAAAATGCAACAGCCATGGCTATTCAGGTCTTCGAGTCCCCGCTGTAGATCTGCGGTGGGTGACGGTACGTCCAAAATTACAGGGCCATCCAGCTCTGGGGCCTGAACATAGCCGGTCTGACCTTCTCTGATTGAATCCGAAGACATGGGTTACCCCCAGCGCGCTGGCGCGAAAACTTGTTGGCTGCAATTACGGTTTACCATTCGTTAAACCGCACCATTTTTTCTACGGGGCGACGGCGGATTTTGCCGTGCCCGCCCAGGACTGGGTAGCCGACTGGTATATGAGCGCAGGTATGCCAGTCGTCTGGCAAGTTAAGTAGCGCCTTAACGGCCTTTTCCTCGTAGCAAAGAAGTGTCGTAAGTACGCAGCCCAAACCCTCGTTGCGGCACGCGAGCAGGAAATTTTGTACCGCCGGATAAACTGATCCGCCGCCGACTACGCTCGGTCTTTCCAGTGCGCTGTCCGTTATCGTCATTAGCTTCGGGTTAAAGCAAAACACGGCGATCAAAGGTGTTTCGTACATGTGCGCGGCCAAGTAATTGCCCGCATCCAGTGCTTTGATGCTGGATGGCTTGGCGTCTTCTGGCATGCTCTCGAGGCGCGCCTCATAGCCCGGGACATAGGCGTCCCAGTGTGGTTTGTAAAGGTTCTGAAGCGCTTGTTTTTTCGCTTGGTCGGTAACGGCAATCAGCCGCCAAGGTTGGGTGTTGCCGCCGGTTGGTGCCCAGGTCGCTGCGCTGAAAATGCGCTGCATCACATCTTCGGCGATGGGGTCGGGTCGCAGTCTTCGCACCGCGCGCAGGGTGCTCATCGCGTCGTACAGATCCATGTCTTCCTCCCTTCTGGGGTCAAACATCCTCTATTTGAAAACGAATTTCTAGTCCTTGTTTTTGGCAATGAGAATTATTCGCAATACCTTTTTTCGAAGCGCGATGCTGCGTGAACGCACCAGAAATTCTTATATATTAGAAAAGTATATACTTATCAGTTAGTTGCGATCTTAAAGAGGCCTAAGGTCGGGTTTTTATGGGTGATTAAGGGGTTTAGCCGACTAAACGGGAGAGTTATTAACCACCTAACTTTCACCTAACTTTCATCTATTTAGACATAAGTTAATCGCGTTGGTCAGCGCGTTTTCGCACTACTAAGTGCGGACTATCGCCAACCGCACGCGCAGACCGGAAAGGGGATCACTGTTGAGAGGCAGAAGATCGAAGGCAGAGAGTAGTCGCATTGGGTATTGGCGATGCTACCCAATCGGAAACTCGGCAAGGGACGGAAACCCCGCTGCTGTCTTGAGGGGCGGCTACTTTATACGACAATTCAAACGAAAAGTGCTTATGACAAGGGCGGTAACGCGACGTCTGCCAATCCTTCGGGAGTCAGAAATCGCGCACCTAAACTGAGCATAGGACGCGGGGCATTTGGCGTTTGAACAAACCGAAGGGAGATGGAAATGTTAGACATGACCGACTTGGTTGGTGTTACTTTCTGGATCATATCTGCGGCGATGGTCGCAGCTACGTACTTTTTCACTGTCGAGCGTGACCGCGCTGAAGGCAAGTGGAAAACCTCACTCACTGTTGCGGCATTGGTTACTGGTATCGCGGCGATCCATTACTTCTACATGCGAGGGGTGTGGATAGAAACGCAGCAAAGCCCAATTGTATTCCGTTACGTCGACTGGCTGTTAACGGTGCCTTTGCAGATCGTTGAGTTCTATTTGATTCTGGCTGCAATTGCCATAGTTCGAGCTGCCTTGTTCTGGAAGCTGATGATTGCCTCACTAGTGATGTTGATCTTTGGATTCTTGGGTGAAGCTGGCCTAATGAATTACTGGCTAGGATTTGCTGTTGGTATGGCTGGATGGCTATATATCCTCTATGAAATCTTTGCCGGAGAAGCAAGCCAGATAAGTGCAGCTCAGGGCACCGAGGCAAGTAAAACCGCCTTCAATGCTCTTCGTCTGATTGTATCTATTGGGTGGGCTATTTACCCGATCGGATACATTGCTGAGCCTGCAATGGGAGCTGGCGCTCTCAATGTCATCTACAACCTCGCCGATTTTGTTAACAAGATCGCGTTTGGTGTAGTGATTTGGGTAGCAGCGACGTCGTCTTCAAAGTCGACGGCTTAGTTCGCTGAACTTTAGCGCCAGCGGACGCCGCCCCGGCGGCGTCCGCCAGCGCTTTCACTAGTCGACAGAGAACGATCACAATTCAATAGACCATTCGCCAGGAGGAACCGGCCATGAGCAATAGCGCCAACGCTCAACTGGAAGCGGTGATTCGTAAATTTGGTAATGACTCAGGCGCTATCCAACACGCGGCTCAACATCACTTATCCCGATGTGGCAAACGCTCCCGAGCAAAGCTCACGCTTGCCGCTGCTAAGAATTTTGAACACCCCGAAGCGCTGATCAATGTGGCCGCCGCCGCAGAGCTTATTCATGAAGCGTCGGTGGTGCATGACGACATACAAGACCGAACATCCACTCGTCGCGGCCAAGCGACCGTGTGGAAGAAATATGGCAGCAACACGGCATTGCTTCTGGGTGATCACCTGATCGCTGCCGCTTTTCGTTGTTTGGGCGCCAGCGGTTGTCGTCACGAGACGCTTCCCGGTTTAGTACAAGCGATGGCTGCGGCGGTGAGTCGCGCCAGTTCTGGACAATTGCAACAGTTAAATCTCCACACAGATAGCGATGCGCTGCTTACACAATATCAAACGATTGCCCGTCACAAGACCGGCTCGCTGCTTGCGCTACCATTGCAATTTGCGGCTGTATTGGCAGGATGTGATACGCGGACTGTGGACGCAGCGCAGCGCTGTGGCGAGCAATTAGGCTTGGCGTATCAGATTTTAAACGACCTTCAGCCGCTGCAGAACGCTGCATCCTACGCTCAGCACGAGGATGTAGTGGATCGAGTTGTCACGGCTCCGGTGGTTGCAGCGAAACAACTTAGCGAGGCAAAAAACATATTTGCCCACTTGGTCAATCAGCCGCGTCTGCGCCAACTCGCCCACCAGCGCTGCTGTATATGGGTTGAAAACGCAGCTGATTCAGCGCGCCGTGATGCCTCTTGGTTGCCGATGCCAGTGGAACGCGTCATACGTCAATTCATCGTTGAGTACATAGCATCGCCGCTGCCCAGCGAGCCGCTGCCGACGCGCTTGGCTACTGTCAATCCAGCCCCGTTGCTTGCGACTGCAAATAACTGATGGCGACGCATTTAGTGGTGGTTGGCAGCGGGTTTGGTGGCATAGCCTCAGCACTGCGCGCGCGCAAGTTGGGCTTTGAGGTCACACTTATAGAACGATTGGATCAGCTTGGGGGGCGTGCCCGTACTTTCGAGCGCGATGGCCATAGGTTTGATGCCGGGCCAACAGTAATCACGGCACCTTTTCTGTTCGAAGAATTGTTTGAATTGTTTGATCGACAATTGCCGGAATATGCAGAAATGCTGCCCGTTTCGCCCTGGTATCGCTACGAATTTAATGACGGGTCCAGGCTGGATTACGGGGGTTCCGTAGAGGACACTTTGAAGGAAATAGAGCGTCTCAGCCCTGACGATGTTGATGGTTACAGAAAACTTCTATCGCACTCTAAAAAAATATTTGATGTTGGTTTCAGCGAATTAGCGCACGTCCCCTTTAATCGCCTTTGGTTCATGATTAAACAGGTGCCGGCGCTGATCCGGCTTGGGTGCTACCGCACGGTATGGCAGTTCACCAAGCGCTATCTGAAGGATGACCGGTTACGTCGCGCCTTTAGTATTCAGCCATTGTTAGTCGGCGGCAATCCGTTTAATACCACCAGCATTTATTCGTTAATACACTATCTTGAGCGGCGCTGGGGTGTGCATTTCCCTCGCGGCGGCACTGGCGCGCTGGTAGCCGCCATGGGTCGTCTTATGGATGAGGTCGGGATCAAAGTCATGCTCAATCAAGATGTGCGGCGCATATGTACTGAGCATGGACGGGTGACCGGAGTGGAGCTTGCGAGTGGCGACAAGATGGCCGCGGAACTGGTGATCTGCAACGGAGACCCCGCGCAAATGTATCGGTCGCTGGTGCCGCAAGCGGAGCGCAAACGTTGGACAGACCGGCGTATTGATGCGCTCAAATATTCAATGGGCTTATACGTTATGTATTTCGGTACCCGCTGTAAGTACGATGATGTAGAGCATCACACCATAGTTTTCGGAGAACAGTATCAAGAGCTGTTGCAGCGGATCTTCGCTGGTGAGCCCGCTGGTGACGATTTGAGCTTATATCTGCATCGCCCGACCGCCACGGACCCTACGCTTGCGCCCAGCGGAAAAGATACCTTCTATGTACTCGCTCCAGTGCCGAACTTGCAGCGACATGACTGGTTGGCCGTGCGGGATCAAGTGCGCGAACGTGTCATAGACATATTAGAACAACGGGTTTTGCCGAATCTGCGGCAGCACATGGACGTGTGCTTTGATCTTGATCCTACCCAATTTGACGCGGATTACGCGTCGCGCTGGGGTGCGGGCTTTTCGATCGCACCGATCTTTACCCAATCCGCTTATTTCCGATTTCACAACCGCTCCGAAGACGTCAAAAATCTCTATCTGGTCGGCGCGGGCACTCACCCAGGCGCCGGTGTGCCTGGCGTCCTCAGTTCTGCCAAGGTGGTTGAGCAATTGCTGATGGAGGACTTTCCAGAACTTCAGGAGGCTATTGCATGAACCTCAAATCACAAAAGCCTGAAATGGTATTTAAAGCCAATGCCAAGACCTTTGCGTTGGCCGCCCGATTCCTGCCGAGGGCGCGCTACGATGCCGTGGCGCGTTTATATTATTTTTGCCGATATATGGACGACCTAGCCGATGCGGCGCCAGCTGGTTGCAACAACGAAAAGCTCGTGAAGCTGCGCGAAGACTTTATTCGGGGTGCGAGTGACGATGCGATAATGGCGGATTTGCTGGTGTTGCAGCAGGTGTTTGGCATACCGGCAAACCTAGTCATCGATTTCATCGATGCGCTGATCGCCGATCAATGGCCGCGGCATCTGCAAACCCAAGATGAGCTGGTGCGGTTTTGTTACGGCGTCGCCTCCACCGTCGGACTGATGATGTGCCATTTGTTTGGCGTAAAGAATCCGCGGGCTTACCCGTTTGCTGTCGATTTAGGGGTAGCTATGCAGATGACGAACATCTGTCGCGACATCCTAGAAGATGCTGAGCGCGAACGCATATACCTGCCGGCAGATATGCTGCAAGGGCAGGTGACTGCCGCGGGGATTGTCGCCAGTGACGTCCAGCAGCGGGCTGCCGCTTACCAAGCAGCCGTGAGGTTGTTGGGTATTGCCGACGAATATTATGCCAGTGCACAACAGGGCTATGGATTCCTGCCAGTCGCGGTACGTCAGGCGATCAAGGTTGCCGCGCGACTCTACAGGGCCATTGGTGACAAAGTAGTCGCTCAGCCAGAACAGTATTGGCAGCGGCGGACTGTGGTGGCGAAAACGACGAAGTGCCGACTGATAGGTCAATTGTTAGGCCAGCGCATTACCGAAGGGTCCAGCACGCTGCTCTTGCAAACGGCAGAGCATCGACCGCGGTTGCATAAGGCATTGGACACGCAGCGCTTCAGCGCATAAGGCTTATAGGCTAGCGTAATGAGCGAAGCTGGGCCCCTCGCAACTGTCGATGTGGCGATTGTTGGGGGTGGTATGAGCGGTTTAGCGTTAGCGTGCCAAATAGACCAACGTAACAACCTGGCAATACGGCGAATGACCAGGGCTGTGGTACTGGAGCCGCGCGAAAGCTACCAGCGGGATAAAACCTGGTGCTACTGGCGCAGCAACGCCGGTCTTTTTGATCCCGCAATCACCCACTCGTGGTCGCGCTGGGAGGTGCGTTCGGAGGGACGAGCATGGACGAGTTCGTGTCCTGAAACTCCGTATGTGCGGGTTGATAGCAGCCGCTATTACGAACTCGCTGCCGCGCGATTGGCGCGTTCCAATAGCGTAGGCCTCAAGCTCGGTGTCAGTGCTGGAGACATACGCTCAGATCGACAACAGGTGTGTATAGACACCGACCATGGGCAGGTGCGGGCCGCTCGAGTGATCGACACACGACCGCGACCGATTCCCCAAGGTACCTTGTTGCAGCATTTTTACGGGTGGGAAATCGAGACCGACAAAGATGTATTCGACCCAAGCACCGTCACCCTGATGGATTTTAGGGCCGGTGGCGAGAACGACGTTCACTTCTTCTATGTGCTGCCATTCAGTGCGCGCAGTGCTTTGGTTGAGACCACTCATTTCTCCCACCACGCTTTTGACGTGGCGCGGTATCAGCAGGAGTTAGGCGATTATTTGCGCGAACGCTTTGACTTGTCGGATTGGCGCATTTGCCACCGCGAGCGTGGGGTGTTGCCCATGGCTAAACGTCGCGTCGTCTCGGCTGGGGAACAGACACCTAACGTTTTAAGGCTTGGCCTGCACGCAGACACAGTTAAGCCGTCAACCGGGTATTGTTATCCCCAAGCCCAACATCAAGCTTTGCAGTTCGCGGAGTGGTTGTCGGCGCCGGCCGACGGCACTCCGCCGCCGCGTGCAAGAAGCAGGGTTACAGGTTGGTTTGACTCCGTATTTTTGTCTTTTCTGGAGTATCAAACGGCCCTGGCACCGGCCGTTTTTTTTCGATTGTTCCAGCAGGTACAACCAGTCGCTTTGGTGCGGTTTCTTAGCGATAGTGCAAAGTTTTCCGATTATCTACGTGTGATCTGGGCGATGCCAAAGGCTGTCATGATGCGCGAGGCGATACGCTATGTATTCCAGCGTTAGGCCCTATTTTATGTTTCTGCTGGGTTCTGCGGTGGCGCTGTGTCTGGCGATTTGGGCAGCTGAGCACACTACATTTATGTGGTCGTTGTGCAGTGTGGTTATTTTGGTTGCGGGTCTGCCCCATGGCGCATACGACTGGGTCATCATGCGAGCACAATACGAGCGTCGGCGATTAGGCGCCATGGTTTCGCTGTATATCACCCTCGTGGGCCTTGTTATTGCGCTCTGGCTTATCGCCCCACAGGCTTTATTGGCCGCCTTCCTAGCATACTCCGCCTATCACTTTGGCGACTCTGATTTACCAAACACATCATGGGGGCATAAGGCCAGTTGGGGCGGGGCGATTGTGGGTCTGCCTGCGCTGGTGGCAGCTGCAGATGTACAGTTATTGTTTGCAGTACTTACCGAGGACTCTGTCGCACAGGTGCTGATTAGCCTTCTAGGCGCAGTGGGTTTTATCGCTGCCGTAATTCATGTGTGGATGGCGCCGTCTCGTTGGGTGCCGGCATTTTTGCTTGGTGTCTACGGGTCGGTGTGTGGAGTCGCTGGCGCACTGATGGGTTTTACGTGTTATTTCGCCTTGCTTCATGGTCCTACGCATTTAACCCGCTGGCGGAATGTCCTCGATCAGCAAGGCTTCGGAGTAACTACTCTGCTGAGTTGTCTGGTGATCGCAGCTATCGCGGGGGCGGTTTGGATAAATACAGCGAATAGTGGTTCCGCGGTAGAGGCCATTAACCAGACCACCCTGCGCTACACGTTTATCGCTTTAGCGGCGCTGACAGTGCCGCATATGGTGTTATTAAGTATGGCGAATCACCACGATCACTGAACCATCTTTAAGCAGTTCGTACTTAGCGCTCCACGTAGAACAGCTTGTTATAGATGACCCATTGGCCGTCCAGCTGCAACAGCGACAGCGTGTCCACGAAAACCATGCCTAGATACCCGTCGCGCACCTTGGCCACGGCGGTATTTCCGGAAATATCCACGTACAAGGTCTCCAGGAGAGGCGACTCGCCCTTGTCTTTTGCTGACGGAGACTGATCGCCAACGAAGCTAGCGAATTCGTCGACGGTTTGTTCAAGCAGATTTGTCCCCATGTAGCCCGTAATTTTGGCATTAGGATGGAATGCTTGGTGCACCTTATCTTCATCCGATAGAAACATCGAATCGAAGTAGGTCTGAATTGTCTTCGCTATAGCTTGTTCGTCAGTCATAGTCTGTCCTCTGCGTAGGAGGTAGATTATGTGATTACCCGTGTTTTAACGCTACCCGCTATTAAGCCTCTGAACCTTAAAATGATGTGAGCGAGTAAGCCTCGCTATCGTCTCGCTGGTAGTCTTGGCTTTTACTGGCGTTGGAGGACAAGCTTATTGTGGGGTTCAGAGAGATGCTCTCCCTCAGCCCTTATGGCCAAGGGAGTAACTCTATCAGTCTTGGGGCATTGACCAGGTTTTGCTGCAGAGTCTTGCGCGCTCGAATTCGGAAAGAGTTTCCGCAACTTCGCGAAGCTCCGGGCTTTTCTTTGTTTCAGTCACGTCCTCTTGCTGGGGCTGCATAAGACGTTGAGCATTTCCATTTTGCATTTTTGAAGGCCTAATCCAGTG
>Ga0160422_10002109_pt1 | contig 12477 bp, 9 predicted proteins | sample Fk160mmetaG_FD_108192 | JGI IMG/M metagenome (GOLD analysis project Ga0160422, IMG submission 108192) | Marine microbial communities from the Central Pacific Ocean - Fk160115 60m metaG | ecosystem: Environmental > Aquatic > Marine > Oceanic > Photic zone | place: The Central Pacific Ocean...
ATTGCCATCTTTAAATGTATTATATGTTATTTTTTTATTAGAATTTTCTCCCCTGACAAATTTTACTTTATATCCACTAGATATTAATAGCGAACTTTCGTCAGTAATTCTTTTTTTATTTATTATGGATAAATCGTATATGAGTTTATATCTAAAACACTGAGGTGTTTGTGTTTCGTATATTGAACTTCTATCCAAATTTTTTATGTAATTTTTCATTTTGATTTTTAAAGAATTTGATGGTGTAGTAAAAGGAATTACAGAGTTGTTTTTTATTAAATTAGAATTTAGTTTTTTCAAAAGTCCTAGAGAAAAATCTGGCCTCGCAGCATCATGTATGAACACATTTTTTGGATTAAATTTTTTTAAGAATTTTAATGCTTTTAAAGATGAATCTTTTCTCTGTTTGCCACCATACACAATTTTTATAATAGATTTATCAATACTTGAGATATATTTTTTTTGTGATTTTTTAATAACTAAAATCACTCTATTAAAAAGTTTTGAGTCTATTGCTTTATAAATAGAATGTTCGAGCATCATTTTTCCTTTATATTGTGCAAATTGCTTAGGAATCTTTGATTTGTATCTGCTCCCACTGCCAGCTGCTAAAATTATAAAGGTATTATTCATTATTTATTTTGTAAAATTTTAATGTATTTTTAAATCATGTTGGCTTTTATAAAAAGAAATATTTTTATAGTAATTATTTTTTTAATTACTTTAACACTTAGTTTTATTACTTTTTTAACATTTATAGAAAAAAGTTTTATACCGGCAACAAACGAAAATTTAAAATATTTATTATTGGCTGATATTATTTTGTTAATTTTCTTTTTCTTAATAATATTTTTAGAAACTAAAAATTCGTTAAAAAAAAATATTAGTGTTCGAGGTTCAATTTCAAACAGAAAATATATAATTTTCTTTTCTTTATTCACACTTATCCCATCTATACTAATATCTATTTTTTCACTGTTTTTATTCTCTTTTGCTTTGGAAAAATATTTTGACAAGAAAATAACTTTAGCGGTTAACAATTCTTATGAAATAGCAAAAAGATATGTAAACGAAAAAAGAAATAAAATAGAATCTGATATCATTATGGTTTCATACGACATTGAGAAAAATTTTAAATATTTAAGCAATCGAGAAAATTTTCAAAACTATATTAATAATCAAAGAATTCTTAGAGGGCTTGATCAAATACATATTATTGATAAAAATAAAAAACTTTTGTTATCATCAACAAATACTGGATATCTTCCAATTGAGGATAAGGCTTTAAATATGGTACTTGAGGATGATAGACCACTTAAAATAATAAATGCATTTGAAAATAAATCTGCAGCAGTTATTAAATTAAGACAATTTCCTAATCAGTTCTTATATGTAGTAAATTTTTTAGATGAGGATATTTCTAAATATTTAAGAGAATCTCAAGAGGCTATCAATTTTTATTATACAGTAGATGATAAAAATCTTGGTATAAAATTTTCTTTTGCATTAATTTACATTATCGTTGTTTCACTATTATTATTTTTATCAATAACTATAGCAATTAGATTCTCATCTAGATTTTTTATTTCAATAAATAATTTAATATCTGCATCTAATCAAATAGGCAGAGGTAACCTAGATGTTAAAGTTCCTGAGTTAAAGGCTGATAAAGAAATCGAAGTCTTAAATAATAATTTTAATGCAATGATTTATAAATTAAAAAATCAACAAGAGAAATTATTAATTTCTGAAAGACACGAGGCATGGAATAGTGTAGCTAGAAAGCTAGCGCATGAAATCAAAAACCCATTAACTCCGATACAATTAACTATTGATAACATTAGACAAAAATATTTAGTAGATTTAGATGATAAAAAGAAAAATAACTTTAATTCCAATCTAAACCTAATAGGAAATCAAATTAAACAAATTGAAAATTTAGTAAATGAATTTGCCGATTTTGCCAGAATGCCAAAACCATTGCTAGAGGAAAATGATCTAATAAAAATAATTTTAAATAATGTTAAACTTTTGAGCAAATTAGATAAGAGAATACAAATCAAGTTCAATAATTTAAATTTAGAAAAACTTAATTATAATTGTGACTCTGAGCAATTTAATAGAGCTTTTTTTAATTTGATAAAAAATTCTATAGAAAGTATTATTGAAAAAAGGTCAAAAGTTAAGGATTTTAAGGAGATAATTGATATAGAAATTAGTAAAAGAAAAGACTATATAGTCATCATAATTAAAGATCATGGTACGGGATTTGAAAATAAAAATAAGTTTGATTTAATAAAACCTTACTATACAACAAAAAAAAATGGATCAGGATTAGGTTTATCAATTGTAAACAAAATAATACTAGATCATAATGGATCATTAAAACTTGATAATCATAAAGATGGAGCTCTAATAGAAGTTTTACTTCCTATTTAAAAAATATGTCTACAGAAATTCTAATAATAGATGATAATGCTGAAATAAGATTAATACTTCAAGAAATTTTATCAGACACTGGTTATAAGACTAGAATTGCAGCAAACTATAATCAAGCACTAAAAGAAATAGATAAAAAACTACCGGATATTGCGATCATTGATGTAAAGTTAGACAAAAGTGACAATGATGGAATCGAGTTGCTCACACATATAAAAAAAAAGAACAAGGATATTCCTGTAATAATAATTTCAGGGCACGCAAATATTGAAATGGCAATTAAATCTTTAAAGTCAGGTGCTTTTGAATTTATCCAAAAACCTTTTGATAGAGACAGATTGGTAAATTTTGTGAAGAGAGCAACAGAAAATATTTATTTAAAAAAAGAAAATCACTCATTGAGATCAAAACTTTTCCACTCATTTGATTTAGTTGGCAAAAGTCAGAATGTGATGTCAATACAAGATAAAATTAATAAATTATCAATATCAGATAGTAGAATATTTATCACAGGACCAACTGGTTCAGGCAAGGAGTTAATAGCTCGTAAAATTCATAATAAATCAAATAGAAAAAGTGGACCGTTTGTTGTTTTAAATGGCGCGTTATTAGATACTGTCAAATACGAGGAAGAACTATTCGGAGAAGAAAAAAATGATGGATCTATTTCCTACGGTGCTTTAGAAAAAGCTTCAGGTGGTTTTTTATTAATAGATGAAGTTACTGAAATACCCTTAGAGACACAATCAAAAATTTTAAGAATTGTAATCGACCAAAAATTTAAAAGATTAAATGGAAATCATGACATCAAAGTAGATGTTAGAATTATATGTTCGACCAGTAAAGATATTAATAAAGAAATAAAAGAAGGTAACTTTAGAGAAGATCTATTTCATAGATTAAATGTGTTTAATATAAATATTGAGCCGCTTAATAAGAGAATAGAAGATATACCTTTGCTTTCAAATTATTTTATTAAAGAAATATGTAAAAATTATAACCGAAAAGAATTTACAATTAGTAATAACAATTACCTGTTAAATTATAGCTGGCCGGGAAATGTAAGAGAATTACGAAACTTGATAGAAAGAATTGCAATTTTAGACCCTAGTAACGATGAAAAAATATTAGAAATAATCAAGGAATCTCTAACAAAATCTGTTGAAGACACATTTACTCTTACCGATAATCTTTCTGTACCTTTAAGAGAAGCTAGAGAAAATTTTGAAAAAGAATATTTAACTACTCAACTTAAAAAATTTGGTGGAAATATATCAAAAACCGCAAAATTCGTAGGAATGGAACGTTCAGCATTGCATAGAAAACTTAAATTATTAGGAGTAAAAGACCTTAATTAAATGAATATAATAATTTGTGGAGCTGGAAGGGTTGGTTACACTATATCAAAAATCCTTACAGAGCAGAACCATTCAATTACAATTATTGACCAATCCAGTGAAGATATTCAAAAAATCAATGAGTCGCTTGATGTAAAAGCTATTGTCGGAAAAGCAACATCCCCAATGATATTAGAAAAGGCAAATACCAAAGATGCCGACATGATTATTGCGGTCACAAGAAATGATGAAATAAATATGTTAATTTGTCAAATAGCATATTCTATATTTAAGGTACCAAAAAAGATAGCAAGAATAAGATCGCAAGAATATTTGCAATCAAATTTTTCCTCGTTATTTAGTAAGGAGAATTTGCCGATTGATTACATCATTTCGCCCGAAATGGAGATAGCCAAATCAATACAAAGAAAGTTAGAAGCACCAGGAGCATTAGATAATATACCATTTGCAGATAATAAAATTAGACTACTAGAAATATTTATAAATGAAAACTGTAATTTAATAGATACTAAACTTAATGAGATAACAAATAAATATCCTAATTTAAATGCAAATATATTAGGAGTCATTAGAAATGAAAAGTTTAATCTATTAAAAAAAAATGATGTTATTAAGCTTAACGATAAAGTTTATGTGATTATAAACTCAAGTCAAATGCAAGATACACTTAAAGCATTTGGTCACAATGAGGAGATAGCAAGTAAAATTTTAATAATTGGTGGTGGAAATATAGGTTTTAATCTAGCTAAAAACTTAGAATCCTCATTAGAGTCTGTAAGAATTAAAATTATAGAAAAAGATAAAAGCAGAGCTGAATTTATTGCAAATGAACTTAACAATACAATTGTAATTAACGGTAATGGTTTAGATGAAGATATACTGCAAGAAGCAAATATTGATGAGGTAGAAACTGTTTTAGCTTTAACAAACGATGACGAAGATAATTTAATGGCTAGTGTCTTAGTTGAAAAATTTTCAAAAAATAAAAGAACTATGGCATTAATAAATAAACCAAATTATTCGTTACTGCAAAATTCATTAAAAATTGACGACTTAATAGATCCTAGAATGGATACGGTTTCTACAATTCTTAAACATGTGCATAAAGGTACAATAGAAACAGCTTATACAATATTGAATGGAGAGTATGAAGTTATTGAAGCCGATATAATTGAGACATCAGAATTGATAAATAAAGAATTAAAAAATGCTAGTTTACCTGATGATATAAGAATAGGAGCTATATTAAGAAAAAATGAAATACTAATACCAAGATCAAACACAAATTTTCAAAAAGGTGACACAGTAGTTTTCTTATCTAAAAGGGAACAAATTCCATTAGTTGAAAAAATGTTTAGAATCAGCTCGATCTAGTAATGCTACGAAACAATCTTATTTATTTGAGTGGCTTTTTATTATTGATTTCTCTATTTTCATTTATAAATATTATTTATTCTTATTACTTTAATCTTTATTTAAATCTTCATAGCTATTTATATTCATTGATTATTTCTTTAATAACTGGTGTTGCAATATTATTTTTAAGAAAAAATGATCATAAAATATCTATTTTTGACAAAATATTTGCAGTTATTTTGGGTTATTTATTTTTGCCGTTTGTTATTTCACTTCCATATTATTTTAGTATTTATAATATAAGTTTAATAGATAGCTATTTTGAATCTATTTCAGGATTTACATCTACAGGATTTACAATTTTCGAAAATATAAAACATCTAGATCAAAGCTTGATTCTTTGGAGATCGACATCTCAATGGATAGGTGGTGTCTATTTTTTATTTTCGATTATACTTCTTATAGATATTTTCGACAAAAATTTAAAAAATTCTTTAACGAATTTTTTATCATTTAATTCATCTGAATTTATTAAACAATTAATTAAAATATTAATTTTATATGTGTTTCTTACTTTTGTAATTTATATTTTTTTAAAAATAATAAATTTTAGAGATTTTGACGCGTTTAATTTTGCATTAACCATAATTTCTTCTGGAGGCTTCAAACCAGTAAATGATCTAAACTTACTATTAAATAAAGATTATAAAGTTTTAGTTTTCTCTATCCTAATACTTTTATCATTTTTTAGTATTTTTTTTACTTATAATGTTTTATTTTTAAAAAAAAATAATTTAAATTTTCTAACAGAGGATTTTTATTTATTATTATATCTATTATCAATAGTTTTTGTTTTTTTTGTTTTTTTAAGCAATAATGATTTTTTATATTTATTTTTTTCTATAGCAAGCTCTGTATCTTACATTGGTTTTTATCTTTTAGATTATGAAACAAACTATTATTTTATATATTTAATTCTTGTTATTATTGGCGGATCTTTTTTTTCTACTAGTTCTGGTTTAAGGTTTTTTAAAATATTAACACTTGTCAAATTTTCATTAAATGAACTTGTTACACATACTAAACCAAAGCAAATTTTACAAAGTAAGGTTTTTTTCGATAATAACAAAATAGATTACGAAGTTATCAATAAATATTTTTTTACAATACTAGTTTTTGTAATTTCACTTACACTTATAACTTCACTTATTTCAATAAGCGGGATAGACTTTTCTACTTCAATAAAACTTGGGGTTTTAACTATAATGAATACAGTAAACTCTGGTCTTTATGGTATAGAAAATTTGAATTTTTTTGAAATGAGTGTACTAACTAAATCAATTTTGATTATTTTCATGATAATCGGCAGGGTTGAATTTATAACCATCATCATTTTATTTAAAAAATACCTTTTCAAAAACTAAATTAGTAATATAAACTCATATAATTTGCGCCCTTAGCTCAGCTGGATAGAGCAACGGTTTTCTAAACCGTGGGTCGGAGGTTCGAATCCTTCAGGGCGCGCCATATATTTCAATATTAACACGTTTTTTTTATCATTGATGACCATCTAACTTTCTGCTTTACTTAGGTAATTCAAAACTTTGTTTTGAATATTTGTTAACAAATAAACGAACAAGAAGAGGAATAATAATGTTCAATTTAATAAAACGATTTACTTCTTTCGTTGCTATGATTGCAGTTCTATTTGCTTTTACAACTGAAACTATGGCGGCTAAGAAGTCAAAAACATTAAAAAATACTCAAAAAAAAGGTTTTGTGAGATGTGGTGTTTCACAAGGTCTTCCAGGTTTCTCAAATGCTGATGCATCTGGAAACTGGACTGGTATTGATGTTGATGTATGTAGAGCAGTAGCTGCTGCAGTTCTAGGTGATGCAAATAAAGTAAAATTTACACCACTAAGTGCTAAAGAAAGATTTACTGCTTTAACTTCTGGTGAAATTGATATTTTATCCAGAAATACAACTTGGACTCTTTCTAGAGACGCTGACATAGGTTTAACATTTGTTGGTGTTAACTTTTACGATGGACAAGGTTTCATGGTAAGAAAAAGTTCTGGCATTACTTCGACAAGCCAATTCAAAGATGGTATCTCAGCATGTACTAACATTGGTACAACAACTGAGTTAAACATGAGAGATTTTTTCAATTCTAGAGGAATTTCTTATGAGCCAGTAGCCTTTGAAAAAGCTGACGAGGTTGTAGCTGCCTATGATGCTGGTAGATGTGATACTTACACTACTGACAAATCTGGTCTTGCTGCACAAAGAACAAAAATGTCTAATCCAGATGAGCATATAGTTTTACCTGAGACTGTTTCTAAGGAACCTTTAGGACCAGTTGTAAGACAAGGTGATTCAGTATGGGAAGACATCGTAAGATGGTCTTTAAATACAATGATAGAAGCTGAGGAATATGGTATCACTTCTGCAAATGCAGACTCAATGAAGACTTCAGATAACCCAGCAATTAAGAGATTAGTTGGTGCTGAGGGAGAACTTGGAGCTGCTTTTGGTCTTGATAATGACTGGAGTTTAAGAATTATTAAGCAAGTTGGAAATTACGGTGAAAGCTATAAGAGAAATATAGCTGACACAGGTATATTACCCGACAGAGGTCCAAATGAATTATGGACAAAAGGCGGGATTTTATACGTTCCACCAGCAAGATAAGTCTTAATAAATAACTTTAAAAAGGGCTAGATTTTTCTAGCCCTTTTTTTTATTGTTCAAAAAATGAAATTTAGAATTTTATCTTATTTATTCTTTTTTATAGGTTGTTTAGATTTATTAGTAAAAATATTATACGGAAATATTTTTAGTGATTTTACAGAGGATTACTATGAAATAGCTAATCCAATATTAGTTTTCACACCTGTATTATTTTTCTCAATCGGAGGAGTATTTCTAAAAGAATCTAAAGTAAATATGTCAATTGAAAATTTTGGAACTTCAAGACTAAAATATTACTCCCCTCAATTTATATGTTTAGCAGTTGTAGTTCTAATATTTTTATTTTTTACATTTAATGCTCAAATTAATATGGAAAATAGAGGTATTGATTTTGGTTTTAGTTTTCTAAATCAAGAGGCATCTTTTGATATGCAATTTAGTCTTATGGATTATGATGGACAAGATCCTTATTGGTGGGCATATGTAGTTGCTTTATTAAATACGTTGCTTGTGGCTGTTTTAGGAATAATATTTTGCACAATTATTGGAGTAATTATTGGAATAGCAAGATTGTCTCCTAATTTTTTGATTAGAAATAGCGCAGCATGGTATGTAGAGTTTTTTAGAAATATTCCTTTACTATTACAAATATTTTTTTGGTATTATGCTGCATTAAGAGCTTTGCCTTTGCCTCAAGATGCTACCCCTTTATTTGGTGTTACATATTTAACTATTAAAGGATATTACATGCCTGCATTTATATGGAATAATCTTAATATTTTTATTTATTCCTTAATGGCAGCATTAATCGCAATTATATTTGTTAGATATTACGCAATTAAATTAAGAGATACTGAAGGTAAGCAACTGCCAGTTTTCTATATTTCAATAATCCTTTTAATTTTTTTACCTTTGTTAGCTTTTTTATTTGGTGGTGTTTCATTAATTTTTGAACTACCGGTTTTAAAACAACTTTCAGCTACATCTTTTATATATGATGGTGGTATTGCAGTGCCACCTGAGCTTATTGCATTGACATTAGCCTTATCTTTATACACTGCTACATTTGTTGCAGAATGCGTGAGAGCTGGCATTCAGGGTATTAGTAAAGGTCAAAAAGAAGCAGCAGCTTCACTTGGTCTTACCCCTAACCAAGTTTTAAAACTTGTTATTATGCCACAAGCTCTAAGAATTATTATACCTCCAACAACTAATCAATATTTGAATTTAACCAAAAATTCATCTTTAGCAGCTGCAATTGCTTATCCAGATTTAGTTTTAGTTTTTGCAGGAACTGCATTAATGCAAACAGGTAGAGCTATAGAAATTGTTTCAATTACGATGCTTACTTATTTATCAATAAGTTTGGCTATAGCTGCATTAATGAATTGGTATAACAAAATGATAGAAATTAAAGAAAAATGATGAACAAATTTACATTTTTAAATCCTGATAGAAGTAATATTAGCTCTGTATTAATTACAGGAATTTTTTTTATTACTATTGGAATTCTTGATGTGTTATTAAACACCTTTTTTAAATTAAATATAATTTCATTTTTACCAAGTAAGATAAGTTTTATTACACCATTTATATTAGGCATAATTGGATTTAATTTAATTAGAATAGAGTACACAGGCATTAAATTTATTGATGTTATAAATAAACATATCAATCCCTCAAATTTTAATGCAGCTTTAACACTAATTATAATTTTTCTTATAATTAAAGCTATCCCTCCATCATTAAGTTGGATGATACTTGATGCAAATATATCTGGTGATACAAAAGAGGCATGCACCGGAACAGGCGCATGTTGGACGTATATTAAGGTTTGGTTTAAAAGATTTATGTATGGGATGTATCCTAATGAACAACATTGGAGAATTAATACTGCATTTTTATTAGTTATAGCATTAGGAACCTTTGGTTTATTTGCTACTGAAAAAATGAAAAAATTTTTAGCACTTTATTACGTCTTAATTTATCCAATCTTAGCATTTATGATTATTTATTATTTAATTTCAGGTGGGTATTTTGGCCTAGAATGGATTGAAACTGGAGCGTGGGGAGGACTATCACTTACATTTATAGTTTCATTTTTCTGTCTTATATTTTGCTTTCCATTAGGAATGATTTTGGCATTAGGCAGAAGATCTAGTTTGCCAGCAGTTAGATACGTTTCAATTGGTTATATTGAGTTTTGGAGAGGGGTACCATTAATCACTGTATTGTTTATGTCATCTGTAATGTTCCCAATGTTCTTACCAGAGGATTTCTTTATGGATAAACTAGTTAGAGTGATAATTGCTATAACCCTTTTTGAGGGAGCTTACTGTGCTGAAGTTATAAGAGGAGGTTTACAGTCATTGCCTAGGGGTCAATACGATGCAGCAAAATCACTTGGTATGGGTTATTGGAAAATGCATATTTTTGTGATTTTACCACAGGCTTTAAAATTGGTCATTCCAGGTATATGTAATACTTTCCTTGCTTTAGTTAAGGATACGCCGCTTATATTTGTTGTTGGTCTAGCAGAAATAGCCGGAATGCTTGCTTTAGCAAAAACTAATCCTAAATGGCTAGGATTTGCTATGGAAGGGTATATATTTGCTGCTATAATTTTTTGGATTATTTGTTATGCGATGAGTAAATATAGTTATAACTTAGAAGCTAAATATAAAACTGAAAGATAGTAATGACTGAATCTATTATTAAAATTGAAAATATGAATAAGTGGTTTGGAGATTTTCAAGTTTTAAAAGACATTAACCTTGAGGTTGAGAGAAATAAAAAAATCGTAGTTTGTGGTCCGTCTGGATCAGGCAAATCAACTCTTATTAGATGCATTAATAGACTAGAAGAACATCAAAGAGGAAGTATAGTTGTGGATGGCACTGAACTAAACGAAAATACTAAAAATATTGAGCAAATTAGAGCTGAGGTAGGAATGGTTTTTCAACAATTTAATTTATTTCCTCATTTATCAATTTTAGACAATTGCACCCTTGCTCCTATATGGGTTAAAAAAATGCCTAAAAAACAAGCTCAAGAGTTAGCTATGGAACAACTAGAAAAAGTTCAAATTTCAGATCAAGCTCAAAAATTTCCCGGACAATTGTCAGGCGGTCAACAACAAAGATGTGCCATAGCTAGAGCTTTATGTATGCAACCAAAAATTATGCTTTTTGACGAGCCGACATCAGCGCTTGACCCAGAGATGATCAAAGAGGTTTTAGATGCTATGGTAAATTTAGCAAAAGGAGGGATGACCATGATTGTAGTGACGCATGAAATGGGATTTGCTAAAGAAGTAGCAGACGAAGTTATATTCATGGACGAAGGTATGATTGTGGAAAAAGCAGATACAAAAGAGTTTTTTGCTAACCCTAAAAATGAAAGAACGAAGCTGTTTTTAAGTCAAATTTTGTAATAATTCTAATATAAAAACCTTAAAAATTTCTTGACAGGTTTACCAAATCCTAAAAAAAATTATTTTTTTATAAATTATTTTACTTGAAATACCTTTTTTAATTATATTAACTCATTATAAATTCATAATTAAGAGGGGTCTTAATGGAAGAAAACTTTAACAAACATTTGGGTAATAAACTAAAACTTAGAAGGCTAGCTTTAGGTTTAACTCAAACAAAAGTAGCTAAAGCTATAAATGTTACTTTTCAACAAATTCAGAAATACGAAAAAGGTACAAATGGAGTAAGTTCTATTAGATTACTTCAATTATCCAATTATTTAAAAGTACCAATAAATTATTTTTTTGAGGATTTTTCAGAATATTTACTAAATTTAGAAAAAACAAAAGAAGGTCATATGAATGTTAATTATAACTTTTTAATGAAATTGTATTCTGAATTAAATCAAGATCAAAAAATTAAGTTTAGCAAAACTCTACAATTGTCTGGTAATTTAATTTCAAAGGTAGTCTAAATGGCTCCTCGGGCAGGACTCGAACCTGCGACCAATTGATTAACAGTCAACTGCTCTACCAACTGAGCTACCGAGGAATATTTAATTTAAAAATTTACTTTCTTTTAATTTTAAAACAACCTTTATTTTTGGAGGCAACGCCCGGAATCGAACCGGGATACAAGGATTTGCAATCCTCTGCGTAACCATTCCGCCACGTTGCCATTAGAACATAAATAGTTAGCTTAAATAGCTTATATAACTGTTTTTGAATTAGTCCATTAATTTTAAGCTTAAATTATAACTTTGTTTATTAATAAGATTAATTTATAAAATAACTAGTTCATGAGCGGAAATAATTATAATCATTCTGAGGTTGAAGATAAAATATATAGATATTGGGAAAAGAATAGACTTTTTCAACCAAAAAAAAATAAGAAGAAATTTTCAATTGTAATACCCCCTCCTAATGTAACTGGAAATTTACACATGGGGCATGCTCTAAATAATTCTATTCAGGATTTGTTAACAAGATTTCATAGAATGAATAATTATGAAACTTTGTGGCAACCAGGAACAGATCATGCTGGTATTGCTACTCAGGCTTTAGTAGAAAAAAAATTAGAAAAAGAAGGTCATAGCAAACATGATTTAGGTCGTGAAAAATTCATTAATCAAGTTTGGGATTGGAAAAATCAATATG
>Ga0160422_10002110_pt1 | contig 12474 bp, 10 predicted proteins | sample Fk160mmetaG_FD_108192 | JGI IMG/M metagenome (GOLD analysis project Ga0160422, IMG submission 108192) | Marine microbial communities from the Central Pacific Ocean - Fk160115 60m metaG | ecosystem: Environmental > Aquatic > Marine > Oceanic > Photic zone | place: The Central Pacific Ocean...
CAATCCTATGACAGAACTAAATGACAAAAAAATCGGTAACAAGGTCACTATAGGCCAAAAAGTGCTCACTAAACTCAGTCCAAGACTGCCGGAAATATATCGCAGTATGAAAAGAAGAGCCCAAACTATTTCGTCAAAAGATGCTGGAATATTGATTACTCGGTTGGGTATTGGGCCGGGCGACGTGGTTGTGGAAGCTGGTTTGGGAAGTGGGGGATTGTCCCTACACCTTGCTCGTGTTTTGGGTAATTCAGGAACGTTGATTACTGTCGAGAGTAGGCATGAACACGCTGAGGTAGGGCTTGAGAATCTAGCCAGAGCAAAGGATTGCCTTCAGGAATTTCCTCGCCACCATCATTTAGGTGGAGACATAGGTAGTTTAGCCGGGGAAATCGCGCAACTATCTGAACAAATCGATGCAATAATACTTGATTTACCGGATCACGACTTAGCCATAAACGCTGTTAGTAAGTTACTTTCTGATGGTAGCAGGATTGCTTGCTATTGCCCAGTAACCAGTCAAATAGAACGCGCTTGGGACGCTTGTGAGGCTAATGGCCTAACAGTCGAGTGGGCTGGTGAAATGATGGAAAGACAATGGGGGAGGGCCTCAAAAGGTGGCGTCCGACCGGTGAACGGGCCTTTTGGCCATACGGCATTCTTACTGATAGCTCACAAGCGGTAATCAGAATTTTTGATTTTCTACCACTCTTATCTTTTTATCACACTGTGGGCAAGTGAACTTGAACGGTGGCTCACTACCTCGTGGGACACCAAGTTTTGCCTCACAGAATGGGCATAACACCTTGTTATCAGGTGTCATTCGACACTCATTGGATTTCAACTTGTGAGCCTGGACAGTCTTTTCTTCCTTTTTCTTGGGCTTTTTGTCGGGTTTATTTGCAGAGTCGTCTTCACCTGCTTCTTCGAGGGTTGCAGCCACTGATGCCAACTTCCTGCGCTTACGCAAAATGTTCATCAAGATTAATAATAAAATCGTTAAGGCCCATCCTCCGAACATAATCGAGATAGTCTGTTGCTCATCAAATTGAACGCCAAACGGCAATTCTACGCCGTTAGGGGGAAGTTCAGGCCCATCGACTGTTATGGCTAATTGATTAATTGATTTTTGTGGATATGTATCGCCATCGATTTCAACAGACGCAGAGATATTCAGTAGGGCAGACTCAGATTCAGAGATTCTCGAATTGATGAGTAATTTAAATTCTGTCGATTGGCCGTTATTTAGGGTGAATTTATTCGATTCCGTTTCGGAACCAGACGGCGTGATAGTATAGTCAAACAGTGACTCATCGACGCCAAGAATGGTTATGCTGCCGAGTATTGGCGCATTGGCTAGATTTCTAACCGTAATAGTTGTTGATGAGCCTCCCGAAGAAGCCATGGATAATGTTTCATCCGCAAATGAAATTTCTGCAATGCCTTCGCTGTCCCAGTTAGGTTCAACGGTAAAGAATTCGACTACCTCCAGCACATAATCGCTTCTAGCATTGCTCGTTACTCTGAATGTAAAAGACGATAATCCGGCATCTTCATCTGAATCTACAACACAATTCCAAGCATATGATTGTGATGAGGTCCCTGCCGAGAGCGAAAATATTTCTGACAAATCACAGTCTTCACCAATAGTTGTTAGGGTAAACTGATCCTCGCCTGTCCCAGTATTTTTTACTACAACATTACCGGTTATTGTTTCACCCGGCTTCGCACTATCGTCTGCCGAAGTTACCGTAATTTGGGCACTAGCCTGAATTGGCAGTATCTTGAAGCCAATTCCAGAAGATACAGTATCATCATTCGATGAGGTTACAACGACATTGACATCACAACCTGTTGAAGGAGCACCTGCTGCTCGCTCTCTGATAGTTATGGTAACAGCCTGAGTCGATGATGGTTCAAGGTTTACCGAGGTAGTTGACAACGCTGTATCAAACCAAATTGTCGCATTGTTATTGCCCTCAGCAAAATCTAGTGATACAAAAAATGTATCTGAAGCAGAGCCTAGGTTGGTAACTTCAAAGGTGTAAGTTACTTCAGATATGGGCCCGGCTGGGATATTGTTGTTTATTGAATTGACCGTCAAGCCCACACTGTCCGCAACCTGTAATTCTAAGTTCAATGACTGTGAGAAATCAGCCGATGAATATGAAACAATAATCGCGTAGGCGCCAGATTGAGCGGTTGAAATCATGCTCACACTCATCGTGACACTTAATGATGTGCCAGCATCTAGGTCAACTTCAACATCTGAAAATGTAACATCTGCTCCTGTTGGTAGACCAGATACCGAGGCACTCAAATCAAGGTCCATAGTCCCGGTATTACTCAATTCTAATGTAACGTCAACAGATTCACCCGGCTTGGTTGAGATTCTCCCATCTAATGGCCCATTTAGGCTAAATTCTGCAACTGGTTGAACATCAAAACTAGCGGTTACTGTGCTTGATAGAGATGCGTAGTTAACTGTGAATATCTGGTCGAAAAGTCCAACCACACCATTTGTCACATCCGTGGTTAACATCCATACTCCTACAGCACCTGACGATACATTGACACTCGTTGCACCAACTATCGAACTTTGCAGCGGAGATCCGTCTGCGACGTCCAAGTAAAATTCAACTGTTTCACTACCATTATTGTAAATTCTTATTTCGTATTGCTCGGGGTTTTGAGGGGTTAATGCGACAACACTTGCGATAGGATAGTATAGTTCGAACTCCACCAATTCATCAACATCTATGGTGAAAGAGAACGGCTCTGGGTCATAGGTGTAATCTCCATACATCCCTTCTCCATCTAACGAAATGACACATGCGTCAGCCTGCGTGGCAGTTGCATCTACCTCTACACTTAAACCGATATCTGCTATTTCACCGGGCGATAAACCTTCGATCTGCGCATCGATTAATTGAGCGATACACGGACCGGAATCCATTGATAATGCCCAATTCAAATCTAATTCGGCGTTACCAACATTGGTAACTTGAACTGACGTAGTCGTTATTTGCCCCGGAATAAACTCTGCTGATTGGTCGAGGAATGAGAAACTTAGATCGTTTTCAGCAATTACTTCGATAACGAAAGTGTAGCTGTTGGAACTGTTGCCGTTAGCGGAAGCAGCGAATAGATTGTAGCCGTAAAATCCCGGAACGGCATCGCTTGGGACTGATACTTGAATTGCAGTCTGCTGGGTAGTTCCTGCCGGTACATTACTCAGTTCTTGGTCAGTAAATACTAGGTTCCATCCAGGCGGTGTGTTCTTTGCTTGATTTTGCAGGGAAGGGCTAGAAGATTGTTCCCATGGGTATGAAATGTTAGCAGTTTGATTGAATACTGTGTCATCCGCCGCCTGCTGAAGGGCCAATTTATCTGCTGCTGGCAGAGCGATAGAATCGTTAGTCTCAACTGAGAAATTACCGGTCATTGAGGCATAGATGACACAAGCAGTAAGGTATGAACCAGACAGTGATGGATCGATGCCGTTACTATCAAACAAATCATAGAAGGCTGTTCCGGGTAGTTCAGGAATAGCACCAGAGTCTTGCACGCTTTGATAGACATTGGCAAATCCAAGACCAACAGGGGCAATCCATACGTTGCGTGTTGATGTGGTCATATTGTCATGATAATCAACATAGCCTTGACGTAGACGTTCCTGCATTGCTGGATAATCAGGGTACAGGAACGCATTAGAGACATCGCCAGTGCGATATCCCCAAGTCATCATTAGCATAACTTCTGAGCCTTCAAATTCTACTGCGTCAGCAATCTGGATTCCGCTCGTATTACTGGCAATCCACTCTTCGTCAGTTCGGTTTAACCCCGGTATTTGGCTTTGGTCCTGTAAAATTACGTAATCCCAATCATGCCCGGAATCTCTTAGCGATGTGTTCCATACATCACCGCTGGTGTTGATATTATTCCAGTGATTTTCGAATGACAGTGAACCGGCTGTATTGGCGATGGTAGAGTTATGTTCACCTACAGAGTCGAACATATCGGCGAGTATCGTTTCCAGGTTATTTGTGGAAGTTAAACCGCTGCCGTATATTAGAACATCCTCAGGGACATCAACAGTTGACGAAGCATTATTATTTTGCGAGCCAGTATTGTTTGAATGATTAGCCCAAAAGCCACTGAGGTCTGGCTCAGCATCAACCGCCAATAATATTGTGTCAGGAGCATTACCATCGTTGTTAACATCAACTGTAAAACTGGCAGTAGTGCCTGCAAGCATCTGCTGCAGTGGACCATTAACACTGTTGAATGCTAAAGAAGAGGCGTATGAAGGCTGAACGGTTAGAGTGGAAGTTATGTTATTGTAAATTTGGTCGCCATACTCGGTTACATTGATGACGAAACTACCGCTATCTGCTGGCATTGCGCCGACTGCTAGCACCACAGCTAGGTCGATGGTTGTAGACTGAGTTGGAATCACATCACCGGTGGTTTCACTGGCGAGATTTACGGTCCATGCACTGCTCAATTGAGCGGTTTCAACACTGATATTGTAACTAGTGGTGTAATCCCCGGTATTCTCAATTGTCAGAACAATATTTTCGGAGTCACCACCTTGTATTGCGATATGGGGATTGTCTAGAGTGAGCACAATCGGATTACTTGCTGATGCACTACCAATCATAGGGGTGATACTGGCAAATAGTATTAACGCGACAAATAATATTGCTTTGGATGCACTACGCGACATAAGACCAAGTCAACCCAGCAAGACTCCCCTCTTGAGTGAATCGGAGATTTGGACGAAAATCAAACCATCATTGGTTACTTTTCAATGCTAGAATACGGTTCTCGTCAATCACTTCCCACGGGAAGTCTCCGTTTCCACTTGGGATTCGGCCGAAATGGCCGCCTGCAGCTGTCACGGAATATATTGGAGCCTGAAGATTTAGGTCTCTGGCGATTGCACCCGGTCTGAAGTCAAATACTGCTTTCACTTTATCTGCCACAGTGATTTCATCCTGCTGTGATGTTCCAAAGGTCTCTACTCTGACACTCACTGGCTCGGCAACTCCAATGACGTATGCAAGCTGTATTTCACATCTTGATGCCAAACCTGCTGCAACTACATGCTTTGCCGCCCAGCGAGCCGCATACGCTGCAGAGCGATCTACTTTCGAGGGATCTTTTCCTGAAAATGCGCCACCTCCGTGTCGACCCATGCCGCCGTATGTATCAACGATTATTTTCCTACCAGTTAGACCTGCATCGGCATATGGACCACCAGGGTCAGCAAATCTTCCAGTGCCATTAACAACTAATTTGTATCCTGTTGACAACAATTCTGCCGGAATTGAGTGTTCAACTACTTCTTGCTTTATTTGTTGTTCAATGAAGGAAAGTTCTTGCTCTTCTGAACCATCAAATTGCTCTTTCAGCGCATTATCATGCTGAATAGCGATAACAACTGTGTGAACTTTCTGGATGTTGCCGCTAGTGTCGTATTGAACAGTTACTTGTGATTTACCATCAGGACGAGCCCACGGTAAAATCCCCTCCTCACGAACTGCTGTTAGTCGCCTTGACAAGCGTTGTGAGAGTGCTGCAGCAAGTGGGAAGTAACGTCCCTTGAGGTCATCATATGATTCCGTTTCCTCGCATGCATAGCCAAACATCATACCCTGATCACCAGCGCCTTGATTTAGACCGTCCTTGTTAACACCTTGAGCGATGTTTGCTGACTGAGTAGTAATGTGAACCTGAACTTCACAAAATTCTGGATTAGTTGCATCCATTCCAATAGCATGAGAGGTGTAACCGATGCTAGCCGCTGCTTGACGAGCAACTGATTCATAGTCTGGTATATCACCATCGAGTGAGACTTCACCAGCAAGAACGATGAGACCTTTGTCTTCCTTACCTTTAACACAAGTTTCGACCGCAACTCTTGCATTGCTATCCACGGCCAAGCAGGCATCGACAATGGCGTCTGAAATTGCGTCGCAAAGTTTGTCTGGGTGTCCACTAGTAACCGATTCTGAAGAAAACAAGACATTGGTCATGGCGGATGGCGGCGACAACCACTTTATGAATGAATCGTAAAATTTTGATTTCACTTATTCTTAATAGTCATAAAACTAGTTTGTATTCTCTTTTGATAATTGCCATCTACTAGCGAACCTTTGATGACCTATGCCCAATACCCCCGCCTCATGAGCAATTATGTCCCAACCCATTACCGCACCCACACCCTTGGCGAAATTCAGAGCAAGGGTGCAGATTTGCTTGACACCGTTGTCACCGTTGCCGGATTTATGGAGGCCAACCGAGGCAAAGGAGCAATCTGTTTTGTCGATTTGCGCGACGGTACCGGGAAGACGCAAATTTTCCTCAAAGCAGACAACGTAGGTGCTGACGCACTTGATATGGTGCAACGGATGACACGAGAATCAACCTTACAGTTCACTGGAAAAGTTAGCGAAAAGCGTCCGCCGAAACTCAAGGAAGGAGAGATACCACCACCACCTAGCTATGAAGTCGTGGCTGATTCTGTTACCGTTATTGCGAAGGCAGAAGCTCCACTACCACTGGGCGTTACCGATACTGTCCATGTTGAATTAGATACTAGACTAGACAATCGATTCCTCGACCTTAGAAGAGCACATATTGCAGCAATGTTCAGATTGCGCGGCAAAGTATTGCAATATGGTCGAGAAGCACTGATTAATGAGGGATTTTTTGAAACCCACACACCGAAGATAGTCGCAACAGCAACGGAAGGTGGCACCGACTTATTTCCGATGCAGTATTTTGACACTCCCGCATTCCTCAACCAATCACCACAGTTGTTCAAGCAACTTTGTATGTCTGGCGGCCTTGAGCGTGTTTTCGAAATTGGTCCTGCATTTAGGGCAGAAAAACACGACACTTACCGACACCTTAACGAGTTCATCTCATTCGACATCGAATGTTCCTGGTCAACCGATGATGACGTAATGGGAGTTCTTGAACGAATGATACATCACATGTGGCAGTCTATTGCCGAAGATGAAGAATCTCAATCATACATCGCCACAATAAACGAATACCGGACGAGCAAGGGTGAAGAGCCGGTCGAAGTAATCGTCCCTGAACTACCGTTCCCAAGAGTTTCATATTGCGATGCGATTGGAATCATACAAGAAAAAGGTGGCAACATCAAATGGGGTGATGATATCGATGCTGAAAACTCTGATTTACTGGCAGAAGACCTGCCGCAGTTTTACTTCTTACCACGGTGGCCAATGGCCCTTAAGCCATTTTACATACACCACGTTGATGGCGAGGATGGGGTAAATGGTGCTCAATTGAGTCGCGGATTTGATCTCAACTTTGGCCGTGATGAGTTAACCTCAGGTGGACAGCGAGAGCATCGAATGGAAGTATTGATTGACAATCTGAAGAAGATGGATTTAGATCCTGAAGAATTCGAATTTTATGTTGCTGGTTTCAGGCACGGCGTGCCACCACACGCAGGCTGGGGCTTGGGTGTTGAACGAATACTGATGAAGTTGACCGGAGCAAAAAATGTTAGAGAGACCGTGTTGTTCCCGCGCGACAGGAAGCGAGTTAGCCCTTAGTCATCAATTGTGTTCAACCCAATGTTCGCCATCCCACAGGCAACAACTCCAATCACTCACTTTGCACTAGGGCTGTACCTACCAGATGGATTGCCTCCTAATCGCAAAATAGCTATATCGAGAACTGGTGTCAAAAATATGCATGTCGAAACGACACTGATGTCATGCTGAATAAATTCATTGTGGAGGAATTGATTTAGGTTTGAATCAAATTATGGCAATTCTTTCTTTATTGACGAATTACATTACCCGCTGAATCTCGCTTGGCTTTCCGGACCTTGGTCGGAGACTTGCGCTGGTGGCGACCTGAGTGGGTTACATAGCGGTGACCATCATCGATCAATGGTTTCGCCTTTCGCACACCAAATGGACCTCTTCTGCGCAGCGGTTTTCTAATATTCAAATCACTTTTTGGCTCGTTCACCGTCGTAGTGCTATCAAGGCTCCAATCAACCATAGCCAAGAATCGGTCGTTCCGGGTATAAACGGTTGTATCAGAAAAATATCTCTTCTGGCTTAGTTTGTGGCGAATAGCGTGTCACATTGCCATCAAAATCGATGACAAATTTCTCGAAATTCCACCGTATTGACCCTTCGTGACCATCAACCCCTTGTGTTGCAGTCAAATGTTCGAATAGTTTAGCACGATTTTGACCGTTGACATCAATTTTCGCCATCAATGGGAATGTGACGCCAAATTTTTCATTGGTAAAATCACAAATTTGCTGGTGGCTACCAGGTTCCTGACTGCCAAATTGGTTACATGGGAAACCAACAACCATAACTTCCGAATCGTTGTATACCTCCTGTAAATTAGCATAGTGTCTGGTAAGTCCACATTGACTAGCGACATTTACCACCAGCCACCTCTTAGTCGCATCTGAGCCAAGAGAACGAAGAGTCTGCAAGTTTCCGTTCATGTCCAAGAATTCTATATCTAACACACTAACCATGCTTAAGCCTGTAATTTTGAATTCTTATACTATCGTTTGTGCCAGCAACCATCATAGGTCATCAATGGCAGCATTCAACATGGCAGTTGACCGTATGCAGTGGGGTGCAGAAAAGTGGCAATTTGCTGACCTTTACACACCTGACGAAGATTCACCATTTTCAACTGAGCATGGTATTCCGTGCGTAATGCTAATCCACGGTGGATTTTGGAAAGAAGAGTATGACCTTGAATTGATGAAACCAATTGCTGAGGATCTGGCTGAGGCTGGAGTTGCGGCATGGAATGTTGAATTCAAACGATGGAGTGAGGATGAACAAGGTGTGTGGATGGATACCCTTTCAGACGTTCTTCGAGCTTGGGGTCAATTAGCGTTACTTCCTGGAATTGACGTGATGCGGTCGATGGTCATGGGGCACTCTGCGGGCGGACATTTAGCTCTGCTTTTGGCAGCAAAAGGTGAACGGAAGCCATGGTTGGCAATCGCCCAATCACCGATCACCGATTTGGTTGGAGCAGACCACGCAAAACTTTCAGATGATGGGGATGCTGTCCGAAGATGGATTGGTTGTGCACCAGAGGAAAACCCTCAATTGTGGTCAAATCTTAACCCTGTAGATAACCCTCCGGAATCTCCGGTGTTGATTATTCATGGGGAAGCGGATCATGATGTCCCTATTGAACAGTCAGAGACATATGCCAGAGTAATGAATGCAAAAGGCGCAGACGTGCAAAAATTGTGGCTACCTGGAGACCACTACACCATAATTGATGTCGCAAGTGACGACTGGCTGGTTGAACTCAACGCAATATTAGATTGGTTGTGATGAATAATAATATGTCATATGACCTTGTGGGGCTAACATGGACTTACTCAACGAACATTTTCCGTTTGCAAAAACCGCTCTCAGTGGCAAGCATGCCCTGATTTTCGGTGCGAGTAAAGGCATCGGTGCAGCCACAGCAAAAATGATGGCTATGGCAGGGGCAGATGTCACGCTTTGTGCCCGCAACAAAACCTCTTTGGTAGAGGTTGTTAGTCAAATAAATGAGTTCGCAACGGGAAAGATTGCTTTTGCAGTCATTGACTTAGAAAACATTTCTGCCATCGATAAGGTAATTGATAATATCATTCAAGAGAGCGGACCTGTCCACATCCTAATCAATAACTCGGGCGGACCTCCGGGCGGTCCACTATTGGATAATTCCGTTTCTGATTTTGACGCTCCTTTCACTAGACACCTGCACGCGGCACACAAAATTACTAAACTGCTGGTACCACAAATGCAAGATCAGGGCTATGGCCGTATTATCCAAATAATTTCAACCTCGGTTAGAGAACCAATTCCAAATCTTGGTCTCTCAAATACACTCCGCGGAGCCATGGCTAGTTGGGCTAAGTCGTTGTCACGCGAATTACCACCATGTATTACAATTAACAATGTCTTGCCCGGGTTTACTGACACCGAGCGATTGGGCAGCCTAGCCAATTCTATCAATAAAAAAACCGGTAAGTCACTCAATGAAATACACCAAGGGTGGATGGAGCAAGTGCCTATTGAGCGGTTAGTTGACCCGATGGAAACAGCCTCTGCCATCACCTACCTGGCGTTACCAGTGGCAGGGGCCATCAGGGGAATATCTCTGGCGGTCGATGGTGGTCGATTACGCAGCATATAATTCAGCGATACAAATCGAACCAAACCGGATAATGGTCGGATACACTCGTATTGGTAATCGATGTATCTATACCCCAACTACCGACCAATCTGCCATTTAGGTCGTCGATAGTGATTATTCTATCATAAGCACAATCTGTAGAGGAAACTGTTGTATCTGCAATATCGTTTACCAGCCAGTTGTATTGTGGCTGACGCAGTGGTGACTCCCACAATTCTTGAGCAGTTGCGTAACTACAATCGGCATTAAGATCGCCCAGCAAGATCAAGTCTGTTTCGGCTGAGTTGTTTTCTCGATAACTTTGGATTACTTCATGCAGCGCATTAATCTCAGCCAGAGCTGAGGCGGGTTTAGTGTGGATGGTGAATAGGGTGAAATCAAAACCTGAGCTGTTACCACTGATGTTGAGTAATTCGAATTGGGCAAAATAAGGCTCGCGTTGGAAATAATCATTGGCAGAATCGTTGAATAATTGACCTTCACCTATTTCTCTGAACACTGTTTTATTATAGTAGTAGGCGTATTGTTCTTGGGAAGATTGATCATCTGCTTGTGTACCACTCCGCACGGACAAGGACATATTCCAAAAATCTCCAGAGGCGTTATTCAACTCAGTTAGAAAGTCATATGGAACTGTCTCATCAATATCCTTTATTTCTTGAATTGCGACTAAATCATACTGTAAAACAGTATCAACTAATTGAGACACTACCTCTGGTTTACCCATTTTTGCTTTGCCAAAAACTTTGATGTTGAAGGTGGCGATTCGTGCAACTTCCGAACGGTTTAATTGGGGAATTTCTCTGCCAAGAATCTCCTCATCATCTTCGGGTTGGGGTTCAGGCTCGACAAAGACAAAAACGGTATTCTCTTCTTGGTGAACCATCAAATGAATGGTCATTGGAGCGAGTATCAAAATTGCTACCAAGCTCAAGGCTTGAAGATAGCCATCCATCGAACCCATGATTGGCCCAAATCGGTATGTGTTATCAAGATTTATTGTTAGACACCTTGCAAGGAGTTATTCGTAAGATGTTTGACGGAACGCCATGAACGGGGAGGTTAGCCCAGAACAAGCCGAGCGCATACTCAAAATGCTAACCGAGGGTGCTGCTATTGAAACTGTCAATGCACCGTTGGCATTGCGGCTAATTCCGCTTGCTGAGGAATTAGAAAATCTTGATTTGGTAAAACGACTGCTAGAACACGCCAAAAAATCTGCTATCGATGAGATTGAGTCAGGTTGGGTTAAATTCGAAACCTTGCGATGGGAAAAATCTCCCGTCGACGCATTTGTTGAACTAGCTGCGACTGTCGAAAAAGTCGAAGCTGGGAAACCGTTAGCTGCAGCAGTACTACATCATGTTGGACTAATCTATCTCAGTATGGAAGAATTTGACGAGTGCATGGTATTCACCACAAGATCGATGCGGATAAGAGAAGAGCTTGCCGACCAACCTGGAATAGTGTATAGTCTAGCGGTTTTGGAGGCCTGTGAGAAGCGCCAAAATAAGCACGACTCTGCACTGATTCACGGCACTCGCCGACTGGAAATTCTGACGCAGTTAGATGATCGTGAAGGTTTGATGGAATCAATGGCTGACGTTGCGCATACTCAAGCCACTGTGGGTAATTTAGATGCCGCTATCGACTTGTATACCCAATCGCTTGAATTATCTAACGAACTCGAAGATGTTTCAGGGCAATTTGTGGCGCGTTGGGGTTTGGCCGACATCGCAGAAATCCAGAGTGATTACCAAACAGCAATGTTGCACCTTTCAGATTGCCTGCATTCATTCATTGCTTTTGGCTTACCTGCACCAACACCAATTAGGGAACGACTCGATGCGTTGACAAATCTAGAGACGCCAAAAGGAGACGAATAATTTCCGCATCGATTATGGCCTAAGAACATCTGGCGTGGATAGTGGCAGGCTATGAAGCATGACATTTTCTTCTCAATTAGTCAAACGCCGGATGTTAATGGGGAAACACCTACCGAGCGTACCATGTTTGAGAATTACTTTCAACAACTGAAACACGCTGATAAACTTGGCTTCGGCGTTGGCTGGATCGCTCAAGCACATTTATCCACTGAAACTCAAAAACTCAACTCTATGCCGGTAGTGCCTCACTGGCAGGGAGAAGTCGGACTTTGTACTGATTTCCCACAACTAGCGCTGGAAAGTTTTCGTCAGACAAAACACATTGAAATCGGTTCTGCCGTAATTAGCATTCTTGCCA
>Ga0160422_10002111_pt1 | contig 12474 bp, 8 predicted proteins | sample Fk160mmetaG_FD_108192 | JGI IMG/M metagenome (GOLD analysis project Ga0160422, IMG submission 108192) | Marine microbial communities from the Central Pacific Ocean - Fk160115 60m metaG | ecosystem: Environmental > Aquatic > Marine > Oceanic > Photic zone | place: The Central Pacific Ocean...
ACATTATTTATATCAGCTTTTCTATCAGATAATATAACTATTGAACAATCGTCATCGATTGCTATTTCAACATGTTTGAACACTTGTTCAAGCGCATTTTCTAAACTACCTTCTTGATGAACAGGAGAGAATGTAATGTCGACTACTTTGGATTTGAAAGAAGACGTATTTAAGGATACTAATTTAGAAAAATCTTGCTCATCTAATACAGGCTGATTAATCGCTATTCGTCTACATTGTTCTTTAGATTCAGTTAAAATGTTTCTAAATCCACCTACGTAAGTTCTTAAATCCATAACTATTCTCTCTCGAATAGGGTCAATTGGGGGATTTGTTACTTGAGCAAATAACTGCTTGAAATAGTGAGATAATTGCTGTGGTCGATCAGATAAGACTGCTATAGGATTATCTGCACCCATAGAACCTAATGCCTCTTTTCCTCCTGTAGCCATAGGTTTAATTAACTCTGTTATATCTTCATAGGTGTAACCAAAAACTTGTTGATTTTTAAAAAGAGACTTTTGATCTTGTTCTACTCGGGTAAAATTACTAGGGACTTCTAAAGAATTTAAGTGAAGCATAGACTGATCAAGCCACTCTTGGTAAGGTTGTTTTTTACAAAGTTCACTTTTTAATTCTTCATCAGAAATTATTCTTCCTTGTTGAAGATCAGCAACAAACATTTTTCCAGGCTGCAATCTACCTCTTTGTTTGACTTTGGAATGATTTACATTAATAACACCACTTTCAGATGCCATGATAAGAGTATCGTCATCAGTTACACAATATCTTGATGGTCGGAGACCATTCCTATCTAAGGTTGCGCCAACAATAATTCCATCAGTAAAACAAACAGATGCTGGTCCATCCCATGGTTCCATTATTGCCGAATGAAATTCATAAAATGCTTTTTTTTCTTTACTCATTTTATCGTCATTTTGCCAAGCTTCAGGAATTAACATCATTAATACGTGTGGTAAAGGACGTCCACTGAGCAGCAACATCTCAATAGCCATATCAAGATTCGCGCTATCAGATGCACTTAAATCGCAAATCGGGAATATCATTTCTAATTCTTCTTTAGTAAAGGCAGTGCACTCTAAGAGAGACTCTCTGGCTTTCATCCAATTGATGTTACCTTTATTCGTATTAATTTCACCATTATGAGCTATATACCGAAAAGGCTGAGCTAGTTTCCACGACGGAAACGTATTTGTTGAGAATCTAGAATGAACTAATGCCAAAGCACTTTTCGCTTTATCATTTTTTAAATCTAAGAAATAATTAGGCACTTGTTCAGTATTTAATTGTCCCTTGTAATTGATCGTTTTATAGGAACAAGATATTATGTTGAAATCATCTGCATTAACATCATCGACTTGCTGTCTTACAGTTTTTTCAGTATAATTTCTAAAAACTAAAAGTTTTCTATCAAAATCCTCAACCGTCATTAAATCAGGTTTTTTAATAAAGATTTGTTGTATACTTGGCTCAGTCTCAGCTGAGTCTCTACCTAAATCGTTATTATCAACTGGTACAAGACGATATCCAAGCAATGGTAAATTAAGTAAGGCTAAATTGGCTTCAATTATTTTTTTGCAAGAAACTTGTTTTTCTTTGTCGGTTGGAAAAAAAGTCATACCGACTCCATATTCTCCAAAACTAGGTAATTCAATATTAGACTTTGGACATTCTGAAACAAACAACTCATGAGGTATTTGCAAAAGTATGCCGGCTCCATCACCACTCTTGATATCAAAGCCTGTGCCTCCTCTGTGCTCCATACATCCAAGCATTCCTAAAGCGTCTGTAATAATAGTATGCTTTTTTACTCCTTTAAGATTAGCTACAAATCCAATACCACAACTACTTTTTTCAAAATCAGAATGATAAAGTCCATCTCCTTCACGAGATAAAAATAACGAATTGCTTTTGTTTAACTTTTTTTCAATCATAAACATTACCTAAATAAACCAATGGTTATTAAGCTTAAAAGAATAAAACTTACGCATAATATCGATACTTTTAGAGCAATTTAAAGCGACCGATTTTAATAATCGTTCGTTATTTTAATTACACCGGTATTTAAAAATTGATTTTTCCAGATTTGGCTTTAAATAAATACGATGTATTTGAATTTTCAATCACCGTATTTTTTTTGAGCTTTTCTGAAAACACCTTAAAAATATCTCGTGCTATCATTCTACCTCTTAATAATAATAACGGTGCGTTCCTTCACAGACTTTCTGCTACTTCCGTCTCTATTGAGATGAACGTTATAATCAACACAAATTTACATGCAATAAGTATGCCTATGGTATAGATAGAAAACAACCTTTTTTCCATACAAAAATGAAATAATTCTGATAATACTATATAAAATGCTACAAAATTGTCACTAAATTGGTTTATTTTTTATTGATGACTTATGAAATCGATTGTAATTTCTTTGTTTTTCTCTATTTTCAATCTCACTTTTACCATATTCATAGGATTCTTTTCTTAATTTTAAGTAATTAAGATACCTTTTTTTATCCAATAAACCACTATTTACAGCTTTCTCAATAGCACAACCTTTAATATTATCGTGATTACAATCTTTAAAAAGACACTCTTTAGCCAATTCATTTATATCGGAAAAAGTTTCCGTTATGCCAATTTCCGCCTCTAAATAACCCAGTTCTCTGATACCAGGAGTATCAATTACATGTGCACCGTTTTTTAACGTTATTAACTCTCTACGTGTTGTTGAATGCACGCCTTTGTTGTTTGAACTGTTTACAGGCGCTGTAAATAATAAATCTTCACCAATAAGATTATTTAATAATGAAGATTTACCAACTCCTGATGGACCGATAACGCAATAAGTTTTTGTAGGAGCAAACAGTGAAGTAATTTTTTTTAACCCTTTTCCTGAAACATTACTACACATGAATATGTCAACATCGACAATACGTTCTTCAATTAGTTTTTTTATTTCCTTTAGTTCCTTATTATTAATTAAGTCAGTTTTTGTTAGGATTATTTTTGGAAGTATGTTGTTCTCTTTTACTATCACCACAAATCGTTCAATTCTATTAAGATTAAAGGATTGACCTAGTCCTTGCATAATAAATGCGGTATCGATATTCGCAGCAATCAGCTGTTCATTATTAGCTCGACCGGCATTTTTTCTTTTTAGTGCATTTTGCCTATGTAATAATTTTTCAATTTGGCACAACTCACCTGATTTGAATGATTTTACTAAAACCCAATCTCCGACTGTTGGATAATCAAGTTTTGTTTCAGCCTGATGTCTCATTTTTCCAGTCATTTTGGCTGATTTGGTTAGCTTTCCATCTGATACTTCACACGCGCCTTTGTGAATAGCGATGACTCTGTAAGGTTTAAGCATTTCAGAATTGAAGTCTATCTGATTAGAAAAAAAACTAGTCCAACCCATATTTTTTAGCATCAATAATCTCTCCACAATGTTAATGTAAATGACGGAATACTTTCAACGCTACCCTTATCATTCTTAAAATCGAAATTTTTATTCTTTAGTCGCCAACAATAACCAATATACGGATCACCTTCTGATGCGCTTGAATAAACAGCTCCAAAAAGTTGGAAAAAATTATCATTTATGTCTTTAATTATAAAATAATTTTCATCTTTACGATAAATCTCGCCCTGAAAAATTTCTCTTGATAATACTAATTCCTTTTTACTAGTAAAAATCTTATATGCTTCCGTAAATGCTAAATCAAAATTTCTATTGCTTTTTCCTTCTTCAAACCAAAATTCTTCAAATTTATAACTGAAATAATGAAGCGCGTATTTATCAAAATAATTTTCCCTTCCATCGCAAAGTTCACACAACGAGTTTTTATCATTATAATCAGGGCAAGGTATTGAAAAATTTGTTAGAGAAAAATTTTTAAATGTGTTTGGAGAGGACTCTTTTAATCGATCAAAGCTTTCTTTAGCTTTCCTAGTTTCGCCATTTTTTAAAAAGTAAATAGTTTGTTTAAACTGATCTTTAGCTTCTCCTAAAACAGGTATGCCAAAAAAATCACTACCATTACAAACGATACTATAAAAAATAAAAAACCCGCTCAATAGCAAGCGGGTCAAATATTTAGCCAGACTCAACATCGATTAGTTTAAAATCCTAAAAACCAAAAGAAGCTTCTTGATGACTTTTCATCGTCTTCAGAACCATCATCTTCATTTGAATCATCTAAAAGAGTTGCGGCGGCTGCATCATTCATTTGGCTTACAATATCTGTTAATTCTTGAGCTGAATCTGCTTGTTCTTCTTCTAGATCAGCTGGTGATTCTTCAATAAAATCTATCATGATATCATCGACTGGTGATTCTTCAGAAACAGCATCTTCACCGTTCAAATTTCTTATTAATTGGTCAAATCTAAATTGAATATCATTTTTTTCAGCCTGAATTTGACTTAGTTGATTGTTTATCTCGCTAATTTTTTCTTCGGCACGATCACGAGCGTCTTCAGCTCTATTTAGTGAGCGTTTAAGAGAAGTAATTTCGGACTTTGTCTTAGCTGCATCTTTAATGAATTGGGCGTTTCTTGTTTGAAAATCTTTAATTTTCCTTTCTGCATTATCCATTTCTAATCTATGTGATTTTACTTTTGCTTTTTCAGCTTTCACTATTGAATCTAATTCATAAATTTTCTCATTTAAACTTGTTTCTATTTCAGTTTTTTCTGATTGAAGCTGAAGAATCATAGCATCATGCTCTTCTTGAGGAACTCCACATCCAGCTAATAAACATAATGTTAGTAATAAAAATAAATTTTTATAAATTTTTTTCATCTTTTTGTTCTCCTATAAATTAAGCAAACTGTCATATCTATCTTACTATCAAAAATATCTCAAGCATTGATTCAATATATTAAATTAAATCACATGCATCTGCCGGCATCCAGTGTTTATCCTTTCCGTCCCATTTAACATTACAGCCTATGGGATTAGTTAGAGGTATTTTTATTATTTCTCCATCTAAATGTTGTTCAAGTGCATTAATTAAATCTGTTTCTTTATGATCTTTCCAATTTCTCGGTGTATCGATTGATCTACCTGTATAGATTAATTTTCGATCCTTATTAAAGACATAAAAATGAGGCGTCCTCAGAGCGCCATAATCTAATGCAATATTTTGAGATTCATCATAGAGATATGTCCAAGGAAATTTATTTTGTGACATTCTTTCTATCATACTTGGAAAATCATCTTCCTGATAAGTATTTTTACTATTAGAATTAATTCCAACAAATCCAACGCCTAAAGGAATAAATCGTTCAGCTATTTTTCTTGTATGTTCATCGGAACCCGTAACATAAGGACAATGGTTGCAAGTAAAAAATATTACCAGGGTATCTTCTTTAAAATCTCTTAAAGAATACTTGTTCCCATCTGTTCCAGGTAATTCAAAACTCGGGGCTTCTTCTCCTATTTTTAATGTAAAATTCATAATTAATCCTTTTTCATGTTATAATATCAACCACTGAAGCTAAAGCTTCATTAACTTTATCCCCATCTTTTCCTCCCGCTTGAGCTTTATCAGCTTTTCCGCCGCCTCCACCATTAGCGATCGCTGCTACTTTATTAATTAAATTTCCTGCATGAAACCCTTGAGATACTAAATCACTAGATACACTTGCTGCAAAGCATGCTTTACCATTATCTTGACTTCCTAAAATAATTATTCCAGAGGTTATTTTTTGTCTTAATCTATCTAAAACTTCTCGTAGTGTGTCCATTGGAAGATCGCCTAAATCAGAAGCGAGAAGATTATTTCCACTCACCTGTTTCGTTTGACTTAATAAATCATCTAAATTTGAAACAGCTGACTTCATCTTAAACTTTTTTAGTTGTTTTTCAGCTGTCTTTAATTGATTAGAAATGGTATTTAATCGATCCATAATCTCATAAGGCTTTACGCTAAGATTTATGCTTATTTCAGTTAAAATCTCATGCTCCTGCGATGACCAACTTACAGCTTCAAGACCTGTAATTGCTTCGATACGTCGAATTCCAGCTGCAACAGAACTTTCTGAAATTATGCGAAATGTTCCAATATCTCCTGTCATGCCCACATGTGTTCCCCCGCAAAGCTCTTTACTAAATTCTCCAATCGAAACTACCCGGACAATATCTCCATATTTATCATCAAATACTGCTTGAATATTTTGGTCTTGTTTTACAGATTCAAGCGACATTTCATTAGTCTCTATTAAAACATTTCTCATGATTTCATGATTAACCACTTGCTCAATTTGGTATAATAATTCCTTAGGAACTGCTTCATAATAATTAAAATCAAATCTTAAACGTTCAGGAGTCACTAACGATCCGGCTTGCTTAATAGATGGATCGACTATCTGTCTTAAAGCTGCATTTAATAAATGTGTGGCTGTATGACTTCTTCTTATTTGGCCTCTACGGTAGCGATCTACTTCTGCAAAAACCTCCATATTTTCTTTAGGCTCACCAAGTGAAATTTCTCCAATATGTAAAATAATTCCTTCAGCCACTTTTTGAGTATCTACAACATCAAAAATAAATCCATCGCCTTTAATTGTTCCTTGATCTCCGACCTGACCTCCACCTTCTGAATAGAAAGGCGTTTGTTTAATAAGAAGTGTATTACTATCAATTATTGATAAAATTTCTGTTTTACAATGTGTTTTTTCATAACCAACAAATGAGGAATGCGTTTTCTTAGCAACTAAATCTGATATTAAATCCATTTTAATGTTTTGTGAATCAGTTGACCGCGAAGAACGCGCACGTTGGCGTTGTTGTTCCATTAAAGCATTAAACTCTTCTTCATCAACAAGTAAACCCTTTTCACTTGCCATTAATACTGTTAAATCCAAAGGGAAACCAAAAGTATCATATAACATAAAGGCTTCATGTCCTGGAAATAACTCACCTTGTGATAATGAATCAGACACAGCATCAAAAAGTGTAATTCCTCGATCAAGTGTTTTTGAAAAAGATTCTTCTTCAGCTGTTAATGTTCTTATAATAGTTTCACTTTGATTTTTTAATTCGCTGAAAGTGGATCCGAGTTGATCTTCTATGATTGAAAATAGTTTGCAAAGGAACGGTTCATTAAATCCTAATGTTCGGCCATACCTAACCGCTCTTCGTAATAATCTACGAAGAACATATCCTCTTCCTTCATTAGATGGCATAACTCCATCCGCTATAGCAATTGAAAGAGTTCTTATGTGATCGGCAATTACTCTCATAGCAATCGCATCTTCACCTTCGTATGATTTACCAGAAAGTTCAGAAATATGAGTTAAAATAGGAACAAAAATATCTGTATCATAATTTGATTTTTTATTTTGTAAAACGGCGCATATTCGCTCGAATCCCATTCCCGTATCGACATGCTTATCTGATAATTCTTCTAACGAACCATCTGATCTTCTATTAAACTGGATGAAAACTAAATTCCAAATTTCGATTACTTCTGGAATATCTGCGTTAACCATTTCGCGGGTGGCGCTTGCATTTGGAGTTAAATCGTAGTGAATCTCCGAACACGGTCCACATGGACCTGTTTCTCCCATTTCCCAAAAATTATCTTTCTCATCAAATCGCAGTATTTGTGATGGATTAATATCAGTAGACTCTTTCCACAAATTAAATGCTTCATCGTCGGTATTGTAAACAGTCACCCAGATTCGTTCTTTTTTAAGTCCCCATATTTCTGTCATTAATTCCCATGCCCAGGAAATAGCGTCTTTTTTATAATAATCACCAAACGACCAATTTCCTAACATTTCAAAAAATGTATGGTGATACGTATCAACTCCAACCTCTTCCAAGTCATTATGTTTTCCAGAAACCCGGATACATTTTTGAGTATTTGCAATACGTTTATCTATGGAATCGCGCGTACCCAGAAAGATCTCTTTAAATTGATTCATTCCAGCATTAGTAAATAATAATGTTGGATCAGCAGGCAATACGACCGGTGAACTTGAAATAATAGAATGTTTTTTTGATTCAAAAAAATCTAAGAATGATTTTCTAATTTCATTCGATGTCATCATAGCCTAAGCACTCCAAATTTAATTCTACACATTACATATCTTCTATTAATTTTGCTATAATTTTTTTTGCTTGTGCCCAACTGGACTTTAGTGAATTAGCATCTTTTGTTATATTGGAGCGTTTTTCAAAATTTTTATTATTTGCGTATTCATTCCTTAAATAGTTAAGCCATAGTTTTTTGATATATTCCTTAACAGCTCTATCGGGAGAATAATCATCATCTAATTCCTTAATAATTGCTGCTGCTGAGGTATAACACTTTCTTTCTTTCTCTGAAAGATCATTTAAATTAACTTCGATATCTTTAGGGTTAACATTTATGACTCTATGTATTAATGATTTACATTCACTATTGCTAACAAGACTCATCGGTAAATAATCAGAAATTAGATTTTTAACATGTTCATTATAATGAATGGCATAAGAAAGTAGATCTAGCTCTTCCAAGGGATAAAGTGATCCATCCTGATTTACAAGTTGAAGATTTTGATTACTTTTCTTCGAAATCCTCTTATTATTAATTGAATCTAAATCCTTGGTTAAAGCTCTTGCTGAAATGTTAATTATTCTTGAAGCCTCTTGAATCATTTCTTCTTTCCAAGACTCCGAAGGGCATCTATTTATGAAATCCATAATTTCACTTCTCAGTCTCTTTCTTCCAATAACTGAACTTTGATCTTCTTTATTTTTAGTTGTTTTAATTAAAAAATTTAATGCAGGTAATGCGCCGTTAATTTCTTTTTTAAAATTATCAGTACCATATTTTAATATCAATGAATCTGGATCCTCACCACTTGGAAGTGTAGCTACCCTTACACTTAATTCGTTTTCAAGAAATAATTTTGATGTAGAAAGAGCAGCGCTTACGCCTGCAATATCAGAATCAAAAATTAACACTACTTCGTCAGCATATCTCTTTATTAGCTTTGCGTGCTGAACAGTTAATGCTGTTCCTTGAGAAGCTACAACATTTTTAATTCCTGCTGTATGACAGCGTATTGCGTCTATTTGTCCTTCAACAACAATTGCTAATTTTTTTTCAACAATTTCTTTCCTTGCTTTATCAAATGCAAATAAAACAGAGCTTTTATGAAAAATTAATGTTTCTGGACTATTTACATATTTAGCCTCCTTCTTTTTGTCTTCTAATATTCTACCAGAAAACCCTATTACTCGTCCCAAAGAATCACAAATTGGAAACATCAGACGATTTCTAAATCTATCATAGTATTTAATTTTTCCAGATCGTTTAGTTTTAACAATAAGGCCTGCCTTCTCGATATCTTCCGGCTTATATCCCTTTTTTGACGCTCTTAATAATAATTCTTCCCATTCGTTTGGCGAAAATCCAATTTGAAATTCTTTCAATACATCAATTGTCAATGACCTTTTTTCTAGATACTCTCTGCACAATTTTCCGGAATCACTATTAAATAAATTTTTATGAAAAAAATTAGCAGCATCATTATTAATATTAAGTAATGTATCTTTACTATCTTTATTTTTAACATCATTCTTATCGTAAATTATTTTAACGCCAGTTTTATCAGCTAAAAATTGAACAGCGCTTAAAAAATCTAATTTGTCATATTCTTGAATAAAACTAAATACATCTCCGTTGGCTCCACAGCCAAAACAATGGTAGAATTGTCTTTCTTGATTTACTGTAAAAGATGGGGTTTTTTCGTTGTGAAAGGGGCAGCAACATTTATAAGCAGCTCCTCTTTTTCTTAATTCAGGAAGATAGGACGAAACAAGATCAACGATATCGCATCGCGAACGAACTTCTTCTATAATTTCTTTTGGAATTGCCATTTAACATTTATTTGGGTGACATAATAATTTAATTTAACAAAGCTACTGATTTATTATCTCAACAGGATCAGGCCACTCTACTCGTTCATTTAAGTTTTTAATTTTATCTTCAATATTTTCTTTGTCTATATGATGCTTAATTTCTTTGTAAAAATTTTTTACAAACCATTTTCCACTTACCGATTTATTTTCAATCCACTTTCCTACTTTTTTTTCATTTATCTGAATAGCCACACTAAAAATAATTATTAATAACAATACACCCCGAAACATTCCAAACAAAGAACCAAACCACTTATTTGTATTTTCTGAAATATTAGAAGCTATTCCTGTAGAAAGTATTTGGTTAATTATTACAAACAATCCAATAGACAGCAAAATCAGTGTAATGATTCCAATTCCCAATGTGGCATTTTTATCAAGTGCCGGAAATGTATTTGCTAAAAATTCCAAAAAAATTGGATATACGAAGTAGATTAACAATACTGTAAGCAAAAAAGTAAGAAAAGTTGAAAGCTGTTTTGCAAAACCTTTTTTAAAGCCAATAAAGCCAAAAAATAATATTACAATACATAAAAAAATATCTAATAAACTTACATTCACTAATTAGTCCTTCTTATTAAAATACATTTAACATTTAAATTTATTTTGGTCAACATTGCCCTTTTTATCTTATTGCAACTATTCACTTAAAATTCTAGAACAAGAAGATCAAATCATGTAGTTTTTAAATTATTAATCAGAAAAATTATGTATAAAAAACAAACAAAAATTGTATGCACGATAGCACATAATAAGTGTGAAAAAGACTTTATTAAATCATTATTTGATGCAGGCATGAACGTTGCCAGATTAAATACTGCTCATATTGAAATTGATGATGCTAACCATATAGTCGAAAACATAAGATCAATCTCTGACCGAATTGGAATATTAATTGATACAAAAGGACCAGAAGTTAGAATATGTAATCTTGAAAGTACATTCAAAATTTCAAAGGAACAAAAGCTTACTATTTCAGTATCCGAAAATCCAAATTTTGGATTTATGGTAAATTATGAAAACTTTGTAAATGAAGTTCCTGTGGGTAGTGATCTACTAATTGATGATGGGGAAATTCATTTAACTGTTGATTCAAAAAATAAAAACGAACTCATTTGTACTGCTACAAACAGTGGAGAAATTAAAAATAAGAAAAGTGTAAATGTTCCTGGTGTAAATCTTCAAATGCCTTCATTGACTGAAAAGGATGCGGAATTTATCAATTGGGCGGCAAAAAATGAAGTAGAATTTATTGCCCATTCATTTGTTCGAAATATTGAAGATGTTATGGCTGTTCAGAAAATTTTAGATGAAAATGAGTCTCCAATTAAAATAATTGCTAAAATTGAAAATCAAGAAGGCATCAATAATTTAGAATCTATTCTCGATGGAACTTATGGAATTATGGTTGCCCGAGGCGACCTTGGCATTGAAGTGCCGGCAGAAGATGTTCCAAATCTACAAAAAATGATGATTCAAACCGCAATTAAAAGAGTTAAGCCAGTAATAACCGCCACACAAATGCTTCACTCCATGATAGACAATCCAAGACCTACAAGAGCAGAAGTATCTGATGTTGCGAATGCTATTTATGATGGAACTGATGCGCTTATGTTAAGTGGCGAAACAGCATACGGAAATTATGCAGTCGAGGCGGTAGAAACAATGTCAAAAATTGCTCAAAAAGTAGAGGCCGAACGAGGAAATTTAGATGGACTTCTTCCCGTGTTTAAACAAAACGCTAGCTTGATGTCTAGAAATTTTATTTCGAAGGCTGGAGTTCAACTCGCTTGTGAGCTGGACGCAAAAGTAATTATAACAAGCACTGTTTCAGGGGATACCGCACAAATTTGCTCTTCCTATCGAGGACGAACTCCAATTGTAGCCTATTCTGGTACACCAAGAGTGGTAAAAGAACTTTCTCTTTCCTATGGAGTATATGCTGAATGTATTGATGTCCCTAAACAATGTGCTGCTTTAGTAAAGAAAACTGTTTCTATGCTTCTAGATGAAGGTGTTCTATTGCCCGATGATATGGTCTGTTATATTGGTGGCGGACAAGTTAAAGCGAAACATACCAACCTTTTACAGTTAGATACTGCGTCAACACTAATAAAATAAAAAAGCACAAATAAATGTTATTTATACCTCATCAATAAAATTTCGAAGGACATAATTTAACACTCCTCCGTTTTTCAAATAATCGATTTCTAATGGCGTATCTACTCTTGCTTTTACATTAAAAACTTTATCATCTGCTTTTACTGTTAAAATCTTCCCTGGAGAAAAATTTTCTGCAATACCTAATATTGTATATTTTTCTTGGCCGGATAAACCTAAACTTTCTGCTGTTTGTCCATCAATAAATTCACAAGGAATAACTCCCATACCAACTAAATTTGAACGATGGATTCTTTCAAAGCTTTCGGCTATCACTGCTTTTACTCCCTGTAGCTTAGTTCCTTTTGCGGCCCAATCTCTGGAGGATCCAGCTCCATACATTTTACCTGCCAAAATTACCAATGGAGTATTC
>Ga0160422_10002112_pt1 | contig 12470 bp, 12 predicted proteins | sample Fk160mmetaG_FD_108192 | JGI IMG/M metagenome (GOLD analysis project Ga0160422, IMG submission 108192) | Marine microbial communities from the Central Pacific Ocean - Fk160115 60m metaG | ecosystem: Environmental > Aquatic > Marine > Oceanic > Photic zone | place: The Central Pacific Ocean...
CGGTATTCAATCATCAGTTTTACTTCATTTAATCCAAAACTCAACATTGAAAAACAGAGTAAAAATATTTTGGATTGATACTGGTTATTTACCTCGAGAAACTTATGAATATGCAAATAAACTCATAGAGCAATTGTCCCTAAATATAGAAATTCTACAAAGTGAAATTTCTCCTGCAAGAATGGAAGCTATATATGGGAAATTATGGGAAAGTAAAGATGCGTCCGATTTAGACACTTATCACCAAATGAGAAAAATTGATCCACTTGAAGCCGCTCTTACAAAATATTCTATAGATTGCTGGGGGAGTGGCGTAAGATCTCAACAGACAAAAAACCGAAAGGGAATGAATTATATTGATTTAATAAGGCAAAGGATGTCTTTAAGGCCTTTACTCGGATGGTCAAATAAGGAGATATTTTATTACATGGAAGAAAAAGCTTTACCACAACATCCACTTTTTTATAAAGGATATACAACTGTGGGAGATTGGCACTCTAGCTCACCAGAAACATTCGACAAACAAGGTAGAGATACAAGATTTAATGGTCTAAAGCAGGAATGTGGACTTCACACTAATCAATGATTACCTTTTTAGATAAATGTCTGAAAATAAAAAATATTTGTTAATTGGAAATACTAGATTTCATTGGGCCGAGATTAAAGAGAATAAATTTCACTTTACTCATACAGAATTAAGCCAATCATTTCCTAATGGCATCAATTTAGATCATCTAATTTGGGCGTCCGTTGGAAATTATTCGGCAACAGATTTATCAAATGAGAATGAAATAAAAACTGAATTATTAAATATTAGAAATTTGCCGAATCATTTTGGCGTTGACAGAGCGCTCGCATGCTTTTCTGCATTAAAGCTTATTCAGAATCCAACAAAAAAAAACTTAATTATTGCAGACTTTGGAACTACACTATCAATCACCAAAATGGATGCGAAAGGGAAGATTATTGGAGGACAATTAATACCTGGATTTATTACACAATTAAAATCCATGGTACAAAATACAAAAAATCTGAAATTTCCCGAAAAAATAGAAATTCCTGAAAGTAATTTCTTGTTTTCTACTCAAGAAGCTATGCTTAAAGGAGTCTATAACTCTTTAATAGGAGTAATTAGTGCAAGTTTTAATTCTAAACTAGATCTCTTAATATTTTGCGGTGGAGACGCAGATTTCATCGGAAATAAACTTAAATATAAAATCAAGAACTTAATTATCGAACCTGATTTAGTAATGAAAGGAATGATCTTATTTACTCAGGAAAACTCATTCAATAAATCATAATAAATTAAGATCTGAAACAATATGGTCAGCCATTATTGGTGCTTTTATTTTGATATAGATTTTCTCAATTTTCCCTTCAGGATCAATAACAAAGGTATTTCGAATCATTCCCATATATTCTTTACCCATAAACTTTTTTAGTCCATAACTATCATAATCTGTTGCAACGTTGCAAGGTACAGGATCAGTTAAAAGGATAAAAGGTAAATCAAACTTTTCTATAAATTTCTGATGAGAGCTCGCATTGTCTTTACTAATACCAATAATTACAAAATTATTCCTTTGCAAAACCTGCCAATTTTCTTTAAAATTGCATGCTTCTTTTGTACAGCCAGGTGTATTATCCTTAGGATAGAAATATATTATTACCCGGTTGCCCTTAAAATCGTTTAAGGAGATATCTTTATTAAACGAATCTTTTAAAGTAAATCCGGGTGCATTATCCCCAATTTTTAAAGTCATATAGAATATTGAAAGACTACAAAAATAGACTACCAAAAATCTGGTTTTATAAGATTCAAGGAGAAGATTATGTATCAACATCTAAAGAAATTGAAATAGCAAATAGACTATCTAGATCCAGAGGAAAAGTATTTTTAGAAAGTAGAGCTTATTTAAGAGAATCATTATCTTATCTTTTTAATGAAAGTCCTCTCAAAATTCCAGTCATTGCAAATCCCAATCAACCTCCAATATTACCGAAAGGTATGGGATTCATTAGTTTAAGTCATTGTAAAGATGCAATTACAATAGCTTGGCACATAAATGAAATTGGAATCGATATCGAAAGATCTGATAGAGAATTTAACTACAAAGCAATTGAAAGAAAATATTTCTGCAAAATTTCTGATCAACAAAATAATGATTTTATGAAAAAAGAGATATTGAATCTTTGGTGTGGTCTAGAAGCAGCTATAAAATGGAACAAAGGAAAACTTGCTGAAGATATTTGTGAATGGGAATATCAAAAAAATCTTCATAATATCTATCATAAAAAGAAAAAAATTAGTACTCAATTATCACATATCTCTTTTTTAGATTGGACAATTGCTTTGGCTTATAAAAATAAATCAAGTAATGATTTACCAGAAATTATTTGTAGTGAAATTCAGCAATTTTAATTGTTTATCCTCTACTTTTTTTGCTCATACTTGTTTTTTTCCCAACCATGATCACTAGGATTCCAAAAATTATAATTATTTAAATTATGAGGTAAATAAGATTGATCCAATATACTTTCCAAATAGTCATGAGGATTTTTATATGAAGATGAATTATTTCGTAAATGCTCGGGGACTGTGATGACATTGTTATCTTTTAACTTATCCAAGGCCTTAAAAATACCCTTAGTACTATTACTCTTAGAAGCTAAAGCTAAATATAAAGATGCTTGAGTGAGCGCATGAAGTCCTTCAGGCAAACCCAACCTATCAAACGAGGTACTACAGGCATTAACGATAATGATTGCATTTGGATCAGCTAAACCTACATCCTCACTTGCGGAGATCATCAGTCTGCGAAAAATATAGAGAGGATCTTCACCGGCCTTTATCATATAAGCTAACCAATAGAGTGTTGCATTAGGATCTGATCCTCTAATGGATTTAATAAATGCACTTATTACATCAAAATGACTAGGACCATTTTTATCATAGTTAATTTTTTTATTTTGAATAGAATCTTCCGCAACTGTAAGATCAATTGTAATTTCATTTGAATTAGCCGAAGGCGTTACACTAACAGCCAATTCCAAAGCATTTATCAAATTTCTCGCATCTCCACTAGAAAATTGAATTAAATGCTTTCTCGCCTCTTGAGTAATTAAAATATTTTTTGAGTCCTCTAAAAAAGAATAATAATCAATTACTTTATCTACTATTTTATTTAAATCTGCTTCTGATAATGGAAGTAATTTAAACACTCTAGATCTACTTAATAAAGCTTTATTGACGGCAAAGTACGGACTTTCTGTTGTCGCACCAATAAAAGTAACAGTTCCATTTTCTATTGAAGGCAAAAGGGCATCTTGCTGAGCACTCGTAAATCTATGAACTTCATCAATAAATAGAATGGTTTTTCTTTTGGATTTAATCCATCTTGTCTCTGCCAAACTGATTTCATATCTTAATTCCTTTATTCCTGATAAAACAGCGTTAAGTTTCACTAAAGTAGCTGTGGTATAAAAAGAAATTATTTCTACCAATGTGGTTTTACCAACACCAGGTGGACCAGAAAAAATAATGTTGCCAACCTTATCACTTATTATCGCATTTCTCAAAAGAGAGTTTTTATCTAAAATTTTTTGTTGGCCATAAAAATCTTCTATTTTCTTTGGTCTTAAAATCTCTGCCAAAGGCATATTAAATTTTAAATTTGAATTTTGATTGAAAATCTCAGATTGCATCTAAATTAATTCATAAGGCTACTACAATTTCAAATTCAAGTTATCACTGTTGGCTTGTTCATCTTTGTAAGTTTCGAAATATGCAACAAATTATCCAAGTCATCAATCATTTCCTTCAAAGCTATTTGAGGATTTAAATTTAAATCTTCAGTAACTCCACTAAATCTTTCAAAATATAATCTTAGAGTAGATCCTTTGGTTCCAGTACCCGATAAACGAACAATAACTCTTGCACTATTTTCTAAAACTATTCTTAGACCTTGATTAGAGCTTACAGAACTATCCACTGGATCAATATATGAAAAATTATCTGCATCTCTAACCAGTCTATTGGCAAATTTATTGCCTTTTAAAGTTTGTAACTTCTCACTAAGGTCTTGATAAATCTTATTTGCTATAGATGAAGGAATGGACTCATAATCGTGCCTTGAATAATAATTCCTTCCAAATTGTCTCCAATGATTATTCATTAAATCCAATACTGTACATTTCTTAGAAGCCAAAATTTGCAACCAAAAAAGAACAGCCCATAAACCATCTTTTTCTCTTACATGATTACTTCCAGTACCAAAACTTTCTTCTCCACATATTGTGATTTTATTAGAATCTAAAAGATTCCCAAAAAATTTCCACCCAGTCGGTGTCTCAAAGCAAGGTATATTTAATGCTTCCGCAACGGAATCAACTGCCATGCTTGTTGGCATTGATCTTGCAACTCCCGAGATACCATCTTTATATCCTGGGATTAAATTTGTATTCGCAGTAATAACAGCTAAACTATCACTTGGATTAATAAAACAACCTTTACCTAAAATCATATTTCTATCCCCATCACCATCGCATGCAGCGCCAAAACTGTGAGACTGATCCTTTAAAAGCAAATCTGCTAAATCTTTAGCATAAGTTAAATTGGGATCAGGATGTAACTTCCCAAAGTCAGGCATAGGACTTCCATTTATTACAGTATCTTCGGATAAACCAATTTTATTGATAAAAAGCATCCTTGCATATGGACCGGTTACTGCATTCATAGCATCAAACACAATTGGAAAATCTGCTTTTAAAAAATCACCAATCTGATCTAAATCAAAAATTTGCTCCATTAAATTCACATAATCGCTGACTCCATCAATAATTTCAAGCTTCATATCCTGTATAGAGAAAGAACCTCTTGAGGATAAATCAGGAATATCGGTCTCAAAAAATTTATAAGTCTTGAGAGACTGGCTGTAGTTAAATATTTTATTTGTCAGAGATTCAGGAGCAGGTCCTCCATTCGCAATATTCAGCTTCACCCCAAAGTCTCCTTCAATACCTCCAGGATTGTGGCTAGCAGAAAGGATGATACCTCCTATAGCCTTTTCCTTTCTAATTAAATTTGATGCCGCTGGAGTTGATAATATCCCATTTATAGGAACAATAATTTTGCCAACCTTATGTGCAGCACAAATTTGAATGATTTTTTTGATTGCAACATCATTACCATATCTTCCATCTCCACCAACTATTAAAATTGAACCATCTAAATTACCTAACGACTGTAAAATTGACTCAATAAAAATTTCCAAATAATTAGGCGCTAGAAATTGGGAAGTACTTTTTCTTAACCCAGATGTTCCAGGTTTTTGATCACTAAATGATTGATTAATATTAATTTCTTTTAAATTATTCATAATATTTATAAAGTTTTAAAAATCTAACTAATTTAATGAGGCATTTCAGAAGTTCTTAACATAGCGATAAACCATAAACAAGAAATCCCGAGGGCTACAGCGATTCCTAAACTAGTTCCCAATTTGGATATGGTGAGTGGGACTACAAGTGGGAAAGTTAAGGCACCTAATAATGGGGTAAAGGCTACAAATTTCTTTAACATAAATAAATCATTAGAACCATTCAGCTTCTGCATTCTCTTTATTATTTGTATTATCAACAGGGGTATTTCTCTCAAACTTCATTGTGATAGAACGCTCTTGCTGATTAGTAGAATCAAATGCTTTGATTTCATAATTTTGGGAACCATCCCTAAATGGGACTTGAAGCCTAAATGTTCCATCAGTAGCTAAAGGAACTTTTTCTCCACCTATTGTTAATGTAGCCTGAGGGTCAGTAGCTCCGTAAACTATAAGTTCAGCATCCGCAACAAGCCAAAAAGATCTATTTTGAGCTATTCCGGAACCTGATTCATTTATACCAGAAGCCCAGACACCTGCACCGGAATCATTAGAATTGCTTTTTCTGTTCAATTCTGCAGAGTTTTCCATAAATTCTTCAGAACCGACTCTTCTTCTACTAGGAAAAGCTGTCGCAGCTTGATATAGGCGCTCATGTAAACCATTAATTTCACTTTCATCTGAATTGACAATTGCATAATTTGTCTCAGATGGTGAATCTAAATTAAATGGTACAAATTTATCTAAAATCTGTTCTGAAGGTTGAGAATTAGGAACATGGCTAGAAGAGGATATTGCTAGTGACATCCATTTGAAACCATACCTATAGCCAAGTTCTACCTTATAATCTCTATCTGCTACGGGAATTGGCAAGTACCACTCTGTACTATAACTATCAACAGCAATTTCTCTAAGTGTACCTTGATTAATTTCTCCATCAATTGATCCAGTCACATCATATAACCGCAAACAAAGCTTATTAGCTCCTAATGACTGGGCTTTTTCTCTATCTTTATCTGAAATCTGCCAAAAGACATAAGCCCACTCCGGGTCTCTAGGCAAAAACACTAAAGACGTTTTTGAGTTATCAAACCTATCAACTTTTTCAGGAGCATCAACTTTAGAAATATCCTCTTTTATTAGATCATCTTTAATGTTGTCTTCCTTAATTAATTTCTTTTGATAGCTAATTATTAAATCAACTAGAACCGCTTTTGTCTTACGACTATATAAGGGAACAGTTAATTTACTCGCTTCTTGTCGCAATTGTCTGAGGGTTAGACGAAGCAATTCATCTTTACTTTTAATCCCATCAGCCACTTTAAAATCTCCGTTTTTGTTTGGGATCAGTATGTTCTTTTTTTTGCCCAACTGCGTGATATTTTTCCCTGTCGTCAGCATCTACTGACTACTTTTTAAAATATAAAAAATCCTAATTCCATGAAAACTCCTGATATAAAAGCGATCCCATGAAAATATAAAAATTTAAAAATCCGAGAAATTTTTTACTTCTTTAAAAATTATTACCTTTAAATATTTTCAATTCATAAAATATATTTTTTCTTCGGGATCGTTGTTTTGAGCTTTTTTAATCACTTGATGAAACCAAAGTTATAAGGTCATCCAAAGTAAGATCTAATGGGTTTTTATTAATTTTCTCAGCATGTTTCTTTAATTTTCGCGAAGCAGAATGCATTTGCTCAAACAACAGCACTCCAAATTTGGCATCTCTTAATTTCTGAGATTCAGATTCACACCAGTTGCTCAAAGAGTCGGACGTAGGAAAGTTAGTTTTCTGATCATTTGCAATATTTTTAAAGATCTCCAAACAATGTGTCAAAAGTTTCAAATGCAATTTCTGTAAAGTTGAGAGATCTAGTTGTTCTATTTGTTCAACAACTTCATTTTTAATAGGACTTTGAAAAGAATTAAATTGATCAGACATTAAATTTAAATTAAAGGGTTTAAAAAAAAATCAATATTGGTTCATCTTTCGTTAAAGTATATATAGAGACTAATTGAAATAAAAATCTTTTCAAACTATGTTAAACGACAATCTAGTTGATAATGTTGTTTCGGAGCCATATAAATATGGTTTTGTCACAGAAATTGAAAGCGAAAAAATATCAAAAGGAATTAATGAAGATATTATTCGTTTAATATCTTCCAAAAAAGAGGAACCTGAATATCTACTTAACTTCAGATTAAATGCTTTTAAAAAATGGAGTGAGATGAAAGAACCAGACTGGGCAGACTTAGGTTATGAAGAAATTGATTATCAAGATATAATTTATTATTCTGCGCCCAAACAACAAGAAAAAATAACAAGCCTAGATGAGGTTGATCCGAAATTACTGGAAACTTTTGATAAATTAGGTATTCCTTTAACAGAGCAAAAAAGGTTAACTAATGTAGCTGTTGATGCTGTATTTGACAGTGTTTCGATAGCAACTACTTTTAAAGAGCAGTTAGCAGAACACGGAGTCATATTTTGCTCGATTAGTGAAGCTATCAAAGAACATTCAAAACTAATTGAAAAATATCTTGGATCAGTAGTACCTATTACTGATAATTACTTTGCTGCATTAAATTCCGCCGTATTTAGTGATGGATCCTTTGTATATATACCTAAAAATGTAACATGTCCTATGGACTTATCTTCATATTTCAGAATAAACAGTGGAGATTCAGGTCAATTTGAAAGAACATTAATAATAGCTGAAGAATCTAGCTCTGTTAGCTACCTAGAAGGATGCACAGCCCCAATGTTTGATACAAATACCTTGCATGCAGCCGTTGTCGAACTAGTTGCACTTGATGATGCTTCTATCAAATACTCAACTGTACAAAATTGGTATGCGGGAAATGAAGAAGGTGTGGGAGGTATTTTTAATTTTGTAACCAAAAGAGGAAAATGTATTGGTAAAAGAAGCAAAATAAGTTGGTCTCAGGTTGAAACTGGTTCAGCAATAACATGGAAATATCCGAGCTGTATATTACTAGGGGAAGAATCCGTTGGAGAGTTCTATTCTGTCGCTCTGACGAATAATCTTCAGCAAGCTGATACTGGTACTAAGATGATTCATATTGGGCCAAATACTAAATCTACAATTGTTAGTAAAGGTATAAGTGCTGGCAAATCATCCAATAGTTACAGAGGTCTTGTAAAAATTGGTTCTAAAGCTCATGGATCGAGAAATTATAGCCAATGCGATTCGATGCTTATAGGAGATCAAGCTTCAGCTAACACCTTTCCCTACATACAGTCTCAGCAATCAAATTCAGACGTTGAACATGAAGCAAGTACTTGTAGAATATCTGAAGATCAACTTTTTTACTTACAAAGTAGAGGTATTGACTTCGAAGAAGCAGTATCTATGATGGTTAGTGGTTTTTGCAGAGATGTTTTTAATCAATTGCCGATGGAATTTGCTGCTGAAGCCGATAAATTACTTTCTCTAAAATTGGAAGGATCAGTCGGCTAACCTAATTTCTACAAGATTTATCGATGCTAAGCAAAATGAATGAAAATGAACCACTTCTAGAAATTACTAATCTTTTTGCGTCTACAGATAATCTACCTATTTTAAAGGGTGTAGATATAACAATTAGACCTGGGGAAATTCATGCCATTATGGGCAGGAATGGCTGCGGCAAAAGTACTCTTTCAAAAATAATTGCAGGACATCCTGCTTATTCAATAACTGAAGGTCATATAAAACTATCTGGTCAAGATATTGAAGATTTAGAGCCAGAAGAAAGAGCTCAATCAGGAATATTTCTTGGATTTCAATATCCAATTGAAATCCCGGGAGTAAGCAACCTTGAGTTTCTGAGAGTTGCTACAAATGCTAGAAGAAAATTCTTGCAAAAAGATGAATTAGATACGTTTGAATTTGAAGACTTAGTGAAAGAAAAATTAGATCTAGTGAAAATGGAACCTACTTTCCTTTCAAGAAGTATTAATCAAGGTTTTTCTGGTGGGGAAAAGAAAAGAAATGAGATTCTGCAAATGGCACTTTTGGAACCTAAAATCTCTATCCTAGATGAAACAGATTCAGGTTTAGATATTGATGCGCTAAGGATTGTTGCTTCTGGAATTAAAAAAATATCTAATAAAAACTCTAGTATTATTCTTATTACCCATTACCAGAGACTATTAGATGAAATCAAACCAGATTTCGTTCACGTCATGTCTAATGGGAAAATTATTAAAACAGGTGATAGCGATCTTGCTTTAGAACTCGAGAAAAATGGTTATGAATGGACTGACAAATTCAATATAGAAGAGTGAACTTAATGCAAATAATAGACAATATTTCCAATGAAAATAATAATTCTTTATCACAAAAATCAAGATTACAAAGAATTTGTTTTGACCGATTAGAAAAATCCCCTTTACCAAATAGAAAACATGAAAGTTGGCGTCTTTCAAGTAAATCCAAGTTAAATCGTTTTTTAGATTATTCTCATAGCAAAGAATTTCATCAACCGAATATTCCAGAGGGACTGCTTAGAGGAGAAACGATAAATATAATAATCGGACAAAATAAACCTATCAGTATTGAGAAAAAGAATTGGAAAATCAGAGAATTATCAGAAATAGAAATTTATGATTTAATTAATGAAAAACTAAAGCAGTCAGATTCTAATGATAATTGGAGTAACCTACTGAATCAATATTTAAGTGATAGGAATAATATTTTAGGGTTAAACATTGCAGGTAAAAACATCCCAAGACTAGAGCTCCTTTGTAATTCCCAAAATAATTTTTTAAATGCCAAAACATTATTTTTGACAGTAGAGAAAGATACACAAATCGAGATTCTCCAAATAAATCTAGGAGATACAAATTCCTCGTTATCGAGTTCTTCTTATTTATTTCTTGGAGAAAACTCTTCAATAAGTCATGGCATGATTTCATATGGTGAAAAACAATCTAATCTTATTAATTCATTAAATGTGATTCAAGAAAATGAGAGTTCATATAATCTTGGATCATTACAATTTGGATTTGATTTCGCAAGGTTTGAAATTAATGTTAATCAAGTAAAAGGGAATGCCAAAACGAATATAAAAGGTATGCAAATATCTAAAAATAATGAAGAATTATCAACATACGCAAAGATTGAATTTAATGGCCCAAATGGATATCTAGATCAATTAAATAAATCTCTTGCTAGAGATAGATCTCATTCAATCTTTGAAGGTTTAATAGTAGTACCTCAAATTGCTCAAAAGACAGATGCATCACAATTGAGTCGAAATTTACTCTTGTCCAATTATGCCAAAATTGATACTAAACCTCAATTAGAAATCATTGCTGATGATGTCAAATGTAAGCACGGTGCAACTATTTCACAATTAAATGAAAATGAACTTTTTTATATGAGATCTAGAGGACTCACATTAGAACAGGCGAGTAAACTACAATTGAGATCTTACTATCAAGAAGTTATTGATTTTATCCCAATTTCAGAAAGCAAATGGGACATCCTAGATATGCTTCTTAAATTTCAATAATTAAAGCCATACAAAATTACAAAATGTTTGAAAGATCAGATTTTCCTACTTTAAAAAATCCTCACGATAAAAATGAGAAAATAATATATTTAGACCATGCGGCAACTACTCAAAAACCAATTCAAGTTGTTAAAAAACTTGAAGATTATTATAAAAACTATAATGCTAACGTTCACAGAGGCGCTCATCAATTAAGTGCAAAAGCTACTGCAGAATTCGAGAGTGCGAGAGTTCAAATTAAAGATTTCATTAATGCAAATTCCGAGAAAGAAATTATATTCACGAGAAATGCAACAGAAGCAATCAATATAGTTGCGAGATCCTGGGGAGAATCAAATTTAAAGGAAAATGATGAAATACTTTTATCAATAATGGAACATCATAGTAATATAGTTCCATGGCAATTAGTTGCTTCAAAAAACAAATGTAAAATCAAATATGTATCAATTGATGATGACGGCAATTTTGATTTTGATGATTTTCAGAATAAGTTAAACGAGAGAACCAAAATAGTCTCCATAGTTCATATCAGCAATACTCTTGGCTGCTGTAATCCTATTGAAAAAATATCAAAACTTGCAAAAGCAAATGGAAGTTTAGTCCTTTTAGATGCATGTCAAAGTTTAGCCCACAAAAATATTGACATTAAAAAATTAAATATTGATTTTCTTGCTGGATCAGGCCATAAGTTATGTGGCCCAACTGGAATAGGTTTTCTTTGGTCTAAAGAAAAAATATTAGAGGAAATACCTCCACACTTTGGAGGTGGTGAAATGATCGAAGATGTGTTTGAGAATCATAGTAATTGGGCTGATTTACCTCATAAATTTGAGGCAGGGACTCCAGCAATAGCAGAAGCAATTGGACTAGCTACAGCTTTATCTTATTTAAATAATATTGGTTTAGATAATATTCATAATTATGAAAAAAATTTAACTAATTATTTATTTAATCAATTAACCACAATTGACAAATTAAAAATAATAGGTCCTTCTCCAAAGATTGATGATGAAAGAGCATCTTTAGCTACGTTTTATATTGAAGGTATACACTCGAATGATATATCTGAGATTTTGGATTCCAAAGGAATTTGCATTAGAAGTGGGCATCATTGTTGTCAGCCTCTGCATAGACATCTTGGAATAAATTCAACTGCTAGAGTTAGCATGAACTTCACTACAACTGAAGAAGAAATTGATATTTTTATCACTAAATTAATTGAATCTATTCATTTCTTAACTATAAATTCCTAGAGTCTTAAAACTCTTTTTAAAAAGATCTCCATAGTTGAAAGAACTTTTATTTTATTATTGATATCCTTGAATCCATGCCCTTCATCTTCGAAAAGGTGAATTTCGCAGTATTTATTTTTTTTTGATAGTTCTTGATAATAATTTAGTGTCTCAACATAATTAATCACAGAATCCTGTTTACCGTGAAAAAGTAAGACTGGTTTTGTGACTTTATGTAGATTATTTATAGGTGATCTATCAAAATAATTTTTCTTGTTTTTTTCGTAAGAACCGATCAAAAAGTTAAGATAATTTTTTTCAAATCTATGTGTATTAA
>Ga0160422_10002113_pt1 | contig 12463 bp, 14 predicted proteins | sample Fk160mmetaG_FD_108192 | JGI IMG/M metagenome (GOLD analysis project Ga0160422, IMG submission 108192) | Marine microbial communities from the Central Pacific Ocean - Fk160115 60m metaG | ecosystem: Environmental > Aquatic > Marine > Oceanic > Photic zone | place: The Central Pacific Ocean...
GAACTGGGTGTCGACTCTATCAAAGCAAAAGTTGATACCGGCGCGTTGACGTCCGCGATTCACGCGACAGATATCCAAGTCAGTACGGTCGACGGCAGTACTTGGGTAGATTTTAATATTATGCCCAGTCAGTTCAGTGACGCCCTTACAGTGCGTTGTCGAGCGCCGTTTGTCGGATACCGGAAGGTGCGAAATTCTGGCGGTGTGCAGGACGAACGAGCGGTAATAGCGACGAAAGTGAGCATTGGCGATGAAGTCCGCACTATTGAACTGACCTTGGCATCGCGCACGCATATGCGCTTTCGCATGTTGTTGGGCCGTAGCGGTATTCCGGACGGATACCATGTCGTTCCCGGAAAATCATATTTGTTAGGCGGCTTCAAAGACGTCAATGAATTTGGCGAGGAAGAGGAATGATGTCGAGAAATCTTAGCGATGCCCTAAACCGCCGCCGCATCTGTGGTCTGATGCCGGAAGCGATGTTTTGAATATTGCGATTTTGTCGCGCGGTACGAACCTCTATTCGACCAGCCGATTGCGTCAAGCCTGTGAAGAATCGGGGCATACGGTACGGGTGATCGACCATCTTCGTTGCTTTGTTGACATCACCTCGGATAATCCCTCGGTGCATTATTTGAAAGAAGAGTTCCGAGCTAAGGACTTTGATGCGGTAATCCCGCGTATCGGTGCGTCGGTAACCTTTTATGGCTGTGCCATGGTCCGCCAGTTCGAAATGATGGGGGTATACTCCCTAAATGAATCGGTAGCCATTACCCGTGCGCGGGATAAGCTGCGGAGTTTGCAGTTGCTCGCGCGTAAGGGCGTTGGTATTCCAGTGACATCTTTTGCCCACACGCCGGACAATGTGCTTGGTCTCATTCGTGAGGTTGGTGGATCGCCGCTGGTCATAAAGTTGCTGGAGGGCACCCAAGGCAAAGGCGTGGTGCTGGCAGAAACCCAAAAGGCCGCGGAAAGCGTTATTCAAGCGTTTATGGAAACCAATACCAATATTTTGGTGCAGGAATATATTCGCGAGGCCGGTGGGTCGGATATTCGTTGTTTTGTTATTGGTAACAAAGTGGTCGCCGCTATTCGTCGACAGGCTGTTGAAGGCGAATTTCGCAGTAATTTACATCGCGGTGGTTCTGCGCATCAGGTGTCGCTGACCCCTCAGGAACGTGCAACTGCGGTCAAAGCGGCGCGTTATCTGGGTCTGAATGTGTGTGGCGTCGATCTTCTTCGGTCGGAACGCGGTCCGTTGGTGATGGAGGTCAATGCATCGCCAGGACTGCGCGGCGTAGAAGAAGTAACCCAAGTGGACGTAGCGAAACAGATCGTGCAATTTATTGAAAAAAACTCTAAGCCAAATCGTACCAAGACCAAGGGCAAGGGCTAGAGTAATGTAACCGGCCGCGTGGCCATTTTTCTCTATATAGGTGATCGAGAAGCATTATGTTTGGACGTATCAAATCTGAATTACCCACTCCGCAAACAGCGTTACCGGGACGGGACGATCTTATGCCGTTACCCCCAGCGCATTTTGTCCACGGTCGCAGACTGCAGGCTCCTTTCCCCGCGACATGTGAGCAGTTGCTCGTAGGTATGGGTTGTTTTTGGGGCGCAGAGCGGATGTTTTGGCAATTGCCAGGTGTCTATTCCACAGCGGTAGGGTATGCCGGAGGTTATACCGTTAACCCGACCTACGAAGAAGTATGCAGTGGCGGTACCGGTCACACCGAAGTGGTGTTGGTGGTCTACGATACCCAGCAGATTGGACTGGCAGAGATTTTGAAGACTTTTTGGCAGGGCCATGATCCCACTCAGGGTATGCGTCAGGGCAACGATATGGGCACTCAATACCGCTCGGCGATATATGCGTACAGTGACGAACAGCTGGAGCAGGCCAAGGCCAGTGCTGCAATTTTTCAAGACGCCTTGAATGCGGCCGGCTATGGGCAGATCACCAGCGAACTGGCGAGGGCCGGCGATTTTTATTATGCCGAACATTATCATCAGCAGTATCTGGCCAAGGTGCCCAACGGCTATTGTGGGCTTGGCGGTACCGGGGTGGGTTGTGATTTGGGCGCGCTGGGGGTCGAAATTTAGCTTATTTGAGTTTTTTTAACACCGCAGCGCTGACAGCGTTGAATGCTGATGAGGCGACCTTGTTTCACATCGAACTGTTTTTTGCCATCGTCCGTCCATTTGTGAAAGCCGCGGGCGCAGAGCGTTTTGCCGCGGGCGTTTTGTTTGCGGCGGAGCCTGCGGAATTTTCCCAGATCGGAGGGTGGTGTCGCGTTAGTCATGGTCTGACTTTACACAAGTCTTAGTGTCGAGGTCATTGTGGTGGTGATGCGATTGGCCTCACCGGTCATCGCGGTTACTATGCCCGCCGTTTATTCTGCCGCAGCGGTGCTGTGGGCGGCGAAACTCATACAACTCGGCAAGCGCTGTGCGTAAATCGGCGCTACCGGCGCGTGGACTACGAGAGGACAGGCATGTCGAAAGTAGGCATCGGCATTGATTTTGGAACCAGCAACTCTGCGGCAGCCATCTTTGACGGCGAGCAATTGCAGCTCGTGCGCCTTGAACAAGACGACGACATCATTCCATCCGCCACCTACATTGATCGGTCGCTCACCGCCCAGACCGGTAAGCAGGCGGTCACTCAGTATGTAGCCGACAACACTGGCCGGACCGTGGAGCTGATTCCTGAGGTGGTGGGCGAAACTAGCCAGTTTGTGGAAGCGGGCGGCGGCGATGAAGTGTCCGAAGTCGAGACTGCAACCCAGAAGGTTTATGGCGCGGCCGTTACAGACAGCGGTATGCAAGGTCGGTTGTTCCGTGGCACCAAGCGGCTGCTTGGCGATGAAACGGTGCGCAGACTTATGGTCTTTGACCAGCCTTTTCGGTTGGTCGCTCTGATTACTCCGCTGTTGCTGCGCATTCGGCAGTCGATAGAGCAGCGAGTGGGCCCGGTAAACGGGGCGCACCTCGGTTATCCGGTCAATTTTGAAGGGCGCGATCAATTTGCGAACGAATTAGCCCTTAATCGGTTAGGCGAGGCGTTCAATTACGCTGGGATAAAGAATCAACACTTTTTTCCAGAACCGATTGCCGCGGCGGTCAGTTATCTGCACAGCGACCCGGACGCGGATGGCGATTTGCTGCTGACGTTGGATTTTGGCGGCGGTACCCTGGATTTTTGTGTGTTACGGCGGCAGCGCCAAGACTTTGAAGTGGTGGCTACTCACGGCATCGGCTTGGGTGGCGATCATATCGACCAACTGTTGTTCCGTAAGCTGCTGTTTCCGCACCTAGGCAAAGGGCAGGTCTGGCGTCGCCGTGGCTTTGATCGCGAGATTGAAACACGGTTCCCGTTTGAAGACTTTGAAGAGTTGTTGGTCAATTGGGCGATCACCTACACGTTAAACCAGAATCGATACACGACTCCGGTAATGGAATGCATTGCGGCAGGCGGGCCAGGTCAGAAGCAATTTGAACGACTGCGCGATGTTATTAAGCACAACTTGAGCTATTTGTTGTTCGCGCGTATCAAAGCGTTCAAAGCGGAGTTGTCTAGCCTCGATCGAGCGGTTTTGGACATTCCGGAAATCGACCTAGCCATTCCTATGCGGCGTTCGGAATTCGAAGCGCTAATCAGTGACCCTATCGCTGCGGTCGCCGAGGCTTTGGATACTGTCGTGGCGAAAGCGGGTTTACGCCATGCGGACATTGGGATTGTGCTGCGTACTGGTGGATCGAGTCTGATTCCAGCGGTCAATGACCTGTTGGTGCAGCGCTTCAGTGGTCGCGTCGTGGATCACGACCCGTTTACCAGTGTTGCGGCGGGGCTGGCCATCGCCAATTTCCGCCAGCTTCGCTACAGCCAATAGCGCGACTGCGCTCAGTCAATCTCGTTCGGTGGCTGCCAGGTTGGGTCTACCGTGGCAAAGAAGGACTTGAGAATCCGGTAGGTCAAGCCCCAGACGAAATGACCGCGTTCCAGTCGATAGCCATTAAATATCGTCGGCCGCCCTCCCATGGGCATCGTTTCGGTGCTGTGCAAGGTGTTCGCAGCAAGTACGTTTAATGGCGCCCATACCACCTCTGCGACCTCGTGGTTGGGCGTAAAAGCGGGATCACCGGTTATTTGAAAGACATGCGGCGCAATAAGCATGTTCAGCACTCGGCCTCTGGGGTTCGCCTGTTCATGATCTAAGGCGCCAAGATATTTCGAATCTTCTAGGTCGAGACCGATTTCCTCTGACGTTTCTCGCATGGCCGCGCCGCGCAAGCCGTCGTCATAGGACTCCTTGTGGCCGCCTGGAAAAGCCATGTGCCCAGACCAGGGGTCGCCGGCTTTTTCGGCGCGCTTAATGAACAAAATGTCAGTGCTGCTGGGCTTTGCAGAGCGCTGTCGCAGAATAAGCGCCACCGCCGCCTCGCGCGTGTTGGCGTCTGTCTGGGCGAACTGCGCATCGTAAGCGGCAAGGCTTTGAGTGATTTTGTTTAACACAAGCTGGAATATTGCAAAACTGGCATCATGAGTCACTACTCTAACGGCTGTAGAGCAATCACGCGAGTAATGGAGATTCTGAGTGACGGATAATCAAGACCACACTGACCGCAAAGAGGCTCTGGCCAGCGACAGCAATCACTGCTTTGTTTGCGGTCCTGCGAACCCCATCGGGCTTGGGGTTAAATTTTTCCTAGATGGCGATGTTTGCCGGGGCGAGTTTACCCCCGCGCCCGAGCATGCGGGGTATCGCAACGTCACCCACGGCGGTATCGTGTTTAGCCTGCTTGATGACGTGATGGCTAATTTTTTGTGGTTACAGGGTCAGCAGTGCTTCACTGCCCGGGCCGATATCCGATACCGTAGCGAACTCATTGTGGGTACGCCAGTGCGCCTCGAGGGCCGGTGCATCAAACGCAAACGCCGGTTGGCGCAGATGCAGGGGCAAGTTATTCGCATCGCAGACGACTATGTCGTGGCTGAGGCCGGTGCGGCGTTTATGCTTAATCGGCGTTAAGCGGGTGGTTTTAATCGCAATAAGGCGGTTAAATCCGTCCATCTTTAGCAGGCGAACAAAGGGACAGACGTGGCTTATATAGTAATCATCGCAATGGTGGCGCTGTTACAGTTTATTTACTTCTCGATTCAAGTTGGTCGTGCTCGTGGTCGCTGCGACGTTGCCGCGCCTGCGACCACTGGTAATGAAGAGTTTGAGCGATACTTTCGAGTCCATCAAAATACCTTAGAGCAACTGGTGGTGTTCCTTCCGGCGTTAGTTGCTGCTGCAACGTTCGGCAATCAATTTTTTGCTGCGCCTGTTGGCCTACTCTTTGTGATCGGCCGCGCGCTTTATGCACGTGCGTACATCCGTGATCCGGGCTCTCGTACCATAGGCTTCGCGATGGGTCTGCTGGCAAATTTAGCGCTTATTGGCGCTGCGCTTGTGGGTGCGATTCAGCAAGCATTCTGAGCTGCTTGAGTCCGTCAGGCTGGGTATTTTTTGCTCAGCCAGTCCAGCAGCGCCATATTGGTTTCCTCGGGCCGCTCTTGCTGTATCCAGTGGCCACAGGGGAATGATTGCACGGTCAGGTCGCTTACGATGTCTTGAAGATTTTCGGACTTTGGAACCATGTCGTAGTCGCCGTAGATCATCAGTGTGGGTTGGTAAATACGCTGCTCAAAGGCGCCGATGATTTCCCAGTTGCGACTGAAGTTACGGTACCAGTTGATACCGCCGGTGAAGCCGGATCTGGCGAAGGCGTCGAGAAAAACCTGCATGTCCTCATCTGACATCAACGGGTCGCCAGGCATACCGTCGGCCAGTTCCGGCATCGTCGCCATATTTATCATATTCATGCCCGGGCCTAAGCTCACCGGCGGGTGTTGCCACTGATTGGTTCGATACATGTTGTTCAGAAACTGGCGGGTATTGGCGGCAAAGACCTCATCAGCAACGCCCATTTGGCGATTGAAGTGCACGATGTAAAAGTCGCCGCCAAGCATTTTTTCCCAGAATCCGACCCACTCCGTCGGGCCGCGCTGCATAAATGGCACGCTGAGGTTGGCCACGGCGCTGACCCGCTGGCGATGCATCATGGCCAAATTCCAAACGATTATGGCGCCCCAATCGTGGCCGATAAAACCGGCCTGCTCGTAGCCGAAATAATCCAATAAGCCCACAAGATCGCCGGTCAGGTGTTCGATATCGTAATCGGTTACCCGATCGGGTCGGCTGGAATATCCATAGCCACGTTGGTTCGGCACGATCACATGGTAGCCAGCGTCTACCAACGGCTGAATTTGATAGCGCCACGAGTAGGCGTGTTCTGGCCAGCCATGACAGAGGACCAGCGGGGTCCCCTGGCCGGCGCTAAACACTTCCAGCGACACGCCGTTTACGTCGATGATTTGGGGTTGTGGAAAATCCATACCGAGTCCCTAACTGTTTGCAGGTAGCTTTACGAAGGGTGAATGTAACTGATTTACTGTGGAATTGGTCTTACGCACTTCGGGTGCTGCCAGAAAATACGACAACTTTGGAGAGCAATAATGACGGCTGTAGATCAAGAAAAACTGGGTGACTTTCTCAAGCAAACTGGTGGCATGGTCACTGCAGGGTTCAATTGTGCCATTTCGGTATTGGGCGATCGACTGGGTTTGTTTAAAGCGCTTTATGAGGTTGGTCCGTGCGACAGCGTAAGGCTGGCCGATGCGTTAAATTTGCATGAGCGTTGGGTACGTGAGTGGTTGCAGCACCAAGCCTGTGTTGGGCAGGTGGAATATGATTCTGACGCCAATGTGTTTGCGCTCTCCGCGGAGGCCCACGCGGTATTGGTTGATGTCGATCACCCGGCTTATCTCATGGGTGCCTACGACGCTGCATTGGCTGTTTTTCCCGCAGTCGAAAAGCTGCAAGACGCTTTCCGCACCGGTTTGGGCATGAGCTACGACGAGCATGGCCCCAATTGCGCCTGCGGTATCGAGCGGATGGGGGCGTTTTCCAAGCAGCATCGCTTGGTGCCCGAAATGCTGCCGATGATTCCGCGGATGCCAGAGCGTCTTGCTGCCGGGGCAGCCGTTGCTGATGTGGGCTGCGGCGGTGCGCTGTCAACCATTGCCATGGCGCAAGCGTTTCCAAGTACCCGGTTTGTTGGCTACGACACCTCGGAGCTTGCCTTGCAGCGCGCGCGCGCGAACATCGTCGAAGCCGGCGTAACGAATATAGAGCTGATTAATCCGCTGCAGCAGCCGTTACCGGAACAGCCGACTTTTGATTTGGTCACGACTTTCGATGTTGTGCACGATACGCCGTATCCCGATCGTCTGATCAGTGATATTCACAGGGCGTTAAAACCTGAAAGTTACTGGCTTTGTGAGGACATCAAAGGTTTCGAGACCTTTAATGAGAATCTGCAAAACCACCCGATTTCCGGGCTGTTGTATGGATTTTCGGTGATGGTATGCATGAACTCCGGCATGTCGACTGCGGATGGTGCTGGACTTGGCACGCTCGGATTTACTCGCAATCTTGCCGAACAAATGACAAGGGCGGCTGGCTTTAGTGAGTTCCTGCAGCTTGATATCGAAAGCCCAATGAACAATTATTATCTGCTGAAAAAACACTGAGATGCCGTGACAGCTCGCAAGCAATGAATGCGAACGATCGAATCGTTTCTGATACCCACAGTTTGTTGGTGGGATATCTGTTATGGATTTTCGGATTCCTAGGCGCTCACCGCTTTTATTTCGGCCGCCCGGTCAGCGGCACTGTTTATTTGTTTACGCTTGGGTTGCTGGGTATTGGCTGGCTCATAGATTTGTTTTTAATGCCTCGTCTCGAAGCTCGAGCTGACCGAAATTTTGCAACCGGGCCGATAAATTACACGGTGGCTTGGGTATTGCTGGTGTTTATAGGGCCACTTGGGCTGCACCGATTTTATATGGGTAAGCCGTGGACCGGTCTGCTCTATCTCGTGACTTTAGGTGTCTTTTTAGTCGGCGTAATTTTCGATTGGTGGACGCTAAATCGTCAGATTTCGGAAGAGAACATCCACCATAGATACCATTAGCGCCGCCTGTCGTCGCACTAAATATCGTAGCGAGCACTCTTTTCCGTATAGCTGAAACGCTGGATATCGGCCTGATTGCGCATCTCCACAGTCGTCTCGGCGACGTTCGGGTCTAACGGGATGCCCGTGGCGTCGGCGACTCGGGTGATGCCGTTGAAAGCGGCGGCAACCACTAAAGCGTCTGTAACTCGTTGCGCTCCCAGTGTCGCTGCGGCCTGCTCGCGCAAAGTCCTCAGGGTCGCCCACGCGCCGTGCACCGCGGCATCGGTCAGACCGCGCAACTCAGCCTCAGCAATAACGCCAACGGTGGTTTCCGCATCGGTTAGGCTTGTGACCTGATAACGCTGGTCAGTGTTCTGGCCGCTCGCACGGAGCAGGAGCGTGTGCGAGGTGGTTCAGTAGTAACACTCGTTAATGGCAGATACCCGCGCCGCTACAAACTCGGCCTGAGCCTGAGAGATCGAAAGATCTATGTCCGACAGTGAATAGTGTGGCCGGAATGTTGTGAAGAACAAGTCCACAGCAGAGGGTACTAACCCCATAGCGCGGGCAATGTTTGGCACGACAGGTAAACCATGCCCCGCGATATCTGCGGGCGCATCCGTTACCGGTACCCATCCGCCTATGTCTACCGCGTTTTGGTTGAACTGCCCCCGAGGTTTACCGTTTGCGGGCTCTGGTACTTCGGGTAATGCTATGTCCATGGCTTGATGCAGCGTGTCGATGATTACCGACGTGGTCACAACGCTAACGATTTCCACATATTGTTGAGCGGTTAGATCCGTCGCCGTAACCGCTTCAAACCAAGTTTTTGTGAGTCGACCAGGATCGCTGCGTATGCGATGGATCACATCCACGATATGTTCGGGCAGGTTGCTTGAGTCCTCATGCCTGCCATTTACTGAGTAAGGGCTCAGGGCCTCCTTGCGGCGTCGGCAGAGATCGCAGGTGGTGGCGGCTCTCGCCGCCTTTACCATTTCCACGCGCTCGCTGCCGGTAAAGAAGTCGCCTGCCCGACCGATGGTTTGCCAACTGGCGACGTGCGCTTGGCGCAACTTTGAGCTCAGTAATAAGTGGTCTGGATACATCTTAGTTATTCCTCATTGACTAAACGTATCCGGTTTGGCATCGCATATCTAGCTGCAGCGCGATTTCGGCGTAGCTTGAATTACGCGACCAAAGCGTAGACCCTCGCAGCTCTGAGTTAAATGAGAAGCGAGCAGTAGAAGGTATGAGCGATTCCGAACACCGCAGTCCTCCATCCACGGGCTTTGATACGTTAGCGTTGCATGCAGGCCAATCACCCGACCCGACGACGGGTGCCAGAGCGACACCTATTTATCAATCGGCGGCATTTGTATTTCCGGATTCAGATGTCGCAGCGGGCTTGTTCAATATCGAGCGAGCGGGTCACGTCTATTCGCGGTTGTCTAATCCAACGAACGCGGTGCTCGAGGAACGCATGGCGGCTCTAGATCACGGTATCGGAGCGGTGGTCACCGCCAGCGGCCAAGCGGCTATGCACTTGGCGGTCACGACATTACTTAGCGCGGGGGATCACATTGTTTCGTCGCGCTCGCTGTACGGCGGCACGCATAACTTGTTGGAATACACGCTGTCGCGCTTTGGCATCAGTACGACCTTTGTGGATCCTCGCGACCCCACAGCTTTTGCGGCTGCCATTCAAGAAAATACCAAATTGCTGTTCGGCGAGGTGCTTGGGAATCCCGGGCTGGAAGTGCTGGATATTCCAAGAATCGCGGCAGTCGCTCACGATCACGGGTTACCGTTATTGGTAGACGCCACCTTTGCTACGCCTTACTTATGTCGTCCCATAGAGTTAGGCGCGGATTTGGTAATGCATTCCGCGACAAAGTTTCTCAGTGGCCATGGTGTCGTGATCGGCGGTGTAGTGGTGGATGGCGGTACTTTCGACTGGCTGGCGAATGACAAGTTCCCGACGCTGTCCCAACCCTATGCTGGGTTTCATGATCTTGTGTTCGCGGAGGAGTTTGGACCTCAGGCATTCATAACTCGAGCGCGTAAAGAAGGTATCCGAGATTTCGGTGCTTGTATGGCGCCGATGACGGCGTTTCAAATTTTGCAGGGGTTAGAGACATTACCGTTGCGTATGCAACGGCACGTCAGCAATGCATTAGAGGTCGCGCGTTATCTAGAAGCGCACCCGCTCGTTGAACAAGTCAGTCATCCTGGATTAAGCAGTCATCCGGATTACGAATTGGCGCAACAGATTTTACCTCTGGGTGCAGGAGCGGTGTTTAGCTTTGAACTGCGCGGCGGTCGTGAAGCCGGACGCACACTGATCGAGAGCCTGTCACTGTTCTCACATCTAGCCAATGTGGGCGATGCGAAATCGCTGGTGATTCATCCAGCCAGCACTACGCATCATCGAGTCGAAGAACAAGCGTTGCGGGCCGCGGGCATTGGTCCGGGGCTGGTGCGGCTTAGCGTCGGCTTGGAGGACCCTAAAGATCTTTTGAGTGATTTAAAAACCGCGCTTCGCGCGGTTGAAAAAAAGCTAGGCGGCAAGTCATGAGGACACAAGTAGACGGCAACGAGGTGTTTTACGGTACTGGCAGCGGCGCGCCTGCTGACGATGCGCGGACATTGATTTTTGTTCATGGAGCCGGCTTTGATCACACGATCTGGGTGATGCCAGCGCGTTATTTTGCCCGACATGGCTGGCGCGTTGTGGCGGTGGATTTACCTGCACATGGGCGTAGCCAAGGAGCCGCGCTGACGTCGATCGAACAACTCGCGGATTGGCTGGCGCGACTCATAGACACGGTCAGTCCGAATCAGCGGGCAAGCGTTGTCGGGCACAGCATGGGTTCTTTGGTGGCGATGAGTGCGGCGGCGCGGTATGCCGGGAAGGTGGAAAAGCTCGCTTTACTGGGCACCTCCGCACCCATGCCGGTCGCGGACGTGTTACTGAACGCGGCGAAGGACAATGACCAGGCCGCCATCGATATGACGAACACCTGGAGCCATAGTGTCGGGGGCAGCTTGGGCAGCAGCGAGAATCCGGGGCTGTCTAACTTGGCTGTGGGTGAGCGGCTGCTGCAACAGGCCGGCCCGGGTGTGTTTTATGCGGATCTGACGGCTTGCAACAACTTTAAAGCCGATGCGCTTGAGTTAATTGAGCAGCCGACATTAGTGCTTATTGGCGACGAAGACAGAATGACGCCGGCGCGAGCGGGCCTTGCTGTGGTAGATGCACTGCATAACGTGCAGCAGCGGCGGCTCCCCGGTTGTGGTCATTCGATGCTGTCAGAACAGCCGAATCAGGTGTTGGATGAGTTAGCGGCGTTTCTGCCCTTTGCGCCCTAATTCGCAGGCGCTGCTAACGTTAGAATGTGCGTCAGGGTAGCCGCCAAGAGGTGGTGCTTGCCGCTAAAAAAATGATCTGTGTCGGGAAGTTCGTGAGTTGATGCTTGGCTGAGAGCTGCAAAGGCAGTGGGGTCAACATAATCGTCAGCACTGCCATAGATGATGTCCAACGGCGATGTGCTGGTCTCGATAGGACAGTACGCAACAGCATTCGGTGGCGCCACCAGGATCTGTCGCTGGACCTGAATGTGCTTGGCGCTGTGGCACACCACACTGGCACCGAATGAATAGCCTAGCGCAATCAACGGGCGTTCCGGGGCGTTGCGCCCCAACCAGTCGACCGCGGCCGTGAGGTCCTCTGTTTCCGTCGGTGGATTGGTGTTGGGCAGATGCGCCCCCGCGCTGCCGCCGACCCCACGGAAATTAAAGCGCAACCAACCAAAACCCAAGCGCTCTGCGCAGTCAGCAGCTGTCTGTAATACTGCGTCGCGCATGGAACCACCATAGAGCGGGTGCGGGTGGCACATCACTAGTAAAGGAGTGTGGGCATGTCCGGCGTGAAGCTCCGTCTCTAACGGCCCTTGACTGCCATCCATATAAAACTGCTTTACGACGTTGCTTGACATAGGCTGGGTGCGGATTCGTTTGGCAAAAGTCTACTTTTTTTGCCGCCCCGGAGTCTCGACTTTTTCTTCGTGTATTTTGGTCGTTCCGCGGTGCGCGGTGAAGCACCTCTGTTGAGCTTACATTCCATAGTTTTGGAAGGTTCACTTGTTCGGGACACAAGGATCGCCATGGACCCGCCGTCGGCGTTCACGGGGAATTAGCAGCTGCAAGTCAAAGACCTAAGGGCGCGGTATAGTGGTCGTAATAAGATTCGAGGTTTAGACGTGATCGATTTGTACACCTGGCCGACGCCAAATGGACGCAAAATTTCCATCGCGCTGGAAGAATTCGCTGCGCCTTATGCAGTGCACCCAGTAAATTTGCAAAACGAAGAACAGCTCGACGAGGATTTTCTTGC